>Ga0065722_104466_pt1 | contig 12262 bp, 7 predicted proteins | sample BansetMetagenome_FD_59109 | JGI IMG/M metagenome (GOLD analysis project Ga0065722, IMG submission 59109) | Bankia setacea gill microbial communities from Puget Sound, Washington, USA - Caecum Enriched | ecosystem: Host-associated > Mollusca > Digestive system > Ceca | place: United States... | reverse complement strand
AGTACCTGCTGCTGTTGGTCTAGGTTTTGTAAGGGTACGCTAAAACTCAGTTGTGGCGTTTCGGTTTTACTGAATATATCAATATCAGCACTCACGACCCCCGCGCCCAAAAACTGCAATGTTTGTAGGGCGATACCGTCGGCTTCTTCACGGGTGGCCTTGGACATTGCACCGTAAAGCACTTTCAGTTCATCAATACACAGGTAGTCAAATTGGGTGCCAAATAATTCACTCTGATGTAGGTCGTGAAGACGGTCTAGGGCAATGAGGAGTGTTTCTGCGATGGTGGGGCTAATACTGAATTGTTTGCGACGTAAAGCGCCCGCCACCTCCTCAATTTCATGGGTAAAATCGACAATGGGAGTGAGTTGCATAAGACCGGCGTTGCCTTTGATATTATGGATCGCTCTAAATAGGCTGTGCATGGTCTCGTCGTCTTCTTGTTCTAGCAAGGACGCGATGCGGGTTTCCGCTTCTGTGACTAAGTCGCAGAAAGCATCCATCAGTTCTGTACGTAAAGTATCGTCAATTTCCATGGGCGAGAGATAAAAAAGGGTTGTGGAGGGTTATTGGGCTGGCATGTAATCAATGTTTGTCCACCACATGCACCATTGTGACGCGTAGAGACCGTTTTGCATAAAGCTCTTTCGTTCTTATGCCGTTTGTTTACAATCTCTATCAAGTTTAGCACTACACTCAGAAGTTTCCGCTTATAGTCTTTAGTGTTGCCTTGGGTACTTTCCTGTAGGCAGCACTACTCGTTCTTAAAGTGTTACTAGCCCCGCGGTGAACCGTCGCAGGGGTGCCTTCTATGGAGTGTACGCATTAATTTAGCATTTAGTTCATGAACGTCTAAACTTTAGTGAGGGGTATTCAGGAGTATAGCTTTGAGTTTAGCGTGGTATAGGGCAGTCGTTGTATTACTGTTGGCATTTTCTATCTCATCCAGTGAGTCTGCGAGTAACGGTGAAGTTGACGTTGAAAGAGAATTGCTGCTAATTAAGCACAATACCAGTGGTTGGAGCAACGATTTGAAAGCGTATCAAATCGAGCTTATGACGACTATTTTTGCCATGAGCGAAGAAAAATATGGGCCATATACCTTAGAGTTTGTGAATAGATATATGAGCACCATTCGTTCTATGATCGCCAGTGAGCGAGGTGAAATTCATACTGGCTTGAGCTCGGGCTGGGGAATTCGCGAAGAAAACATGAACAAGGTCGACTTGCACTTGCGCCCGTATATAAAGACATTACTGGGGTTACGACGTTGTATTATTCGCCGAGAGGATGCTGAAGCATTCGCCAGTATTCGTACGCTCTTCGACCTTGCCAAGTTTAAAGCAGGGCAGGGAGAGGCTTGGCCAGATTCACGTATTTATCGGCATTATGGTATTAGTGTCGTTGACTCAAATAGCCTTTCTAACTTATTCCCCATGCTACAGAAGAAACGTTTCGACTTTATTCCTCTCAGTGTGTTGGAAGTGGATGGTGCACTGGAGGCAGTCAAAAACGATTACCCCGACCTTATTGTTGCTGAAGGCCTCTATATTTTTTACCCTATCCCTGTTTATATTAGCTCAAGCCGTGCGATTCCCGAGGTGTCAGAGCGTATTCGCTATGGTTTAGAGCTGTTGTACGGGGAGGACAGTAGAACAACACGTGATGATATGCTCTACCGTCACTTCCCAATGGCTAAGAATTTGAAGATAACGGAAGATGAGGTGTTGTTGATACTGGACAATCCTTATATCGGAGAGGAAGCAAACGATAGCACAAAGCAATACTTTCGCTCCCTTTATCGTTAGGGCTGGGCTTCCTTATTGGTATTGTTGTTTTCCTGTTGCAGCTCTTTTTGTTTGATTGTCGCGCTCGGTGATAGGGTGTTGGGCGGGGTGGAATCCCAGGTGTAGGTGAGGTCCACCGTATCGGTTTCTCCAGAACCGGCTTCTAGCTTTAAGCGGTCGGTGAGGCTGTATTCCACCACAAAGCCCCCTACTGCGCCCACTAAACCATATTGATATTTCACATACAGTTTGTCGTTAAGGCGTTTACCTGCTGCTACGGAGCCTCCACCACCGGCGGGGCCTGACTCTACGGTGATATCGTTAATGCCAAATTGGTTCCCGAATTTTTGCAGAGCGGGCAGCGCTTGACGCAACCCAAGGGCCAAGGCAGCCGCTTCCATGTTACTGGCCGAGCCCCCGGTGGCTTGGCCTAGGGGCTTACCGGTCAGCATATAAGCGAGAATATCCGATTCGCTCATGTTGGGAGACGAGTAGAGCGTTGACTTCGGTTTTTTTGCTGTACCGTGAAGCCAAATGCCGGCAGTGACATTGTCGATTCTTCTAGAGGCTCTTACATCCATTGCGGGGTTTCCGATAGGACCCGAAAAAGTGATTTGCCCATTGTCTATTTCTAGGTTTTGGCCATAGGCTTTAAATTCACCCTCAGGCAAGCTAAGCACACCTTGTAGTTGGTCCACGTTTTTTTCGTCACGGGTAAAATGCAAACGACCGGCGACATCCGTTTTCAGACCAAAGCCCTCGAAACGGTTATTTTTTTCTGCACTTAAATGTACGTCGCTGGTGAAACGTAATAACGGTTTTCTGTCAATTGTATCTTCTCCATAAATACGCGCATCTTCCGAAATACTAATGGCTGTTGCCGGTAGTTCACGCAAGATGTAAAAGGAGTTTTCAACAGTAAGGTTACCGTTTAAATGCCAGTTAAGTCCGGTGCCTGCAAGTTGGAGGTTTGGGCTGGCCATAAAACGTGCATCGGGTAGCTCGACGAGGTCTAAATTGTTACCTTTAATTGCGAGAAGAGCGGTAAATGGGGCTCCGCTGGCTTTACTAGGGTCGGTTGCGCGAAGCGCTCCAGAAATTTCGGCGAAGCCTTTGCCTACCAGACCCTCTCCGCTCAAATCTATACTTGCTGGCGATGCGTTGAGTTTAAATTTCCAGTTATCAATATGGGTTCCAGTTTGGGGCAACAGAAAACCAAATTCCTCAATGTCAACTAAGCCTAGAACAGATGCAGTTTTTGTCGAGCCATTTTGCCTGTACTGTAAATCTACATTGGCCTTTCCGCGCAAATCTCTCAGTGAGGGAGTTAATGGCTGAAAGTGGTTTAGATTGTCCAATTTTCCCTTCATTCGAAAGTCGAGTGTGGGTTCTGGTCGTTGCCAGCCAGCAATATGGCCATTGACGGTGATTTTTTCCGAGGTTCCCAGTACGCCTAGCCCCGATATCGTTAGCGCTTGCTCGTCACCATCCACTTGTAGCCACAGCTGTTCAATCGGATATTCCGAATTGAGAGTGTCTTCTGCTTGATTTGGGTCTGCTGGGAGTGTGTAGCGAATGTTTCCCCCAACAACTTCAGCGCGTGCGAAAAGGGTAAGTTGTTGTAGATTATTATTGTCGGTATCCCATTTCCCCTGAGCTTGCACGGTTGTTTTAAATTCGCCATCAATATGCAAGTTTTCGGGTAGTTTTTGATAATAATCTGGGAAAATTGTGCGTTGGCGATCAAAATAGACACCCGCCAGCTCTGCGTTAAGCATAAAATTTTGTAAGTTTTTCAGTTCAGCCTTTTCGATACATGCCTTTAAAGTGTTTTGTGTTAAGCATAGTGTTGTAATTGTGCTGTTTGGCACAGACAGTTCTATGTCTGCGGGCGCGGAGAGTACCACTGGGTTATCCGTTGTTTCTGTCGTGCGCAATTCAAACTGCTTTAAGCTGCCTTGCCATTGGGTATTCTGCCAATCGGTGATGGATGGATCAGCGTTAGTGGCTGTGGGCATGGAGAGGTTGCCCGTGAGTTGTAGTGGGCTGATGTTAACTTTGTTGAATAGGTTCTTGACGGTGAGCGCTAGAGTATGATCTGCCGCGTTTCCGGTGAAGTTGACATCAATGTCACCAACATGTTGTTGTTGCCACTGCAGTTGTTGAGCTTGTACCGAAAATTGCTGAACGTTTAGGGCATTTAAGCTTTCGGGCAGCGAGCGATGATGTTTTAGGTCCGAGCGAACGGTAGAACTTATACGGAAGCTGCCGTTCAGTTTTTCTATGCTTACAGGTGGCAGCGTTAGCTTGCTACCCTGTAAGCTAAAGTCGAGTTGTGGCGAGAGTAGTGACCCTTGAGCATTTAATGCAGCGTTAATGGTACCGCCAAAATGAGGAACAATTTGTTGGAGGTCGTCAGCGTTGACGTGTAGTTGTGCGGTGATGTTTTGGCTATCGAATTGATAGCGACCATTTGCGCTTACTGTTGCGTGGGCTGCTTGCAATGATAGTTCTGAAATCGTTAACTGTTGGTTGTGCAGTTGGGCGATACACTGGCCTTTAATCGGGCGGCCGCCAAGGGATAGTGATTCTAAGATGAGTGTGCTTTCTAGGTGGGTGGTCGTGGTTGTTTTTTGAAAGCTAATTTGCGTGTTTAAACTAAGCTCAGAATCGGCTAGCTCGGGGGGGAGCCATTGCTTTAGCGAAAGGCTTTGCAATTGCAGCTGGGTGTTTAGGGAAATACCCTTTTCCCAGCTTAGATTGCCGGAAATGTTCACTTCTCCATCAAACGCTGGGGCTGAGAAACGGTTTAACTGAAGGCTTTGGCTGCTGAGATCGACTTCAATTTCAGTTTCAATTTCAGTCTCAATATAAGGCGTTTCTATTTGTGCGCTGCCGTCGATTTTCGCCAGCGTGTCGTGCAAGCTAAGGGTGACTTTGCCTTCTGGAAATTGCGCTTCGGTGAGTAGTGGATGGGAGAATGACTGCCAATCTAAGTCGGCATGACAAACTAATACGCCGTTTACTTCACATTCTCCAATTAAATTCACCGCTCCATGAGTGATAAGGTGTAATTCATAGCGTAAGCGCTGGGAAAATTGCAGTTGGATATTGCCGCTATAGACAATATTTTTAAGGTCTACTGCAAAGTTATGGAGCTCAACTGTATTAGCGCCGAGAGTAAGCTGGGTGCGTAAGTTTGGTAGTTGTGACTCATGGTTGTCGAAGGTAACCACTGTTGTGTCAATAATGTTGAGCGACTTTATGTTTACGGCGAGTGGCAGAAAAAACTGAGGTAGTGATGGGGGCGGTGTTGTGCTGCCCTGAGGCTCTTCGAGAAAAATTTTTGTGCCGGAAATGGTTAAGGCCGGCACCATTAATTCACCGTTGAGCACTGTGATAGGGTGCCAGTTCAGCTGCAGGCTTTCAATGACAATAGAGTGAAAGCCTAAGTTGCTGTGCTTTGCGTTAACCTGTAATTTCTGTGAATCTATGCCGCCCCAAAGGCTGCCGTTAAGCGCTTGGTATTGGATGGATACGGGAAGATACTTTTGAGAAAACTGTAGTGTCCAGTGGGCGCCACTGTTGGTGCCAAGTAGCCAATATGCGCTCAAAACCATTGGGCCGAGGGTGCATGCCAGCAAAATACTGGCCCATAAACTGAAACGCTTAAGACGGGCCACTAGAGGTCGGCTCCAACGGAAATGTGTAGGCGGTATTTTTCTTCGCTATGTTGTGGCAATGCAATATCGAAACGCAGGGCTCCCACCGGTGAGTACCAGCGAATGCCTACACCCCAGGCACTTTTAAAGTCTGCTTCGCCGTCGAAGGCATCACCACTATCAAAAAATGTAGAAGCCGACCAGTTGGGCAAAAACAAATAGTCGTATTCCACGCTAGCGACAGCAAGTTTACCGCCTCCAATCACCTCGCCCTGTTCATTTATTTCACCGACGGAATTATATTCGTAGCCACGAATGCTATTATCGCCACCGGTAAAGTAGCGCACGGAGGGAGGGAGCTCAGTAAAGTCGTCCATGTAGGTGCCGGCTAATTCTAGACGGGTAATAAACCTAGCCTTGTGTGTAGGGGCCCATATGGCCTTGGTGCGGGTATAAGCTTGAATATAATTTAGGTCCGATTGCCATGCTTGATTACTGGTGGTAAAGCCGGTTTCAAAGCGCAGGCCACGAGTTTGGCGCACTGTATCGTCGGTACTGGACCAGCTGAACCCGAGCCCGGGGACAATAAGAAATTTCTGGTCGATGGGGTCGCTACCAATAATATAGCGCTCATTGAGAATGTTGAGCCCTGTATTCATCACCCAGTCGTGTTTTAACGCAGAAATTGCTCGCACAGAGGTGGTAAGTGTAATTCGCTCATAGCTTGTAGTTTCTTCTTCTGTATAGCCGCCACTCAGTTCATACCACTCCTCTGAAGCATCTTCGCGGGGGATGGTATAGGTTCCAGCTATTTGACGTAGTTTTACGGACCACAGTGCGTCTAGTCGAGTTTTATGTCCAGCAGCATTGAAGTAGCGGTTGCGGTAATCACCACGGATGCGTGGGCCTTGGTCTGTGGAGAAGCCCAGTCCGGCACCAAAACTGTGTTTGCTGTTCATGCTGAGGTCAACCGACAATGGAATACCAAGGTTTTCTCCACTTTGGTCAACTACTGGCTGAATGAGTACTTGGCTGAAATAATCGCTACTTTGCAAGCGGCTATAGCTTTCTTGTATCTCTTCACTGGAATAAGGCTTTCCATATACGTTTTTAGCTAGACGAACAATCAAGTCTTTATTAAGAGGTGTTTCTGCAAAGGTGTAATCACCAAAGTGGTATCGGGGGCCAAGGTTGAGAATTAAAAATACATCTGCAACTAAGTCTTTTGGAAAAACCGCTAATTCTGCTTTTTCAAAATTTGCTTGCCAGTAGCCCCACGCACGTGCAGTGTCAATTATGGAGGTTTTGTAATTGTCGTAGGCTTGATGACGCAGCGGTTCTTTGCTTTTAATGGGGGGAGCCGTAATCAGGTTTTGTAAGCTAGGGTGAATGTTACCTAGGTTGTTTTTCAGTTCAACGTTAATGTCACGAAATAAAACGCGCTCCCCTTTTTCTATGGCAATATCAAGCTGCCAGCATTTCTCGGTGGTGGTGAATTGCCGTTGAATATCTGGATTGTAATAACCATAGGCTTGCAATGCACTTTTGATTTGGCTGTGAATGTCCCTACGCCGTTGCTGGAGGCGCCAAGTTGGGGCATCGCAGGGTTCTTGTGAAATTTGTAGGTGGGCGAGGACATTATCAAGAAGCTGGCCGTCAACACCTTTAATATCAAGGTCAGCATAAGCAATCGAGAACAGGCACGAGGTGGCAAGACATAAATGGCTTAGGAGTATGCACACGGCTAGGCGAAGCCTTGGTGGCTTATACCTTTGTATCTCTGTATTGCTATTAAACTGCATTGTTAACATCGCCTGAAACTCCGAATGTCCCAACCTGTTGTATTAAGAGGGAAATGTTAGCTATGCTCATTGCTTGCCGAAAATTTTGCAGAGCTTATTTAGGCCTAATCAGAGATTCTCTAGGTTTTATTGAATAAAACCAAGAGGCCCGCGCTTATGAGTAAAAGCGCTTCCTTTGGGGTCTGGCTAAGCTCCGGAAGGTGTTTATAGGTGAGATAAACACCGGCTGCTAAGCAGAAACCCGCTGACAGGTTTAGTAGCATATTACGAAATTTTTTGCGTTTTTGTGCATGGGGAGGATTCAGGTCTTGTGCAAGTAGCTTCAGTTCAGGTGCAATTTTTCCGAGTTCCTTTATCTCACTAAGCGTATCAAAAATAAGATGGGGTATTTGTGGGAATTTTTCCATCCATTCCGGCGCATGATATTTGAAGTCGTTCCATAATGCTTTAGGGTGAAAGCGGTCGCGAACCCAGCGTTCAAGGAAGGGGTGTGCCGTATCCCACAAATCGAGGTCAGGGTATAGTTGGCGACCTAAACCCTCAATATTCAGGAGCGTTTTCTGAAGTAGAACCAGTTGGGGTTGTACCGGCATTTGATAGCGCTGAGCAGTTTGGAATAGAGAAATGAGTGCTTCACCAAAGGAAATTTCTTTTAAGGGTTTTTCAAATATCGGTTCACATACGGAGCGAATTGCCGATTCAAAGCCGGCGATTGACGTGTTTCTAGGGACCCAGCCACTGAGTACGTGTAGCTCTGCTACTTGACGATAGTCGCGGCGAAACATAGCAAGCAAGTTGCGAGCGAGGTAATACTGGTCTTCGCGAGTGAGCGTGCCCACAATCGCCATATCAACTGCCATATAGCTTGGGTCGTGTGGTGTCTCGAAGGACACAAATACATTGCCAGGGTGCATGTCGGCGTGGAAAAAATTGTGTTGGAAAACCTGCGTAAAGAAGACCTCTACGCCGCGTTCTGCAAGCCGTTTTAGATTGATATTGTGGGCTTTTAATTTGTCTGTATCCGTTACGGGTAACCCATAGATTCGCTCTAGGACAAGAACGTTTTTGCAGCTGTAGTCCCAGTAGACTTCGGGAATGTACAAAAGTTTTGAGTTCTCAAAGTTGCGCCGCAATTGCGAGGCGTTGGCTCCCTCCCGAGCAAGATCGAGTTCGTCGAAAATAGTTTCACGATAGTCGTCTACTACCTCAATCGGGCGTAGTCGCTTGCCCTCGCTCGTAAACTTCTCAACCAATTGGGCAATAATACGCAGTAGACGCGTATCGTTTTCAATAATCGGTTCTAAGCCGGGGCGAATGACTTTGACCACAACTTCTTCACCGCTGTGCAGTTCGGCGCTATGTACTTGCGCCACTGAGGCGGATGCTAGCGGTTGTTTATCGAAATTTTTGAACAGGTTTTCAATACTGTTATTTAGGTTGCTTTCAACAATTTGAATAAAGGTTTCAGAGTCGAACGGAGCTACATTGTCTTGTAGGTGATCGAGCTCTTTTACAATGTCACCCGGGATTAAATCTGGGCGTGTTGAAAGAAGCTGGCCAAATTTTACAAAAATGGGGCCGAGCTCTTCTAGGGCAAAGCGCAGACGCCTTCCTCGACTATCTTTTGCTTTGGGGTAAAGGCGAAAAAATAGCAGCAGTAGGGCTAAAATACGTGGTTTTTGGGTGTTGTAAAGCAGTTCATCGAGGCGATAGCGGCCAACGGTGTGCAGTATTTGAAGCAGGCGAATAAATTTGGCCACGGTTACCCTGTTACTTAGTGTTTGTGTGGTGATTGCGTTGAGGGGAGTACAGGCTGTATAGCGGAGGCCTGTAATTGCAATTTTTGCAGTCGAGCCTCCAAACGGTCAGCATCTTGGCGAAGAGTGGTGACGTTTACAGTAAATTGTTCCAGTTCTGTGCTAGCGGGAATTGCCCGTAATTCTTCAGTTAAAAATTCGGATAAAAACGAGGGGAAGCTTTTGACTCGAGGTATTAACCAATTGAAAAGCCCCCGAAGGCGATTGCCTAGTTGGTGAGCTGGCACCTCTCCAAGCGCTGATGATAGGGCGTCTTCCCAGTCAATATCGAGGGTGCTTAAAATTTGCTGGTAGTTGGCAAGTAGACTAATCTGCCCTCCCACTGTCACTCCGCTCTTCGCCAAACTGGGGCCTGGCGAAATGATTAGTGAAAATAGTTCGAGTAGACGCCCTTCCACTAGGGTTGTGTATTCACCGCAAGGGTGGGCGTTGATAAAAAGTTGGTCGCCGATAACATTTAGGCTGAGTTCTAGCTTAGGCTGGTGTGTTTTTATGCGTAAGACTTTACCGGTCAATGGTATGAGAGATTGACGTGTGCCTGGATCGAATTTTAGCGCTGTATTAATAGCCGATTCCAAGGCAAGCGCAACCGCTGTCGCAAAGCTCGGGTCAATAGTGTACGCATATTCTTCGGGGTTGCTGCTCATTGTTAGGCTTTGATGCCTTTATGCAAGGCCACAACACCACCAGTGAGGTTGTAAAACTTACACTCACTAAACCCGGCAGATTCCATCATGTTTTTCAGTGTTTCTTGATCGGGATGCATACGAATGCTTTCAGCAAGGTAACGGTAGCTATCAGCATCGTTGGTGATCAGTTTTCCCATAAAGGGCAATATACGAAAAGAGTAGGTGTCGTAGACTTTTTCTAACAGAGTATGTTGTGGTTTTGAGAATTCTAGCACTAGTAGGCGTCCGCCAGGCTTAAGTACCCTTAACATGGATTTTAACGCTAGGTCTTTGTCAGTAACATTGCGTAAGCCGAAGGCAATGGTGATACAGTCGAAGCTGTTGTCGGGAAACGGAAGGTATTGAGCATCAGCTTGTGCAAACTGTACATTGCCCACGATGCCTTTGTCTGTGAGTTTGTCACGGCCCACCTTTAGCATCGAGTCGTTAATGTCGGCCAGAACCACGTTACCCTTAGGGCCAACGAGACGAGCGAACTTTGCGCTGAGGTCGCCAGTGCCTCCGGCAATATCGAGAACGGTATCACCTGGGCGAACACCCGAAAGCTCAATGGTGAACTTTTTCCAAATACGGTGAATACCACCTGACATGAGGTCATTCATTAAATCGTATTTGGCTGCGACAGAATGGAAGACGCCTGCTACACGATCGGCTTTTTCTTCGACATTCACGGTTTCGTAACCGAAGTGGGTGGTTTGTTTGTCGGACATGGCAGAACCTCTATAATGAACCCACGCATTGTACCTTAAAATGGCCCCTCGTAACCGCAACCAACAGGAGGCTATTCTCGGTAGCTTATGGGCTTGGGTTTACCCAGCGTACGGGGGAGGTTTCGTCGGCCAGTTTCTCCGCTTCGGCATTGGCTTGGTGCTTTATCACTTTTTCTTGGTAGTCCTGCCAGCGTTGATGGTGTTGCTCCCCCAGTTCTAGCAGATATGACCAAGCGTAAATACCGGAGTCGTGACCATCGCTGAAGATCAGTTTAATGGCATAGTTCCCTTGTGGTTCTATGCCCGTGATAGCGACGTCTTGCTTGTTCAGTTGCAGTACTTCTTCTCCTGGGCCGTGACCTTTGACTTCTGCTGAAGGTGAATATACCCGCAGGTATTCTGCGGGTAGGCGATAGTGCTTTTCGTCGAATACCACCTCCAGAACACAGGACTTACGATGCAATTTGATGGCACTTGGCGTGCAGTCCATCAGAGTATAAACCGGCTAAGGTCTTCATTTTTAGCGAGTTCACCCAGTTGCTGCTCCACAAAATCACTGTTTACAGTAATGTTGGATTCAGCCCCGTCTGAGCAGTAGGAGATTTCCTCCAGTAGTTTTTCCAGCACCGTATGCAGGCGCCGAGCGCCTATGTTTTCAGTGCTTTCGTTAACCTCGAATGCCGTTTCAGCAATTTTTCGAATGCCATCTTTAGTGAATTCAATCTGAATGCCCTCTGTGGAGAGTAGTGCTTGATGCTGCTCTGTCAGCGATGCATCAGGTTCGGTGAGGATGCGCTCAAAGTCGTCGGGACTTAATGCCTCCAGCTCTACTCGGATAGGCAGACGGCCTTGGAGTTCTGGGATAAGATCGGAGGGTTTCGATAGATGAAATGCTCCTGAGGCAATAAACAATATATGGTCGGTCTTGATCATGCCGTGCTTGGTGCTAACTGTGCAGCCCTCAATGAGGGGAAGTAGGTCGCGTTGTACGCCTTCACGACTGACATCGGCACCTGAGGCACCGTCTCTTTTGGTGACTTTGTCAATTTCGTCAAGAAATACTATGCCGTTTTGTTCGGCGGCATCAATAGCTTGGGCTTTGAGTTCCTCCTCATTGATGAGTTTGGCGGCTTCTTCGTCGGTAAGCTTTTTGAAGGCTTTCTTGACCGTGAGCTTAGTCTTTTGGGTTTTACCTGTTGAAAGGTTGGAAAACATGTTTTGCAGTTGGCTGGTCATGTCCTCCATGCCTGGAGGGGCCATTATTTCTACGCCGACAGAGGCGGTAGCGACATCAATCTCGATTTCTTTTTCGTCGAGCTCGCCTTCACGCAATTTTTTGCGGAAAATTTGTCGAGTGGAATTTTCGTGTTTGTTTTCTATATCGCTATCGTGTTCGCTATCTGCGCGTGCAGGGGGCAGCAGTGCATCGAGGATACGCTCTTCGGCAGCTTCCATTGCTCGGTGTTCGCATTTGCCCATCTCTTGTTCGCGAAACAGTTTGATGGAACGATCGACAAGGTCGCGAACAATCGATTCTACATCGCGGCCGACGTAACCTACTTCGGTAAATTTGGTCGCCTCTACTTTTATAAAAGGTGCGTTGGCCAGTTTCGCCAAACGGCGAGCAATTTCGGTTTTGCCAACGCCTGTAGGTCCAATCATTAAAATATTTTTAGGGGTGATTTCTACGCGCAGCTGAGAGTCAAGTTGCATGCGCCGCCAGCGGTTGCGCAGCGCAATGGCTACAGCTTTTTTAGCGGCTTGCTGGCCAACGATATGCTTGTCCAGCTCGTGG
>Ga0065722_100421_pt1 | contig 12277 bp, 13 predicted proteins | sample BansetMetagenome_FD_59109 | JGI IMG/M metagenome (GOLD analysis project Ga0065722, IMG submission 59109) | Bankia setacea gill microbial communities from Puget Sound, Washington, USA - Caecum Enriched | ecosystem: Host-associated > Mollusca > Digestive system > Ceca | place: United States... | reverse complement strand
CCCCAGATCGTATCGGTCTGGGGTTTTTCTTTGTCTGGAATTTGGCGGCAGCTCGGCCTTGGCTATTTGCNGATGCCGTCTAGGGATTGAGATTGAGCTAACCCGTACCTTTTTTTAATTTACCAGCCGAGTCTTTCCTGGCCCCTTGCTGTGTGAGTTACTGCATGGATATTATAAAAAGCGTAGAATCATTTCTAAATATTCAAAACTATAAGAAAATAGGCCGTTATGAATCTCTTGATTGTTGATGATCACAAACTTTTTAGAGAAGGGATGCGCTATGTACTTGAGGCGGGACTAAAGGAAGATCTCGCAGGCAATGAGGTATTGTCTATTTACGAAGCGACCGACGGCGCTACTGCGCTGCAGTGCGCATCTTTAAATCCACAGCTCGATTTGGTGTTGCTAGACTTGTCTCTGCCCGATGCATCTGGTCTCGATGTTCTTATCAAAATCACCCAAACCTTCCCGATTTTACCCGTAGTTATACTTTCCGCATCACAGGAGGGTCGGGATATACGCAAGTGCTTGGATTTAGGGGCAATGGGGTTTATTCCCAAGGACTCTTCAAGTTCTGCTGTGATTAACGCGATCCGACTTGTGTTAACAGGGAATATCTACGTTCCTCCCGCACTTTTGCTGAATCAAATGGATTCCCAGATTAATGAAGGGACGACTAGTGGAGTGCTTACTGGTCGACAGCTAGATGTTATGCAGTTGATTGCATCGGGACATTCAAATAAAGATATCGCCAGAGCACTTAATCTAGCGGAGACAACGGTTAAGATGCATGTAACTCATATCATGCGGGCACTTGAGGTGTCTAACAGAACTCAGGCGGTGGTAAAGGCNGAAAAGCTAGGCTTAGTGACTATTAACGAATAATCCACGCTCGTGTAATCAAATTATTTATAAAAGTAAAAAGCCGCATTAATACGCGGCTTTTTGCTTTTGTACATTGAGTAAAAATGCACGTAGTTTTGACGGTGCGACCGGTTTGTTAGCAATTGGGATGCCGCTATTTTGAATTAGTCTGAGGTGGTCAGGGGAGGTATCGCCGGTCATGATCAATGCAGGTAGATCGCTATCAAATTGCGCTTTGATTAAATCTATAGCACCAATTCCGGTGCGACCATTCCTTAGTCGATAGTCTGCGACAATTGCGCTTGGTAATTCACCCGCTTTTTTAAGTTGTTCAATTGTTTCCTGCGGCGTACTGCCACTAAATACTCGACATCCCCAACTACTAAATACTGCTTCGGTACTATTTCTTACATCGAGGTCGTCGTCAATAATAACGATGTTGGGGCGCGATGCATGATCGGGAAGGGACCAATTGCTCAACTGGTTTACTGGTTCCATATGTTCTATATCATCTCCAACAGGAACAGAAACTGAAAAACTCGATCCTTTGTTGAGTTCTGACTGCACCAGAATTGGCATGTCTAGTAAGCTAGATATACGTTTGACGATAGCTAAACCAAGCCCCAACCCTTTAGAGCGATCCCGCTCCGGATTTTTCAATTGGTAGAACTCTGCGAAGATCGATTCCAGTTGATCTTGAGGAATCCCTATTCCAGTGTCCGCGACGGTGATTTCGATGGATTCAGCTGTTGTTACCACTTGTATGCGGATCTCGCCTGCCTTTGTGTAGCGCATGGCGTTTGAAAGGTAGTTACGAATAACCTGTTCCAGCAGGGTTGGATCGGTTTTACAGACTACATCTTGGCCGACTAACGAGAGTGAAATCCCCTTGCTGACGGCGTCACCCTGATAGTCCGCAACGATTCTTTGCAGCATAGGGTGCAGGTAAAAGCTTTTTACATCTGGAATTAATGTGCCAGCTTCAAGTCGCGAAATATCTAGCAATGCATTAAATAAGGTTTGTAAGGCTTCGATTGATGAGCATATCTGTGAAATTAGCTTTTTGTTTTCTTTTTGCTTTTAGGTTGTCCGACAAAACTGATGCATAGAGTGTAAGTGCGTGCAGTGGCTGCCGAAGATCGTGGCTGGCAGCGGCTAGAAACTTAGACTTTGATTGGTTTGCGCGTTCAGCCTCTTCTTTTTGAAATCTTAATTTATCGACCAATTCTGTATTTAAGAAGCGTGTTCGTAGGGCCTCAATGAACGTCTTATTGATCCGCGCAGCAAAGAAGCTGAGCGCTACGATAAAGAATATAAAGAGCGCCCCGAGAATGGTTGCTGTTCGGTCTTGTTCGATCAGCAAACGTATCGATATTGGCAATGATGAGGTAACGAAGTAGACCAAGAATGCAGGTTGATAAGAGTACATCGAGGTAACCGAGCCAGCCCCCATTCCAGCAATGATAAAAAATAATAGAGCTTGGGTTTGTAGGTTGTCGCTTTGGAAGAACACAATACTTGCGGCCCCCCAGGCGGAGGCAGACAAAAAACAGCCGACTAAAAATAATCGGGCGAACCAACGCAGCTGTGACTCGTTAATGTACTTAAGATAGAAATAATAGATGGCGATGCGGATAAGAAAAACGAAAACAAGATAGCCGAACCAACCCCATACGGTTGCGGCGGGCGCGTGCGGGATCATTGCATAGGTCAATGCTGAAGCGACGACTAAATTTACGATTAACATCGACCAAGTTTGCCGATAAAGCAGCGCAATTTGTTCAAATAGAACGGCATTATTGCCCTGTCGGTCGAAGGGCTCTAACGTTGTATCTGAAATAACTGTATCTTTCAAAAAACTCTCTCTATTGGGTTGCTATAAAGATCTGGCCGATCCCATATCTTGCGGTTGTATTAGCCTGCTGAATACTGGCCTTAAGTACACCTATACCGACTTTAGTCGGTATAGGTGGGAGGGGTATTGTTCCACCTAGAAGAGTTTGGCGTCAGTTTTTGTTGCTGGTGCGGGTTTTGGGCCTATAGATTCCTACTTGACTGCTACGCCGGCAACTGAAACACTGCGTTTCACAAACTACTGAATATATAAACAGATATGCCTCTAATATTAGGTGTTGATCCTGGGTCTCGCAAGGCTGGTTACGGGCTGATCAATTCTCAATTTTCTCGTTTGGAATACGTTGCCAGTGGCGTAATTCGTATCCCGCAGTCACTATTAACCGCTGACGCGTTCCCCCAACGTCTAAAAGTTATTTTTGACGCACTTACTGAGATTATCCTTCAGTACCAGCCGCAAGAGTTTGCTATTGAACAGGTGTTTATGGCGAAGAGTGCCGGCTCAGCTTTAAAGTTGGGGCAGGCGCGTGGTGCGGCGATAGTTGCTGCAGTAAATCAAGATTTACCGGTTGCGGAATACGCAGCGCGAGCAATCAAGCAGGCTGTCGTTGGTACGGGAGCGGCGGATAAGTTACAGGTTCAGCACATGGTGAAAACCCTACTAAAGCTCTCTCGCAGCCCGCAAGAAGATGCTGCCGATGCGCTTGCAGTCGCCATATGTCATGCAAACACCCAGCAAAACCTCATTCGTATGGCTGGCGCTAAAGGGTTTCGGCGAGGCCGCACAGTTTTTTTGATACTCATTATTGTATAACTACCGACGTCAGCTTAACGGCTAGACGTGTTAATTTGTTTGGAAAATTACCTCTATGATCGGCCGACTGAACGGAACTTTAATCGAGAAGCAAGCCCCTAATTTGATGGTTGATATACAAGGTGTAGGCTATGACTTGCTCGCGCCTATGACCACTTTTTACCGTCTTCCAGAGCTAGACCAATCGGTTGTGCTACATACTCATTTCGCTGTGAGCGAAACCTCGCAACAACTCTATGGATTTATTAGTCGACATGACCGAGAATTTTTTCGTGTCTTGATTAAAGTGAGTGGTGTAGGCCCAAAGATGGCCGTTGGCATTATGTCGATAGAGACGGCCGACATTGTCCGTCATATTATGGACGATAATGTAACTGCGTTGGTCAAGGTCCCAGGCGTTGGTAAAAAGACGGCCGAGCGGTTGATTATTGAAACCCGTGACAAGCTGGGTTCTTGGGGCGCATCGTCGCCAGCTGAGCTCGGCCTGCATAGCGATGTGTTAAGTGTTTCATCTACGTCGAATAGTCATCTTATTGCAGAAGCGGAGAGCGCATTAATTGCCTTGGGTTACAAACCCACCGAAGCTGCAAAAGCGGTATCGCGTGTGGCTACTCCAGATATAGTACGTAGTGAAGAAATGATTCGTTTGGCGCTGCGTAGTATGCTGCCGAGCTAAGTTTTCATCTGGGTTTGAATCAGCACGGGGGCTTAAAGCCGTAATGGGGCTCTAGTGCCGAGTCGTGCAGGTTTAGCCGCATTCGTTAAGTGCAAAAGTTGTTAAGTGACTGAATTNNGCGGCAGCAAAGTACTAACTATTTGAAACGAGATAGTTAGTAATAGCTATTTGAACAGGCAACAAATTAAATGATAGAGCAGGATCGGATCATCGGTAGCGGTGTGCAGCCGCGTGAAGAACAGCTAGATAGAGCCGTTCGCCCGAAGAAATTGAGCGATTATATTGGGCAGCCAGTTGTGCGTGAACAAATGGAAATTTTCATGGGTGCCGCAAAGGCGCGGGGTGAAGCGCTCGATCACACTTTGGTATTTGGGCCTCCGGGTTTAGGTAAGACTACCTTAGCGAATATTATCGCAGCTGAAATGGGCGTCGCTTTAAAGACCACGTCTGGCCCAGTNCTTGATAAGGCCGGTGATCTCGCAGCGCTACTAACCAATCTAGAACCCGGTGATGTGTTATTTATCGATGAAATTCATCGCTTGAGTCCTGTTGTGGAGGAGGTGTTGTATCCGGCAATGGAGGATTTNCAACTCGATATTATGATTGGCGAAGGACCTGCAGCACGTTCCATAAAAGTCGAATTGCCGCAATTTACCTTAGTTGGNGCGACCACGCGTGCGGGTTTGTTAACATCTCCTTTACGCGATCGCTTTGGTATTGTTCAGCGTTTGGAGTTTTACAATGTAAAAGACCTTACGCATATTGTTTCGCGAAGCGCTAAGTTGCTCGGCGTTAGGTTGGAGCCACAGGGTGCTTACGAAGTCGCTCGCCGAGCTAGAGGCACGCCGCGTATAGCAAACCGCCTTCTACGTCGTGTACGCGATTATGCCGAGATGAAAAGCGACGGAATCGTTACCGAGAGGATTGCCGATCTCGCGCTTAATATGTTGAATATTGATAGCAACGGTTTTGATCATATGGATCGTCGCTTGATACTCGCGATGATCGAAAAGTTTGGCGGTGGCCCTGTTGGCGTCGACAGTCTTGCTGCGGCGATAAGTGAGGAGCGAGACACAATAGAAGACGTACTTGAGCCGTTCTTAATTCAGCAGGGGTTTATGATGCGAACTCCGAGGGGGCGGATGGCAACTCAGAATGCCTATACCCATTTTGGNCTGGCTATTCCTGAAACTATCGCAAATGCTGTGGCCGCTGCCGCGCAGCAGTCGGAGTCATAAAATAGCGAATTGCCAACTTGACCGGCAATTATCGCTCGATAGGTTAAACTTCTATTCCAATAAAACAACATGCCACAATAGTCCGCACGTAAGCGAATATATTCGTGATAACATCGCGCGCTTGACGCCTTGGGGGGCCACCGATGAATTCTGAAAGCTTGTCGATATTACATTTAATTGCCGGTGCTAGCTTGCCGGTACAGATGGTAATGGGGATACGTCATTCTTGCCTCTATAACATCGTGGGTTATGATTTTTCAGTCGTGTTATCTATCACCGTAAAGCGAGCTTAGCGTTAAAAGCGTTACGAAAGTCATTTTTGGTCAGGTATTGATCTTACGCAGCTTTATCGTCAAAGCAACGCAGATGCAAATCGCAACAGTATCGAGGGTGTCGAAAAAATATTTAGAGCGGGCTTTAAGGAGTTCAGTCGCTTGCGACAGCAAGGCAGTACCGACCCTGACGCGATTATGGAAGGCGCTCAGCGATCAATGCGAGTAGCACTTACTCGCGAAGAAGAAAAACTTGAAAATCATCTGCCGTTTTTGGCAAGTGTCGCATCGGTTAGTCCCTATATTGGTTTGTTCGGGACTGTGTGGGGGATTATGAACTCATTCCGCGGTTTGGCTAATGATCATCAAGCGACCTTGGCGACGGTCGCCCCCGGTATTTCCGAGGCGCTGGTTGCCACCGCCATCGGCTTGTTTGCCGCAATTCCAGCCGTATTAGCCTACAACCGATTTTCCGCAAATGCCGATCGCCTAATGACACGCTACCAAACGTTTTCTGAAGAGTTCTCGTCGATATTGCATCGTCAAGTTCACTCAAACAAATAACAACCGCGCACTCCCGAGACGTTCGTTATGGCAAACTCCAATAAGCGTAAACCTATGGCTGAGATCAATGTTGTTCCTTACATTGATGTGATGTTGGTGCTGTTGGTAATCTTTATGGTCACGGCGCCATTGCTAATGCAGGGNGTAAAGGTGCAGTTACCCCAAGCGCCTTCGGCCCCCATCGATCAAACAGATGAAGAGCCTATTATTGTTTCTGTAAAAGTCGATGGCAGTTATTACATTAACCTAGGCGGCGACACAGAACAGCAGCGAGCTCTCGCGGATATTGCCGATACGGTAGCCAAAATATTACGCCAGAAACCCAATCGTCAGGTGTTAGTCTGGGGCGACGCAAAGGTCAACTACGGTGTGGTCGTGTCGCTAATGACACAGCTACAGTCGGCTGGCGCAACGTCGGTCGGGCTGGTTACTGAACCTGCGACAGACTAATAAGATCATGATAATTCAACGTCAATATGTGTTGCCAATTTTAGCCAGCGTGGTTTGTCATGCGGGTTTGGTTGCATTTTTGGCCTCGGGTTGGGATTCCACCCCTGAACCGCGAAAAATTAGCCGGCCACAATTTATAGAGGCTAAACTGGTCGAGTTAAAGCCTAAAACGGCAAAGCCGTCGAGTGTTGAAAAAAAGCCTAATATCGTTGACCTAACCGCAAAAAAACGTGAACTAGAAAAACAAAAGCAGTTGGCGGAACAGAAGCGTAAAAGTGATGCGCAGCGTCGTGAAGCGGAAGCTAAAAAGGTCGCTGATGCCAAAAAGCGCAAAGAGCAAGAAATAAAAGACAAACAATTGCGTGAGCAGGCCGAGAAGCAAAAAGCGCAGCGCGAAGCGGAAGAACAAAAACGTCGGCAGCTAGAGCGGGAGTTTGAGCAAGCCTTACAAGAAGAAGAGGGTATGCTGCTTGAAGAGCAGTATGCCACCACGGCACAGAGTTACGCTGCACTAATTCAGCAACGTGTTGTCAACAATTGGAGCCGCCCGCCTTCTGCACGTAACGGCATGCGCTGTGAACTGACGATCAGTATGGTGCCGAATGGTCGTGTTGTTGATGTTGTCTTGGCTCGCAGNAGCGGTAATCCNGCATTTGATCGCTCTGCAATTGCGGCGGTGAAAAAAGTGGAAACCTTTCCTGAAGTGAAGGATATTCCAATCGAAGTATTCGAGCGACACTTTCGAAAGTTTAGTCTCGGGTTTCAACCAGAGGATTTAAGACAATGAGTATCCGCAATGCCCTGTTCGTACTGCTAACGCTATTAGCCATGCAAACGCGAGCAGAGTTAATGATCGAAATCACCCANGGCGTCGACAACCCAACTCCCATCGCGGTAGTCCCGTTCGGTGGCACGCTGAGCTTAGCTGAAAATATTGGTGAAATTGTCGCCGCTGATTTGCAGCGCAGCGGATTGTTTCGGCCGATCCCTCCTGCGGATATGTTGGCATTCCCGCAGCGCCAGCAAGACATCTTTTTTCGCGATTGGCGAATCTTAGGTGCCGAGTACATGGTAGTTGGTGCGATGGAGAAAATTCCTGCGGCCACACCAGCGGCCACAGCGGAGTACGAATTGAGCTTTGAGCTCTACGATGTTATTGGTCAGAAGCGCGTNCTTACCCAAAAAGTGCGCGCCAGCTCCGAAGGGTTACGCGATATAGCTCACGCGGTGAGCGATTCAATTTATGAGTCTATTACCGGTATTCGTGGAGCTTTCTCCACCAAGATCCTCTATATAGAAGATCTAAACCGTCCAGGTAGTGGTCGTTATCGGCTAGTGAAGGCCGATGCCGATGGCGCGCGTGACAAGGTTATTTTCGCATCACGTGAACCGCTCCTCTCTCCTGCTTGGTCGAACGACTTAACGCAGGTAGCTTATGTTTCATTCGAAACGAGTCGGCCGGCAATCTTCCGTCAGAATTTATTAACCGGTGCTCGCGAGCAGCTAACGAATTTCCAAGGTTTAAATGGCGCCCCTGCGTGGTCGCCGGATGATCAAAAACTAGCGTTGGTTTTATCGAAAGATGGAAACCCAGAGCTTTATGTTTTAGAGGTTGCGACCAAGAAACTGACTCGTGTGACCCGGCATTTTGCTATCGATACTGAACCCAATTGGACCGCCGATGGCAAAGGGCTGATATTCACGTCAAATCGCGGCGGTAACCCACAAATATATCAAGTGGGGCTTGAAACTGGGCGTGTAGAGCGCTTAACCTTTGAAGGTGATTATAACGCCAGACCACGACTATCGCCGGATGGCAAGAGCATGGTTGTGGTGCATCGCTACGATGGTGTGTTCCATATCGCATGGCAAGATATTGCCTCTGGAGATATGCGCATTTTGACAGAAACATGGCTTGACGAATCCCCCAGTATCGCGCCTAATGGCGCCATGTTATTGTATGCGACGCAACACAATAACAAAGGCGTTCTAGCTGCAGTTTCTATGGACGCTGGCGTTAAATTTAGATTGCCCTCGAAACAAGGTGATGTACGGGAACCGGCTTGGTCTCCATTCAAAGCAAAGTAGTTTACTTTTTATATAAATATTTAGGGGCCACCGTTTTGGCGGCTTCGGTCCATAGATACAAAGTTTTTTTACGCTTAATTAACACTTGGGAGTGATAACAATGAGCAACACATTAAAAACAATGATTACCTTGGTAGCTGTGGTGGGTTTCTTGGCAGGTTGTAGCAGCAACTCTGTTGAAGAAGACACGTCCATGGATACTAGCGATACAATGACTGACACTTCTATGGATCAAGCGGTATCAACTACCGAAGTTGATGTAGATCCACTTGCCGGTGTTGATCACGTTTTCTACTTCGACTTTGATCAGGCAATTCTAAAAGCTGATTCGCGCGCAGCGCTGATGATTCACGCTGAAGTGCTAAAAGACTCTCCTAAGTCTATTCGTTTAGAAGGTCACGCCGATGAGCGCGGTAGCCGTGAATACAACATGGCTCTTGGTGAGCGTCGTGCTAACGCCGTTCGCGATTTCTTGATTCTACAAGGTGTTAGCTCATCTTTAATCGAAACCGTGAGCTATGGTGAAGAACGTCCTGCCGAAGTTGGTGGTTATGATTCAGCTTGGTCAAAAAACCGTCGCGTTGAACTGAAGTAATTCGTTAATTAAGAAACCGATTTCCATGTATTTAAAATCTGTTTTGGCCGCCATCGTTTCGATGGCGGCTTTTTCCGTTTGCGCTCAGGTGCAAGTTATCGATAGGTCTCCAGTNCCGCGTGCTGCAAATAGCACATCTACAGGTACAGGAACGGCACCGCCTCCGGTGGAAACTGGGGTGAATACTGCTGAAATTTATTATCAAATGCAGTTACTTCAACAGGAAGTACAAACATTGCGAGGCTTGGTCGAAGAGCAGGCTCACGAGCTTAAGCGTTTGAAGCAGCAGCGCCTTGATGATTACATCGATTTAGATCGCCGAGTTAGCCAGTTGAGTGGGACTGTATCGACTAGTTCGACAGGAGCCCCGTCGTATTCTGGCTCTACAAATACTAGCGCATCAACTCACTCTGGTAGTGCGGCTGGTCAGGTAGTAGCGACGGCTGATGAAGCGAAGCTCTACCGAGATGCCGTTAATCTCTTACTAAAAGAAAAAGATTACGAGCAAGCACTTACGTCTCTACAAAGCTACCTTACTCAATTCCCTGCGGGACGCTATGCCGCCAACGCCTATTATTGGTTGGGCGAAATTTATTTGATTAAACAAATGAATAGTGAAGCACAGCAGTGGTTTGAGCGATTACTTGCGGAGTTCCCGAACCACTCCAAGGCCGATGACGCCAAGTTTAAATTAGCCAAGGCTTACGATTTGGCTGGGGACAAGGCAAAGGCTCGCCCACTTCTAGAGGCTGTGGCTCAAGGCAATTCAAACGCGGCACGCCTAGCGGCAAGTTACCTAAAGCGTTATTATTCGGCTAATTAGTATCCGTTTTTGTTGATTNTTAGGTTCAACTTGCGGTCAGCTTGACTAGTCGAGGCTTTTATACTGGCCCGCATTTAAACACCTTCAATTGTCGCTCTGCCTATCAGAGCTGTTCCTTTGCTCGATCTTGTCGTTATAAGGCTGTAGAATGCGCGTCTAATTTTTGAGCGGCCCGCAGTTTATAGCCGAATACTCAACATTTGTCCCATTTTTGCGACGTCTAGTCGTTAAATAATCGTAACCAAAATAGTTATGTCGGGAAGCGTTTGATCGTGCCAAGCTCGGTGATGAGAGTTTGATGGTCGATTTACTAATGAGCAAGTGTCCTGGATATCATGATTGACGAGAGTCTTCGGATTACCGAAATATTTTATTCTCTACAGGGTGAATCTCAAACTGTAGGTAAGCCGACTGTGTTTGTTCGCTTAACGGGATGCCCTTTACGTTGCGGGTATTGCGATTCTGAGTATGCTTTTTTTGGCGGTGAGCGTTTTACCTTCGCTGATATTTTGGCAAAAGTTGCGGAATATCAGCCCGAATATGTTTGTGTGACTGGCGGAGAGCCACTTGCCCAGCCTAGCTGTTTCCCGTTGCTTACCTTACTTTGCGATCAAGGCTATAAGGTTTCGCTGGAAACTAGTGGTGCTATGGATATTGCTGGCGTTGATGATCGCGTTAGCGTGGTTATGGATCTGAAAACCCCAGGTTCTGGCGAGGTCAGTCGCAATCTTTACAGTAATATCCCCCTTCTAAAAAATAAAGATCAGGTAAAATTCGTGCTTTGCAGTCGCGAAGATTATGATTGGGCTGTTTTTAAAGCGGACGAATATAGTCTTNGAGATAAGGCAGGTGAAGTACTTTTTTCTCCCAGCTATGAACAGCTCGCTCCACGCCTACTAGCTGAGTGGATTATCGCCGATCGGTTGCGCGTGCGGTTTCAGCTGCAGTTACACAAGCAGCTTTGGGGAGAGATTCCAGGCGTTTAGTCGGTTTTCGATTAGCGACAACTGTTTATTTAATAGTGTTTTTTTAATGTTCTTTAGGGCTGGGCGTCGTTCTTTTCATCGCCAGTGCCTGAGTAAGTGAGTAGAGAGTGACCCTAAAACGTGCCGTTGTACTCGTCTCTGGCGGGCTTGACTCAACAACCGTTCTCGCTATGGCCATGTCCCAAGGCTACCAATGTTCCACCCTGAGCTTTGATTATGGTCAGCGCCATCGGGCTTGAATTATTGGCTGCAGAGCGAGCGTCTAGGTCTATAGGCGTCACCGACCACAAACTCGTCAAGTTAGATTTACGCAGTATTGGTGGTTCCGCATTAACCGATGACAGTATTCTTGTGCCCGAAGTCGAAACCAGTGGTATCCCAGTAACCTATGTCCCCGCGCGCAATACCGTGTTTTTGTCTATTGCGTTGGGCTGGGCGGAAGTGTTGAATGCTGAGGCGATATTTATCGGTGTGAATGCCGTGGATTATTCCGGTTACCCAGATTGCCGTCCAGAATATATTCAAGCCTTTCAGCAAATGGCCAATTTAGCGACCCGTTCTGGAGTAGAGGGTAAGCCGTTGCAGGTTGTTACGCCGCTAATGGAGCTGAGCAAAGCCGACATTATTAAACAGGGTATGGCATTGGGAGTGGACTATAGTTTAACGGTGAGCTGTTATCAGGCGACAGATGCTGGTGAAGCTTGCGGTAAATGCGATAGTTGTCGGTTACGTCGACAGGGTTTTAACGAGGCAAATGTGAGCGATCCGACCCTGTATCGAGCTGGCGCGTAAAAAAACTGTAATTAGATAAAAAAATCGCTTGAGTTTTGCTGCTAAATCATTAGTATATGCGCCTCTTTCGGGGCACACCGAAAGGGCAAAGCCGTAGGTTCAGTAGATGCTAGTTGTTTGATTTTACTGAACAATTGTTTGAGAGTGATGGCCGCCTAGCGGTAGTTATTCAGCAATACGCAAGATTATATGGGTCGTTAGCTCAGTCGGTAGAGCAGTTGGCTTTTAACCAATTGGTCGCGCGTTCGAATCGCGCACGAC
>Ga0065722_104465_pt1 | contig 12344 bp, 10 predicted proteins | sample BansetMetagenome_FD_59109 | JGI IMG/M metagenome (GOLD analysis project Ga0065722, IMG submission 59109) | Bankia setacea gill microbial communities from Puget Sound, Washington, USA - Caecum Enriched | ecosystem: Host-associated > Mollusca > Digestive system > Ceca | place: United States... | reverse complement strand
AGCTACTATAAAGAAAAGTTTGGGGTTCTTGGCAAAAAAATGATGTTAACGTTTGGCTTGCTATCGCAAAACAAAGGCATTGAGCACGCTTTGCATGCCTTACCAAAAGTGCTTAAACAATTTCCAGATTTCACCTATATAGTGCTTGGTGCCACGCACCCCCATGTATTAAAACATGAGGGAGATGCATACCGTTTAAGCTTGCAACAATTGGTGCAGAAGCTAGGCTTGAAGAAAAATGTTTTTTTTAAAAATCGCTTCGTTACGCTAAAGGAGCTTACCGAATATCTATCAGCGGCAGACATCTACATAACACCTTATGATGATGAAGCCCAAATTACGTCCGGTACCTTAGCGTATGCCATGGGAACGGGTAAACCGGTAGTATCGACACCGTATTGGTATGCAGAGGAGATGCTGGCCGAAGGTCGGGGCTTACTCGTGCCGTTTAAAGATGTAGATTCAATGAGCAATGCCCTAATTGAGTTACTAGAAGACGACGACAAGAGCCATTCAATTCGCAAATTAGCCTACGATTTTAGTCGCGATGCAATATGGGAAAAAGTCGCCTTACGCTATCTGGAGGTCTTCGAAGAGGTCAAGGCAGAACGCAGCCAGAACCCTCGACCTTATCGATCCTTACCCAGCCATTTACCTGAAACGGTGTTAAGTCAGGAACTCCCTCTGTTAAAACTTGACCACCTACTGTCAATGACAGATGACACTGGGATGCTTCAACATGCTAAATACACTATTCCCGATAGAGATCATGGTTACTGCACTGATGATAATGCCCGAGCACTCATTGTTGCAGCTGAAGCCCATAACTTGTTAGCCGAACCGCCGCAACGGAACGAGCAACTGTGTGATCGTTATATTTCCTTTTTGTTTCATGCAATTGATGCTGACAGTGGTCGCTTCCGTAATTTCATGGGCTATGATCGTCGCTGGCTGGAAACGGTTGGGTCTGAAGATTCTCACGGCCGAGCACTATGGGGGCTAGGAGCGGCAGCGGCACTACTCAAAGAGGGCCGTCAATTACCTATGCTTTCTACCCTGTTTAAACAGGCACTGCCAGCCGCTGAAAATTTTCTTTCTCCTCGCGCAATTGCATTTTCCTTGGTGGGCATACATGCCTACTTAGCAACAGTGTCCGGTGACTCAGAGGCCAGGCGCACACGGGCTGTTCTAGCCCAAAGGCTTTATCAGCTATTTGTCGATGACGTAACAGAAGATTGGCCTTGGCCTGAGTCAATTGTTGCATATGACAATGCAAAGCTACCCCACGCTTTAATACTAAGTGGCCAAGGTTTGCAAAACGAAGCCATGAGTCGGGCCGGTTTAAATTCCCTAAAATGGCTTTTCGATACCCAGTGCGAGAAAGGCCATTTTGTTCCCATCGGCAACAATGGCTGGTACCACTTAGGTGCAACTAAAGCACGCTTCGATCAGCAACCCTTAGAAGCCCACGCGATGATTGACGCCTGTATTACAGCCTATGAATTTAGCCATAAAAACGAATGGCTTCGCCGCGCGATCATTGCCTTTAACTGGTTCCTTGGACAAAATGATCTCAATTTGCCTTTATATGACGCCAAAACCGGCGGCTGCAGCGATGGCCTAGAGAGCAATGGTGTCAATGAAAACCAAGGCGCTGAATCTACCTTGGCATGGCTTATGTCTTTAGCAAGGCTACACCGGTTTGCTGCTGACGAGCTACTGGTTACAGAGGAAGAGAAAAAGCGAGAGCAAGGTAACGTTATTATGGAGAAGTAAGGTATGCACATTGCGATGCTATCACCAATCGCTTGGCGAACACCGCCTCGTCACTACGGCCCCTGGGAGAACGTTGTATCATTATTGACAGAAGGCTTGGTTCGCCGTGGTATTGACGTTACCTTATATGCAACCGGAGATTCAATCACCAAGGCAAACCTAAAAGCTGTCTGTCCACGCGGCTATGAAGAAAGCCTTGATATCATCCCTAAAGTTGCTGAATGCTTGCATATCTCTGAGCTATTTGAACACGGAGACCAATATGATGTTATCCATAATCATTTTGACTTTTTACCCTTAAGCTACTCCTCCATGACCTCGACACCCGTCGTTGCAACCATTCATGGCTTTTCGTCACCCGCGATTTTACCCGTCTACGAAAAATACAATGAGAGTGTTTTTTATATTTCAATTAGCGATGCGGATAGAGCACCATCATTGGATTATCTGTCGACAATTCATCACGGCATTAACCTCGATGAATTCACCTTTCAAGATCGCACAGACAATTATTTAGTCTTCTTCGGGCGTATCCACAAAGATAAGGGAGCGGATGAGGCCATCAAAATTGCCCAAGCCTCGGGCATCAAGCTATTAATGGCAGGCATAATTCAGGATCAACAATATTTTGACGATTTTGTAAGGCCGAATTTAATAGCAGGGAAAATTGAATTTCTGGGAAGCGTTGGCCCAGAACAGCGAAACCAATTGCTCGGCGGTGCAATAGCCCTATTGCACCCTATCTTCTTTAACGAGCCCTTTGGCTTATCGGTAATTGAAGCAATGGCTTGTGGTACTCCAGTCATCGCCTTCAATCGAGGCAGCATGCCAGAGCTAATTCAGCATGAAGTAAATGGCTTTTTAGTTGAAGATGTTGATCAGGCTGTGACGGCGGTTGCCCAGCTCAGCAGCATCAACCGAGCAAACTGCCGCTCGCATATAGAACGACTATTTACAGCTGATCGCATGGTTGACGACTATATAAACGCCTATCAGAAAATAATGGACAAAACAAAACAAAAATCAGCTCATCCATGGGGTTATTACAAAATTCTAGCCGATAATGCAAAATTTAAATCACGGGAAATCGTTGTATTTCCCGGCATGCGCACAAACCTAGAAAGCCATCAGCATCGAGAAAAACATTGGTTAATCGTCTCTGGCCGTGGTGACGTAACCCTTGAGAAAAAAGTGTCGACCTTGGCCCCTAACCAATTCATTGATATACCGCGATATTCCAAACATAGTATTTACAACTGCTCAAATAGTATCGACTTACATTTTATTGAAATTCAAACCGGTGATTTCCATGGCGAAGACGACCTTGAACATTACGAAAAACTAAACAAGCAATGACGGTTCCCACGCAATCGGTCGCAATAAAACCTATTCACTAATTAGCCATAGATTAGAGGAATTCTCATGCCATTACTAAGCAGCAACAAGCGTGCGCTACATCAACCGGTAGTAAAGCGCTATGCTAAAAACCCGATTCTAACGCGTGATGATATTCCGTACCCGGTAGCTACAGTGCACAATGCCGGCGTGGTTAAACACCAAAATACCTATATCATGTTATTTCGTTCACATTTGGATAATGGTCGCTCAATCATTGGCCGTGCCGACAGCAAAGATGGCTACAATTTCAAAGCTCACCCACAACCGTTCTTAACACCTGCTGAGACCGGCATATTTGCTGAATACGAAGCATACGGCGTAGAAGATTTACGTATCTGTCCATTCGAAAATAGTTATCTGCTGTGCTACAGCGCATACTCTAAACATGGGGTGCGCATTGCCCTAGCTCGCACTGACGACTTTGAAGAAGTCGAGCGTATAGCCTTCATCAGCCAAGCAGACATGCGTAATGCGGTCATTTTCCCCAAAAAAATTGACGGCCGCTACGTTCGCTTAGACCGCCCCCACTCAGAAATTTCACCGTGGTCAATTTGGATCTCATATTCCCTAGATTTAATTCACTGGGGAGACTCCAAACGAATCATTCAAGCCCAAACTTACCACTGGGACGAAATGAAAATTGGCCCTGGTGCGGCGCCAATAGAAACACCCGAAGGTTGGCTTAATATCTATCATGGCGTATTCGAAACGATGGCGGGAGCAGTCTACCGCCTCGGTGTAGCGCTGCATGATTTACACGACCCATCTAAAGTTATCGCAGTAGGTGATCGCTGGATATTACAACCCGAAGACCCTTGGGAAATTAGTGGGTATGTGCCAAATGTGGTTTTTAGCTGCGCCGCCGTACCCGAAGAAGACGGACAAATCAAACTCTACTGGGGTGGCGCAGACACCGTGATGTGTGTAGGAACAACAACCGTCAATCAGCTTCTACAACATTGTCTTAATTCCCCAAGGCCAGCTTTATGAATAGCACTCCAAATATCCGCCGTCGAAAATGGAAACTAAATCCCGACCCATCAAGAGTGATATGCCGGCCGCTCATTCCTTTCGCTAACCCGTTGAGAATAGAACGAATTATTGAGCGGGTTCTCACCCTTTCCGACGCCGACGCCAATGAACTTCTCGAACAAATACGCTTAGATTTTTCTGATAGACACCGCCACCTACAAGGTATCCTCGAGCAACACTTCGATCTAATTAAGGGTTTTCTGCCTGCAGGAATTGAATTAAGCGAAAACCAACGTTTTCTACTTGGCGCTTACTTTACAATGGAGTATTCAGTCTCGTCAGCAGCATTGTTTAACCCCTCTATTGTACTGCATCCAGACCAGAGTGGACTGGATGACAATTCACTACGTTTTATCATGAGCCTTCGTGCTGTTGGCGAAGGCCATATTTCATCCATTGTGTTTCGCAGCGGAGTTATTGGCGCTGATGGAACGTTACTATTTGACCCTGAAGGAGATTATCTCCACACCCCCATCCTACATTTAGAGGCAAGTATTGATAGGCATCTATTCGAGCTCAAATTGATTGAGATGGGTGCGGCGAACGAAATCACGCACCACATACTAGAAAGATTACCCGATGCATTTTGCATAAGTGATTTACAGACACAAATCGATGACCTATCACGACAATCTCCATTTGACGAGATACAACAAAGTTCAACCATTAGTAGTATTAACTGGCTGGCAAATTCAAATTATGAGGTGATTTTTCCTTCGGGGCATCCGATTAGTGAACGAGTGATATTTCCAAGCTCTGAAAACAATAGCAGAGGCATTGAAGATGCTCGATTTGTACAGTTTCACGAAGATAATGGCGATACCATTTACTATGCAACATATACCGCCTATAACGGCTCACGCATATTGCCACAATTAATCGAAACACGTAACTTTGAGCATTTCAAAATTATCACCCTAAACGGAAGTGCGGTACAAGATAAAGGCATGGCACTCTTCCCACGAAAAATTAACGGTATGTATGTAATGCTGTCCCGTCAGGGTGGTGAAAATAGTCAAATAATGTATTCAGATCACATCCACTTTTGGCAAACTTCAACCGTTATTCAAGAACCGACAGAGCCATGGGAATTTGTACAAATAGGTAACTGCGGATCACCACTCGAAACCAGTGATGGCTGGCTTGTTTTAACCCATGGCGTTGGCCCTATGCGCGAATACTCGATCGGGGCCATACTCTTGGATATTGACGACCCGAGCCGGGTCATCGCTCGACTGACCAAACCCTTACTGAGTCCATATGAGCAAGAACGAGAAGGCTACGTACCAAACGTGGTCTATAGTTGCGGGGCATTGATTCACAACAACGATCTCTTCGTTCCTTATGCGATGTCAGATATTAGCAGTGGCATGGCCAGCGTCAATGTACAGGAGCTGATTTCGTGTATGGTACGAATTGAATAGCCATGAACCGATGCAAAGTCATGAATAGACGAAACCGCAAGCCAATTTATCATCACAAAGGGGAGTTGATTACTCGTTAGCTCGGAATACCGACTTGAAATGCTTTCCTTTCACATACAGAAAAAACCGAGAAACTCATTCCTGTCGGTCAACGGTTGCAAAAAAACCACTAAAAACAGATAGGTTTGTATTAAATAATCAATTTTTAATCTTTTTTTTCTCATCTTGCGATGAAGCCGTATAGGCCTCACCTCGTCTTTCGACGTAAGCGTATTTTTTATCTCTAGGGGTTTTCCTAAACGGCCCAAATATCTTAATGGATTGCTCTATTGCCAACTTACGATCGTATTTCTTGGGGTTAAGAACATCGTTACTATGATCATCTATAGGCCTAAAAGGAACTCTTGTTTCTCTACCTATTGGTGCGCCGGGAGCTTTCATAACAGGACCTACTTCTTAACTCGCCTTACACTGGCTGCATTCGGTCGAGGGTAGTGGGATAAAAATGCGCAAGCGTAATCAGAGGCGCCCTAATATAGAGACGCTACAGACCCCACAGAAAATCCGCATTTCGCATTGTACAAATTATCTATGGAGCACAGCCAGCACTTAGGTTTGCAAAAGTCCTTTATTCGACTTTTGTGATTTTTTTGCTGCTCGCTTCTCCTTTTTTGTCAACAAAGGTGCTTTTTTACTATCTTTTTTACTGCTTCTTTCTTTACTCATCTTTTATGCTCCGTTGCAATATGTTTTTACTCGAATTTAGTGAAATATTTCCAGACACCTCAAAACCAACTCTAGTGTAATTTTTAGTTCCAGCAACCACACCAGAAGCGGCCATAGCTTTTTCCTTTCTTAACCGAGAGGCATGAAGGGATTTTACCCACTCATCGGAACGACGTTCCCATTCTTTACTATTCATCCAACTTCCATTTTGCGTCTTTCGTCTCGTTTTACAATATTGGGAATTCTCTAATTTCGGTTCTTGTATAATCCTGTTTTAAGAAAACTCTACGTCCCTCAAACCCTTAAAAAGCGTCCGCCAGTAGACATAGACTAACGTGTCGTCAGTACCAACTATAGACCCATACGAAGCCATCGTACCCGTAAACTCATAAAACCTTGCAGTTGCAACAATTTCAACATAGGGTTTTGATCACATTTTTTCTGACAAAGCCTCCTACGCACCAGCAAATTATTCAACTTACCGCTAAGCTCCCGACCAAATACTATTAACTTCACGAGCCACATTCCCTTCGAAAAAAACCTTCAGAAATTTTCTGGTGCTCTCTAATCATTCAACCACCAAGGGCCTTTACGGATCACTGGTTAAGAAACGTAACATAACGTAACGTTTCGCTAGATGCCCTTAGTTCGAATAGAAATTTGACTGAACCTGAATTACGACACTGCACGACCCGCGCCACAAAAGCGGCGCTCAAATCTCCAGCAAGCATAGAGGTGCCTCGCCGCGCATCATTGCCTCTAGGGCTCTGCGTCGAGCCCGTAGAGCCTGCCCGCATAAAACCGGACTTTTTATTTGGCTGTGGCTGTACGAGCACAATTCGAGCTGCATCGCCCGCCGGGGGCTGCCTGTAGTGAAGGCCTAGTCGTAAAAATTCTAAAGATTTTCCAAAACGTTGTACGACGGTAACGGAATCGCTAGGGACAGTATAGAAAGCGGTCCAAGTAAATACCGCGACAACAAAAATAGAGAGAGTAATAAAGAAACCCGAAGGGCTACCGCCAAGGAGAAGATTTTTAAGACGACGTAAATATTGCGCTGTAATCTGACTGAGGTCTGGAGGCGAGTTATTTCCTGCGCCCCAAAGGCTTTCCGGAGGGTCGTTATTATTGTCTTGCGGCATGCTTCATGCCTCCATTAACAGACAAATAACTTTTGCCCTACCTTCTAAGTGGAGGCATAAACGAAAACTTCAAGGTTAAGCGAGAATATAACTCTGTTAGGGTTAAAAAAAACCGGTCTACCGTTAAACAAACTATGGGAGCGGCATTTTTATTAACAGTCTGGCGAAGTGTGCGCCTTTCCACACTGCCTATATTGATCACATTATTCATTTAGATCAATGTGTTACAGACAGAAGAGCAAGACCTCTAGACGAGACTTGCTGACTTCTGCTTTCGCAGCGCTTGTAAGTTAAGGGGAACAGTGAGTTGTTATTTTTCCACCGTAGACACAATTCAACCTTCGAAACTCCACTTATTTCGAAAAACTATAGCCTTTTGGAAAATGAAATAAACGAAGCAGATAAATTGCTTTCCGCTTCGTCGTTGAAATTATGACGCTGGACATTAACGAACATGATTTACTTACAAGCCTAGCGCCGTCACCTGCTGCCCACTTATGCCACGGCGCCTTCGGCTTCAATACTATCTTGATTGATGAGCGCTTTGAAACCAATGGGACCTTCGCCGTTGTAGGTCATTTCACCCTGGAAGGAACTGCCTCCATCCGTAGACTTAATTTTCAGCGATACAACATTTTGCCCGGGACGATAGCCAATAATCCACAAACCACCAGGATGCCACGGCGCAGATGAACCACCCCATTGGTTCTCAACCGAGTAGTTATTACTACCATTCAGAGTACCCCTCAACCCAATCGGGCCTTCACCGCCGTATGTCATCGTTCCGGTCAGGGTTTTACCGCCATCGGTGGAGCTTAGATCGATATTCACAACCTTTTGATTGACTCTTGCACCTAAGGCCCATTGTCCACCAATATGCCATGGCGCCGAAGAGCCACCCCACTGGTTTTCTACGGAATAAACGTCACCCGCTGATGCAGCGCTTTTAAATCCAATAGGGCCTTCGCCAGCATAGGTCATTTCACCATTTAAAGTGTTTCCATCATCCGTGGATTCGACCTTAAGGGAAACAACACTTTGACCAGTACGGTAACCTATCACCCATTGGCCCCCTTTGTGCCACGGAGCCGAGCTTCCACCCCACTGATTTTCAACAAGGTAGTTGTTGGCGCCATTACGTGTCGCCCGAAAACCGATTGGGCCTTCACCTGCGTATGTCATGGTTCCCTGAAATGTTTCGCCACCATCGGGTGACTGAATGTCAATGGCGACAACACCTTGATTGTCGCGTCCACCTAAAATCCACTTTCCACCTTGGTGCCACGCTGCTGCTGAGCCACCCCATTGATTTTCAACTTGATATAAAGCCATATCTAAATCCTCTTAAATATTGTTAATTCACTTTATTCAGCACGCTTAATTTGAACCACTAAGAAAAATTATCGTCATTCATCAGCTGGTTCGATAATGAGTGTATATACCTAAAACAGCAGCCACCATTACACAAGATTACAGACGAGTACTGACGTCAAAAAAACCTGATCACTCAGGCGCTAATAGCGTCTTATCTGCCCACAATACAATTTTTGTTTTAAACAAGCGTAAGAAAAAAATCTAGGCGAACTACCAGTGGAATTAAAATCAAAACATCTGCTTTTTCATCTACTCACAACATACAAGTGATAATTAACTTCTAAAGCTCAAACAAACACCAAAACACTGCGTGCTAAAGATATGCAGGCCATGTTTTTTCTCTCTAAACCGCACGGCGCCTACTCAGTCATGAACCACGAAAATCTCGCCCTCTGATTTATGCCATTTTTCAAAACGTGGTGACTGGGGCTCATCTAAATACCAAATGGCCATGACCAGTGCTAATGTGTTATTGGGCACCAACAGCTGATGTCGAAAGGCTCCCTTAATTGAGGTGCGTAACAAGCAGCTATTGTAATTAACGATTAAATCATCACCCTCTTCACTAAAATCGCTACAAATGGAAATATAGGCTTTTCTATTGTCGACGTTACTAATATTTACCTCTAGAGCGTACTCTTGCTCAAATGTAAACGAGCTCGGCACGATTAGCTCAGCTGTTGAGTCATACACTGCGTCTGGGTCTGGGTCCACCGCAATAATCAGCTCTATCACGTCTGTATTAACCACTGTCTCTAGCGCTGGTTCTAATACCTCACGTTCGAGTGTTAGCTCTGTAGAATTGGCACTTGCCGTAACAGAGGGCGAAGATGAACCGCCGCCGCCTCCACCTCCACACGCAGCGAGTGAAAGAGAAAAAGCCAAAACCAGTAGTGAAGATCTGTTTTTCATGTGCCTGCCCCTTACTGTGCAAAAGTATTGTTAGGATTGCTTTTTTCAATAGTAAACCAATCAGAATTGTTGACACCCGCCGACACTACGTGACCGTGAAAATCTGGATAGGCATATTTTATATCCATATATTCAAGCGGGTACTGCCATTCATACGGTATATTAATCGCCCAAGGCATTCCATTTTCATTCACAAAATACTGGCCGGTGGCTGCGTTAGACGCGTCATCACCCCGGCCAAAAAAGTTCTCCTGAAAGGCGGCTGTGGGCGCTTGATTTCTCAAATGAATTTCATAGCGCCGTCCAGGCGCCTCGCCAAATACGTAGCTTCTAGCATAGTCCTCAGTAGAAAATATAAAGGGGTCATAGGGAAAATCACCTATGCTTTGCGTTGCAACATTCGCGTCCAACGGTATTTCTATCGAAAATGTCATTTGAATATTCGATCCGCAACCAGACTCAGATCTATAATACTTACAGCCTTCTCCGGGTGTCACAAAATCCCACAAATCATTAGCAACGATAAAGATTGCATCGTTCTGACCTTCCTCTAGCATCAAGGGCAACGGATTATTATTCACAACGTATTCGCTACGACTATCGTCAACTTGGGAACGCAGTAGTCCGGGTATACGAAATGCAAAACCATTGTGGAAAGACGCCCCGATGGCAACGATTTGACCTTCAATTTTGACTCTTAGCAATGTGTCGTTGGCGACAAAAGACGACAACCGATAATGAACAACAAGGTCGTTCATATCGTAGTCCCCGATCAACGGCCAATTGTCTTCAAATGCCAATGTCGCCCAAGTGTCTGCTGAAGGGTATCGGGAAATTATCACGCTCTGCTCTGCAACGTCGACTCTATAGTCTTCGACCTCGCCATCTGATACTCCGCCTTTTACGCCAACATCCTGCTGCGAACTTATGCGGAAGCGGCTCCAAGTACTGCCCGCTTCCGCCCATGTGGGAACATCGTATGCGAGAATATTTTTACCTGCACTCACGGCTTGAGCCGCTAATACCTGCTCATCGAAATCAAACTCACCGTCTCTATCCCAATCGACCCAGGCATTTACGTATCCTACCTCCGATGCTGTAAGCTCAATAATCGCCGTTTTTCCAGCTTCCGAGCCGGTCACAAAACTTACCCCGTCATTGTCGTCTTCACTACTACCGTTGGTTGCGTAGGCATTGGGCTCAGCTGTAACTAGGCCACCCAAGAATAGGCTGCCACCGGTAATTTCATGGCGAGCACCATTGGCATTGATGCTTGTATCATAGGAGTCCGGCGCATCGCCAAAATCCGTGGTGGGTGCGTTCACTGAGACAATTGGGGCCAATGCGCATCGAGCGCCATCGTTATTGCTTGAAGCCGGGCCATAAGCATAGAATTCTGCGACCGGATACCCCCAACTCGTATCAACCCTAAAGAGGAAGCCATCGCTGTTACGACTTAGATATAGATTACCGCCAACATCGAAATACACCGCACCAAAGGTTCCTGATTCGCCGACGTTACTCAGTTTTTCGGATGTTCCCGCGGCAACGTCTATCTGCCATAGGTTACCCCAACGATCTACTGCGTAGGCAAAACCATTAATGGGGTGAAAGGCTAAATCGTAAATCGCAAGGTTGAGGGTACTGCCATCAACAATTTTAACAAGGTCCAGATAATCTCTATCTGTCACATCCAGCGATACCCGGTAAAGGCCATAAGCACTTCCAGGGCGATACAGGTAGTAGGCATTTTCGGCAACCGAAATGTCGCCAACATAGAAACCTTTGTCTGGCATATTGACTACAGGCAGTCTCTCGACTTTCAAGTCTGAACCAATGCGAATAATCGAGCCAAAATCGTAGCTGTACGCATACAGATAACTGTCATGTAAACTAAACGCTAAGGCATTCATTTTGCCTTGTCCCCAGTCCACCGGTGATACTTGCTCATAGAAGCCCGTGGCAAGCCTGACCCCATAAAGTGTAGAAATTTTGTCCTGCACCAAAAACGCCTCGTTCGGACAAGCGGAAAACGGTGTCGCGCTAACCACGGCACTGTCAAATCCAAGCCCAGCTAAACTAAAGGCGGCGATCGCTCTGCTCAACAAACTGTTCATATTACCCTCGAAAAATAATCCAAATACATTAATCGTTGAACAGACACTTCAAAAACCGTACCAGATAAAAACTACAACTATTTCAAGTGCTTACAAATATCCACTGGAAACAATGGTATTGTCATAGTGAAAATTTTTGCATTACGAGAACGACAGGTAGGCTACAGGTTTTAGCAAAACGCGAATTCGAGGCCCACAAAACCTGTTACGCCAACCTCACCTGCCGTGGCCACTCTTATCATCAACGGCTCCATTGCGCGCATAGGTGTGATTTTCCTTGAAAAAACGCTGTAACCAATAGAAGGCCAGCGGCCAACTGAACTTCCGCTATTGGGTTTCCCATCGTCAGGTCCGTATAATGTTGGAAAATGGAATAGGGATTCGGAAACAGGAAACAGGAAACAGGGAATGTTATGATTCGAAACACCTACATTCGAATGAGT
>Ga0065722_100582_pt1 | contig 12371 bp, 8 predicted proteins | sample BansetMetagenome_FD_59109 | JGI IMG/M metagenome (GOLD analysis project Ga0065722, IMG submission 59109) | Bankia setacea gill microbial communities from Puget Sound, Washington, USA - Caecum Enriched | ecosystem: Host-associated > Mollusca > Digestive system > Ceca | place: United States... | reverse complement strand
TTAATGCGCTGGACGATAGCGGCAATATATTTGGGTTTGTGATACTGAATATCGATGCTCAGGTATTAATCAATAGTTTAACTGAAAAAGGTTCCGCACAATCTGGCCCAATTTATTCTCAACTCGACCGGTGGGTTTATCTATAACCCACTAGATAATCGTAAAAACTTTAGTTTTGAATTCGATCCAAGTGCTGGATGGGGTAAGGAGTTTACGGTGTCTAACGAGATAGAACAGCTGGGCGATTTTATTGAAGCCGTGGGTGACCGAAAGTCGGATCGATACCTTTTTATGTCGGCAATAGTTCCGTTGGAGGCAGAGTTAGATCGTCGAAAAATCTCCTTGGTTGTTGGTGTTCTGTCGTCGCAAATCGATATGGAAGTAAGTGTTAGGGTTTTTGAAACAATGTTGTTGGTGACTCTGGTNCTAGCNATTATGGTGTTAGGGTTTATTAGTTATCAAAGTAATATTCTCAAACGATTTAAATTGTTGAAAGATCATGCCGAGTTTGAGGCGATTGTTAGTAGTTCTAGTGACGCCGTTATTGCGATGGATGAGCGGGGCGTGGTTCATAGCTGGAACCCTGCTGCCGAACAGATATTTGGATTTAGCGCACAAAGTGCGATGGGNAAGTCANTTTTTAACATGCTGTTTAANGCGGGTGAAGCCTCGGNATTTACAACCGAGAAAATTAGTTATGTTTTCGCCGGTGAATATTTGGCGAATGTTCGAAAGCGTCGCTACTACGCGTTACGGAAGTGATATTGATATNTCTGCAAATTTATCCCCTATTATTCTTGCAGATGGTGAGGTTGTTGGAGTTGCCGCGATTATTCGTGATGTTAGCGAAAGCAAAGCTATTCAGGCAGAAATTTATAAGATGAATTTGGAGCTTGAGCGAAAAGTTGCAGAGCGAACCCGCGAACTTGAGACAGCGCGAAACGAAGCTATCGATGCTAGTGAGATGAAAAGTGGTTTTATTGCCAATGTTAGCCACGAAATACGTACACCAATGAACGGTGTTATCGGTATGTTGCATATGCTTGCGCGTGAGGGCTTAACGGAAAANCAGCACCGTTTGGTGCGCATGGCGGAAAGTTCAGCGCAAGCGCTCACCAGTTTGATAAATGATATTCTTGATATGTCGAAAATCGAAGCAGGTAAGCTCGATTTGGAGAACCGGGAATTTAGTTTAATTAATATAGTAAGTGATATTTCTACTTCGCTGGCGATAGGCGCGGCAGCGAAGGACCTGGAATTTGTGTTGTCGACAGTGGGGGTTAAACACGATCGAGTTGTGGGTGATGCCAATCGGTTGCGCCAGATTTTGACCAATCTTATTAGTAATGCGATTAAATTCACATCTGAAGGTGAAGTCTATCTTCATTGCGAAACTGAGTTGATCGATGATGAAATAGATTCGTCAGTTGTTGAAGTTACTACTCCGGCGAAACGTATTTTACTGCGTTGCTACGTACGTGATACCGGTGTGGGTATTGCGGAAGAAAATGTCGGCAAGTTATTCGATGCTTTTACCCAAGAGGATTCGGGTGTTACCCGTAAATTTGGTGGTACGGGTTTGGGGCTAACCATTTGTCGGCAGCTGTGTAAGTTAATGGGTGGAAATATCGGGGTTACAAGCCAAAAGGATAGAGGGAGTAAGTTCAGATTCGAAATTATTCTAGAGTGCGAAAGTGAGCAGCTTCCTTTTCATATTGTTCCAGAGGTACAGCAGTTGAGTGTTTTGGTTGTGAGCCCGAATACTTCTATTCGTACAAACACTACGAAGCTCAGTTGCATAGTTGGGGTGTAAGCGTTGTTGCAACCCTGTCTGAGCTGGATGAATTGGGTAGCGAGGCGTTGCGCAATTACAGTCGCATTTATCGTTTGGTCTTGGTTGACGAAGCGGCGTGCCCTCACGGCGAATGTCGCAGCGCAGAATTTAAACAGTACTTTGCGTCGGGCAATACGACCATGGTGCTACGGGCGAATACTTTCGAAGGTGTTTCCTCCGTCGGCTTGAAAGATTTGTTAAAGCCTGTAACACCGCACATGCTTTGGTTTACTGTTTTGGATGTTGCAGGTATTTCATCGGAAGAGGCGCGGCGAGAATACTTGCGTGGTAGCTCCTATCGGGGTCCTTCAGTAAACCGTATAGGACGCAGGAAGAGTGCTTTAGCTGAAAAGCTGAAAGGTAGCTGCGTTATGTTGGTTGACGATAATCTTATCAACCGAGAGGTGGGTAGTGGCCTTTTAGAAGACTTGGGTATAGACGTAGTTCTTGCATCTAGTGGACGTGAAGCGATTGAGTTACTGGCGAGTGGAAGTAGTAAAATTGATCTGGTGTTAATGGATTGCCAAATGCCAGATCTTGATGGCTATGCAACCACCAAAGAAATTCGTAAAGGTGGAGCTGGAGAAACAGCACAAAATATACCAATAGTCGCAATGACTGCAAATGCTATGTCTGGTGCCCGCGAACGCTGTTTACAGAGCGGTATGAATGATTACATGACAAAGCCAATCGACCCGGATGAGCTGGAGGTAAAGCTACAGCCCTGGTTGGCCTCTGGTCTAGCACACCTTAAAAAGCCTAATTATAGCTTAACAAATGATGATGGCTTGGCTGGCGATCGCGTGATTGCTGAGCACTTAGAGCGTGATAAGGATGTTGGAGCCGTGCCAGCGCTTATTGATGCTGTAGAAGATGATTGCATAGCTGAAGATTCGTCCTCATCCATTTGGGATGAGCGCGCTGCTCTTACGCGCTTGCGTGGCAATCGTTCGCGGCTATTGAAATTAATAGCAATGTTTTTGCAGCGAATGCCTGAGCGTATGGAGGCACTTGAGCAGGCGCGTCAAGCCCGCGATAAAGCGGCACTACAAAAACTCGCCCATGAGATACGCGGTGTGGCTTCGAATATCGATGGAGTAAAATTAATAGCATCCTGTGAGCAGCTGGAATACACCGTTGAATCAGCGGACGATACGACTTTAGATTCTATGGTAGAAGCAGTAAACACTAGCTATATAGAATTCGAGCAGGTTCTGACTGCGGCTAGCACTTAATATTGATAGTGCTTAATATTGATAGTACTTAACATTGATAGTACCTGCATGGTACGTAATCAGGGTCGCTAGCAGGAGGCGCGGCACAAAATTCATAGTTTATTGTATATACGACTAATATTTTTTTCTTAATGCCCTTAAGATAGCCCGCATACAAACATAATAATAAGGGGCTCCAATGGAGAACTCGCGCAGCGATATCAGTTTTAACGGTGAAGTATTTAATGCAGAGCTTGATGAAATCAAACTACGCAGAAAGCAAGCCTTTCCTTTATTAGCTCCTAATTCAATCGATGCAAAAATAGAATCTGTGCCGACTATTCGCAACGAATTGGTTGGTTTAGCCTGTTCCGGCGGAGGTATTCGTTCGGCATCCTTTAGTCTCGGTATTATCCAGCACCTGATTCAGAAAAACCTGCTTGGCAAGGTCGATTATCTGTCTACGGTATCGGGTGGTGGTTATATTGGCTCTTGTTTAAGCGGTCTAGTAAAGGATTACGATTCTAACGCCAAGCTATTAGTAACGCGCGCCGATGACGCAGAACCTCAAGGTTTAAATCATATTCGGAACTACAGCGAATATCTCGGTTGTGGTGGCTTACTCAATTCCATGCGTATACCGGTACTTTTTTTGGAGGGTATATTGCGCAGTTTTTTTATGTTTTTACCCTTAATTATTCTTGCCGTGTTGGCGACAGAGGTTTTTTTTGAGGCTACGGGTAGGCTCAGCGATGTGTTTCAGCGTTGGATTCCGCTGTTAGGTTTATTNCCGTTGGCGTTATCTCTCGCTGTACGGCCCATATTTAAACGTCATTTAAATTGGCGAGGGCGGGATGCTGCCGATACGCGGGTAATTCTATATGCGGTGCTGGCGACTGCCTCACTGGTTTCTATTCCGCTGTTCGAATTTTTGCGCAGTATTGTATCGCTTAGTGCCGTGGGGTTGATGCAAGAGGTTGCGGTATGGGCCGGTAAGCATATGCTGGCAATAACTACCGGCTTTATCGTTACTCTAATAACTTTGGGAGTGGGGCTGTTCAAAGCTAAAGATAAGGTGTTGGTTTTAATCTTGGGGGTTTCTGCCCCTGCGGTGCTCTTTATGTTTTATACGCTTTTGTGTGTGGAAGCAATAAATTCGCCGTTTAGTTTTCATACCGCTAGTCGCGGTGCAACCGTATCAACGCCGGTTAGCTATATTGTTGATACGATACTGGAAACAACNGCGCCGCGAGATCTAAATTTGGATTGCAGTGACGTAACGGCTATTGCCGGAGCCGAAATGGATGCATTTACGCCAAGCGAAAATTTCGAAAGTAATATTTGTAGCGCGCTTCGCATTTTTCTTATGCAGAAAAATATCGGCCTAGAGACTTATCGTATTGCCACGTTGGATAAATCTGGATTGGTGCTAACGCATAAACAACCTCAACCCAGCAGTATAGTTACTTGGTTAACCACCCAAGAGCGCAATCGCTATGATATTACTGTGGTTAGCGAGTTTGGTGGTGATAGCGCTTTGTTGCAAATTCGACAGTTAATGCTGAGCCACGGAAACGCCGAGTGGTGGCTGTATTTACTTGGTCTAGCCGTACTTATCTACAATTTTTTGTTTGTTAATATCAATCGATTTTCGTTGCATCCTTTTTATCGAGATAGATTGAGCCGTACTTTTTTATTCAAGCCTATGGCCGGCGATAAAACAGATGGAAATTGCGAGGGCGCGGTAGCCCCAGCCGACGAGATTAAGATGTCAGAGCTTAATCAAGCAACTAGTTCTGCGCCATACCATATTATTAATACTGCATTGAATCTACAGGGTAGTCACAACCCTCAGCTACGCTCGCGCAAAAGTGTGCCTTTTATTTTAGCCAAGCGTTATTGTGGCAGCGACTATACCGGCTATTGCGCAACGGCCGATATGGAAGCACAAGACCCGCATTTTAACTTAGGTACGGCCATGGCAATTTCAGCTGCGGCGGCGTCGCCCAATATGGGGGCGGTTACCGTTAAGCCCTTGTCATTCTTTCTTACCTTGATGAACATCCGTTTAAACTACTGGTTGCCACACCCGAAAATTGTCGCGCAGGGTAAAGCGCTAAGGGTTCGCTATAACAGCTTAGGCTTGCGCTATCTGTTGCGTGAAGCACTGGGTTTAGTGAGTGAGCGAACCGCCTTTGTCAATTGCTCAGACGGCGGCCATATCGAGAACCTCGGTGTTTACGAATTGCTCAAGCGCCAGTGCAAGACCATTGTTTGTATCGACGCGGAGGCTGACCCCAGCTTCACTTTTAACGGTTTAATAACCTTGCAGCGTTATGCCGAGATTGATTTAGGCGCGAAGATTGAAATTGATCTTAGTGAAATAAAGCCAGTAGAAGGGCTATCCAAAAGCCATTACAGTTTGGGCAGTATTCACTACAATAATGGCGAGACGGGGCGGCTTCTCTACTTGAAGCTTTCGGTTACCGGAACCGAGCCGGAGTACCTACATTATTATAGGGCCCAAAATCCAACCTTTCCCCACCAGAGCACAGCCGACCAATACTTTGATGAAACCCAGTTTGAGGTGTATCGCGCATTGGGCAGTCATGTGGCTGAGGCGGCAGCCGATGACATGCAGCATCTGCTGACAAGTTGACATTTATGGGAATATCACCCTAGCCCTACGCCTACCAATTTGGGTATGCTTGGGCTTGATGAAGTGTCGGTGTGGCAAACCAACACATCTGGCATTGCTTGTGCTTCATGACGACTAGTATTACTTCTATTTAGCTTACGCTGTAAAGAGCGCAATCGGGATTTTAAAGATATATGACCGCAACGATTAAGAAACTCATAGGCTGTGAAGAGTGGTGTTCGTTCCCCAGTTTGGGTATAGCGGCCATTAAGGCAAGGGTAGATTCGGGCGCAAAGACATCGTGTATTCACGCGATGAATATCCGTGTCGTAAAGCGCGAAGGCGTGCGCTGGGTAAAGTTTGATATTCACCCATTACAGAAGAATCGACGCACTCACCTTAGTTGCGAAGCGAAGTTGGTTGATCGTCGTGTGATTAAAAGTTCATCTGGTGATACCCAAAAAAGGGTTGTTATTGCCGTGCCCATGACACTCGGCGATGACACTTGGGAGGTTCAGCTAACTCTCACCAATCGCGATTCAATGGGCTATCGAATGCTGTTGGGGCGCGAGGCGATGGTAGGGCGTGTGATTATCGATCCAGAATTACAATTTTGTATGGGCAACCTGAGCGATTCAGAGGCCCTTAGTCAATATTAAGCGTGTCAATCTANGAGGTGTATTGTGAGACAACGGCGGAAAGTATTTCTATTTTTAATGTTTACCTGTTTATTAGTTGGCTGTGACAAAAAGGCCGAACAAACTGACCTAAAGGCTACCGAGGCATCTACCGCTGTATACGATCAAGCGAGTGCCGATGCGTTTTTAGCTGAAGCGGAAGCGGATTTGGCGCAGCTGGGGCAATTCTCCGCTCATGCGGCTTGGCTTGCAGCAACCTACATTAATATGGATAGCCAGTTTGTTGAGTCGCGAGCTAATAAAGAGTTTACCCTCAAGGCGGTGCAGTACGCCATGCAGGTTAAGAATTGGGATGGTGTTGAACTCTCTGAGGATGCGCGACGAAAAATGGATGCCTTGCGCGCAGGCATAACTTTTCCATCGCCAAATGATGAGGCACTTGCGGCGGAACTTTCCGATATCGGTTCAAAAATGCAGGCAATGTATGGCGAAGGTAAATACTGCCGCAACGATGACGAATGTTTTACCTTGATGGAAATGAGCGATACCTTGGCGACTAGCAGTGATCCCGAATTGATGAAAGAATTCTGGGAAGGGTGGCGAAAAATCTCGCCGCCTATGCGAGAACTTTATGAGCGACAAGCGGCCATTGCGAATGCCGGCGCGCAAGATTTGGGGTTTGAAAACCTCTCNGTAATGTGGCGCTCGAACTACGATATGTCGCCCGATGAATTTGTTGTCGATATGGAAAAACAGTGGCAAAAAATTAAGCCCTTGTATGAAGCTTTACACTGCCATGTTCGCGCTAAATTAAATGAAGTTTATGGTGATGAGGTAGTACCGCCTGCGGGCAAAATTCCCGCCCACCTGCTAGGCAATATGTGGGCACAAACATGGGAAAATATTTACCCCAAAGTTAAGCCCGATAACAGCGAAAAGAGCTACAACATTACCGATTTAATCGCACAAAAAGGGCTCACCGAAATGGATATGGTGCGCACCGGTGAGGCATTTTTCTCATCGCTCGGTTTTGACCCTCTGCCCGAAACCTTTTACGAGCGTTCGCAGTTTACAAAGCCGCGCGATCGCGAAGTCGTTTGCCATGCTAGCGCATGGGATTTGGATGATAAAGATGATCTGCGTATTAAAATGTGTATTCAGCGCAACGAAGAAGATTTTTACACCATTCATCACGAGTTAGGCCACAACTACTATCAGCGCGCCTATAAACATCAACCGATGTTATTTCGCGGCAGTGCCAATGATGGTTTTCACGAGGCTTCTGGCGATACCATTTCACTTTCAATTACGCCGCGTTATTTAAAAGAAATTGGTTTGCTTGAAGAAGAACCGCCCGCGAGTGAAGACTTAGGTTACTTGATGAAGCAGGCGTTAGAGAAAATCGCGTTTATTCCTTGGGGAATGTTAGTGGATAAGTGGCGCTGGCAGGTTTTTAACGGCGAAATAAAACCCGAAGATTACAACAAGGGCTGGTGGGCGTTACGCGAACAGTATCAAGGCGTTGCGGCCCCTGTGGCGCGTAGTGAGGATGATTTCGACCCAGGTGCCAAGTACCATATTCCCGGTAATACACCTTACGCACGCTATTTCTTAGCCTTTATTCAGCAGTTTCAGTTTCATCGTGCACTATGCGAAACCGTTGGTTTCGAAGGCCCACTACATCGCTGCACCATCTATGGCAACAAAGATGCTGGNGCTAAGTTAAAAGCGATGATGGAGATGGGCGCGAGTCGCCCGTGGCAAGAAGCGATGCAGGCGCTTACTGGTCAGCCAGATCTCGATGCCTCGGCTATGGTCGATTATTTTGCCCCCGTTAAAGAGTGGTTAGATGAGCAAAACGCAGAACGAAGTTGCGGCTGGTAATGCCGCAGTTTCTTGTTAGCCTATTGGTCTGGGGGAATAGACATGTTGCAGATCGAGCTTAGCAATTAAACGAACGAACAAAAAAACGAATGAACAAAAAAATAAGCCAAACTAAACTTGGTTGAAATAAAAAGGTTTACCCATACTGTTGGATAAACCTTTTTTGATTAGTGAATACCGCGCATACCGCGTTTTAATAGCGGTGATAGCGCTAACACAAATACGCCAACGCCGAGCCCCAGCCACATTAAAAATGTGTAAAGCTCGGTGTAGGTTGTTAGCATGGTAAGGGCATCGCTTGCGGCATGGCTGGTGTCGATGGAGGCGAGTTTGCCGATGCGTGTCGCCAAGGTTTCTGACAGCGCGGTAGCTAGAAACCAAGTGCCCATACTTACGCCAACCACATTACCGATCGAAAGTTTACTCACCGCCGACAAACCCACGGGAGAAATACAAATCTCCCCGGTGGTGTGCAGTAAATAGGCGAGCACTAACCAAATCATTGCCACCTTGCCGGCGTCGTCTGCGAATTGCGCGCCCAATACCAAAGCGCCAAACCCCAAGCCTACTTGAATAATCGCCAGCCCAAACTTTACCGGTGTGGAAGGCTCCATATTTTTTCGGCCAAGCCACGTCCAGAGTATGGCGAAGGGAATAGCCAGCAGCATAATAAAGCCAGCGTTTAATGAGCCGAACATCGAAGCTTTAACGCTGGTGCCAGCTATGTCGCGGTCTAATACGCGGTCGGCGTAGAGCGTCATGCTGCCAGCCGATTGTTCGAACAAAGACCAGAATACAACGGTTGAAACAATAAGAAACATTAGCACCACGGTACGGCTGTATTCAGGTGATTTATTTATTTTGAAACCGTAGCCAATAAAGCACACTAATCCCAATAACATTAAGCCCAAGCCAAGATCATTGCCGGTAATCGCCCAAGCTAATCCACTNACAACAGCAAAGCCAGAAAAAATCCAAGCGAGAAGGTTAGGGCGCTGCTTAGTCGTACCCTGCGATAGCGCATATAGAATCAAGCCGACAATAGCGACAATTAACATACTGTTTTGGGCGATGTGTACCACCGGTTCGCGTTGTACAACCCACCACACCAGCGCGAGGCTGGCGAGCGTCGCGGCGTAAATAGTCCACTCTTGGTTGAGCGGGCCAAAGCCGCGGGTTTTCAGTTTTTCTGGNGCTGGCGGTTCGGCATGACCTTGTAAATATTTTTGACCGTACAGGAACGTAACTAGACCAAACGCCATGCCGATTCCGGCTGCGCCAAAGCCATAACTCCAACCGTAGGTTTCACCCAGCCAGCCACAGAGTAGGGTGGCGATAAAGGAGCCGATATTAATTCCCATATAAAAAATGGTGTAGCCGGAGTCTTGTCGTGGGTCGTCTTGTGGGTAAAGCCGACCAACAATTACGGAAATATTAGGCTTCAAAAAACCAACGCCGAGGGTAATTAAGGCCAAAGCAAAAAAGAAAACCTTTAATGCAATAACATCTTGCACGACTATGCGCTCAGTTAGCACTGTGCCAGCGGCAATTATACTGCCGTCGTTAAGGGTTATGGCTGTTTCTAAAACGCTCCCTGCGGCGTAGGAAACAGCAGCAGCGCCTTCGTAAGTCATAGTGGCGTGGCCAAGGGTTAAGAGTATGGCTCCAAACACCACGGCTTTACGCATGCCTAGGTAACGATCGGCAATTAAGCCACCGATCAGCGGCAGCGCATAAACTAAACCTGCGTAAGCACCAAGAATGTCATAGCCGGCATTGTCCGAAAATAAATGGTACTTGGTGACATAGAGCAGTAATAAATACTTCATGCCATAAAATGAGAAACGCTCCCACAACTCGGTGGTAAAGCAGACGTATAGCCCCTTGGGATGGCCTAAAAATTCGCCTGAGTTTGCAACAGATGTTGTCATGATTACTCCGCTGTAGATCGTTTATATCGTTGATGTTTAGTGAGCCTAGTTAATTGTATGTTCTGTAGATTAAAAGGCATGGAAATCGCTATGCACTGACTTTTAGTGTTGGAATCGCACTTAGCAATTGCTGGGTATAACTGTTTTTTGGTGACGAGAATAGGGCTTCGGTTTCTCCCTGTTCAACTATTTGGCCCTTGTTCATCACCATAACGCGGTCGCATAAATAGCGCACTACCGAGAGGTCGTGGGAGATAAACAACATGGTTAGGCCGTGCTTTTGGGTAAGTTCTAATAGCAATTCTAATATCTGCGCTTGAATGGTTACATCTAGGGCTGATACGGGTTCGTCGGCAATAATAAGTTTTGGTTGTGGCGCCAGTGCGCGTGCTATGGCAATACGTTGACGCTGACCACCGGAAAATTCGTGTGGATATTTTCGAATGTGTTTGCGCTCAAGGCCAACGTCGTCGAGAAGCTCGTTAATTTTTTGCAGTAAGTTATTTTTATTGGCAATGCCGTGAACGAGCAGGGGTTCTGCGAGTGTATCAAAAACGGTAAAGCGCGGGTTTAAAGAGGCAAATGGGTCTTGGAAAATCATTTGTAGGTTTTTGCGAGCACGACGTAAGTCGTCAGCCCCCAAACTTTGTAAGTCGGTATTGTCGATCCGCAACACATTGGCATCAGCATCGAGCAATCGGATAACACTGCGCCCCAATGTAGATTTCCCCGAACCAGATTCACCTACCAAGCCGAGAATTTCACCTTTAAAAATGTCGAAGCTTACATTGTCTACCGCTTTAAACTCGCGTTTCTTCGAGAAGAACCAAGTGTTCTGGGTTAGCGAATAGCTTTTAGATAAACCTTTTACCTCGACCAGAGGCGTCGCTGCGGCGTTAGCCTTAATCTCATCGCCGGCGTTTACTTCGATAGCGTGGCGATTTTTGGGTTTTGCCGAGTNGGGTATTGCCGCGATAAGGCTTTGGGTGTAAGGATGTTGCGGCGATCTGAANAGAGCGTTGGCTNTAGCGGCTTCGACAACCTCACCGTTTTTCATTACCACTATGTCATCAGCTAGCTGCGAAATTACCGCAAGATCGTGAGTGATAAAAATCACCCCCAAGTTATGGCTAATCTGTAAGTTTTTTATAAGCTGCAGTATTTGCGCTTGTACGGTTACGTCTAAGGCGGTGGTGGGTTCGTCGGCAATTAATAATTTTGGTTCGGTAATCAGTGCCATTGCAATCATCACCCGTTGCCGCATTCCCCCCGAAAATTCGTGTGGGTAGGCATTCATGCGCTGTTCGATATTGGTAATACCCACTTCTTGCAGCACTTTTATTGCGCGAAGTTTGGCTTGCTGCGAGGTAGATTTATTGTGTACGCGATAGGCTTCGATTAGCTGTTCGCCTATAGTCATGTGCGGTGTTAGCGATGTCATCGGGTCTTGGAAAAATCATCGCGACGCTATTGCCGCGTATCTTGCGTAGTTCGCGCTCCGAAAGCTTTAGCAGATCCTGCCCCTGAAATAGGGCGCTACCGGATTCTATTTTACCCGGCGGGCTGGGTATTAACCCCATAAGGCTGTAACAGCAAACGGATTTTCCGGAGCCCGACTCGCCGACAATGCCGAGTATTTCGCCTTGCTTAACTGTGAAGCTAACCTTATCTACGGCTGTAGTTATCCCTTCGCGGGTGTAAAAGCGGGTAGTTAAATTACTAACGGTAAGAAGCGACATAGGCTTTATTAATCCTTCGAAGAGCGTGGGTCGAAGGCATCGCGCAAGCCATCACCAAGAAAATTTAAAGCGAACAGTGTCACCGACAAAAATAAGCTCGGGAAAATTAGTAGCCAGGGGTATTCCTCAATCGTCTCAACACCGTAAGAAATCAACGAGCCCCAAGAGCTGGCGGGTGGCTGAATGCCTAGCCCTAGAAAGCTTAAAAACGATTCCAACAAAATCACGCTTGGGATGGTGAGTGTTGTGTAAACAATAATAGGGCCGAGAATATTAGGTATAAGGTGACGCGACATAATTTGCCAGCGGCTAAGCCCCATTGATACGGCGGCTTCAATAAATTCCTGCTGGCGCAAAGCCATAACTTGGCCNCGAACAATACGTGCCATGGTTAGCCATTCAACCGCGCCAATGGCTAAAAANAGTAGGAAAATACTGCGACCAAATACCACGGTTAATAAAATAATAAAAATGGTGAAGGGTAGTGCATAGA
>Ga0065722_104464_pt1 | contig 12372 bp, 10 predicted proteins | sample BansetMetagenome_FD_59109 | JGI IMG/M metagenome (GOLD analysis project Ga0065722, IMG submission 59109) | Bankia setacea gill microbial communities from Puget Sound, Washington, USA - Caecum Enriched | ecosystem: Host-associated > Mollusca > Digestive system > Ceca | place: United States... | reverse complement strand
GCTATCGCGCCTTTAATCTCTTATCTATCACTACAATACTCTGTAGTCGGTAAACCAAAACCCCTTTATTACCGCAGCTTTCAGGGGGTGCGAATTGTATCGGATTCATTTCTGAAATCCTAGCCTGAAATGTAATTTTATTCGGCTTAGCTTGTCGGTCGCGCAAACTGTTTATTCGCTGTACACCTTTAGGGCTTTGTTTTGCTTAAGGCTACTCATCGCCTTTGAAGCTAGGCCATGCGGCACGTAAGTACACATACATTGACCATAAAGTGAGTATGGCAGCAGTGTAGATGGCGATGTAGCCAATCATGTTTATTAGCGGGGAGCCTTTGGGGTGTACGGCCAATAGCACGACGATGGCGATGATTTGTAGGGTGGTTTTTACCTTGCCAACCACGGAAACGGCAACGGTGCCTCGCTTACCTAGCTCCGCCATCCATTCTCGTAGTGCAGAGATGACGATTTCACGGCAAATAATGACAGTGGCCGGGAGTGTAAACCAGAGGTTGGCATGGCTTTCTATTAAGAGGGCCAATGCTACGGCAACCATCAGTTTGTCGGCAACAGGGTCTAGAAACGCGCCGAAGGGTGTGGCTAGCTGGTATTTGCGGGCGATGTAGCCGTCTAGGGCATCGGTAATGCCGGCAAGGCCGAACAGTGCTGCCGATAGTAAAAAACGCCACTCAAAGGGTGAGTAGTACACAAACACCATAAGCGGTATAAACACGATACGTATAAGTGTTAGCTGATTGGCGATATTGAACATGAATAAACCAGTGGGTAATGTCTATTGGCTGACCGCGCTCGGGGCCATTGTATTTTACTCGCCGTGTTCACAAAAAGTTCACGTTTCAGGCATTTTTGTGAGGGGGGTAAACAGGGGTGCACGTTACTCACTGTGGAGTGCGGTGTAAACCTCTTCTGCCATTTTTTTGCTGATGCCGGGGACTTTTGCCAAATCGTCGACATTGGCGCGAGCAACTTCTTGCAAGCCGCCAAAATGCTGTAGAAGTTCTTTTCTGCGCTTGGGGCCTACGCCGGGTATGCTCTCTAATGTAGAGCTACGACGCTTTATGTCTCTGCGCTGCTTATGACCGGTAATAGCAAAGCGGTGGGCTTCGTCTCTAATTTGCTGAATTAGGTGCAGGGCTGGGCTGTCACTGGTTAATACCAGTTCGCTGCCATCGGGCCGCACTAAGGTTTCAAAGCCGGCTTTTCGGGTGGTGCCTTTTGCCACCCCCATTATCTCTATTTGCTGTATGCCTAACTCTTCCAGCACGGCTCTGGCCTTGCCCAGCTGACCTTTACCGCCATCGATAAGCAGCAGGTCGGGCAGTTGTTTTCCTTCTTTTTGCAAGCGTGCGTAGCGACGGTTAAGGGCTTGTTCCATTGCTGCGTAGTCATCGCCGGCGGTGATGTCGGTGATGTTAAATCGGCGGTAGTCGGATTTAGCTGCGCCATTTTGGTCGAACACAACACAAGAGGCGACCGTGCTTTCGCCGCTGCTATGGCTAATATCAAAGCATTCAATTCGGTTCGGCACCTCGTCTGCAGCTAGGGCTTCTTGCAGGGCTTCGTAACGTTTTGCCAAGCTTTGCGCACTGTTTAGGCGGCTTTGTAAATTTAATTTGGCGGCCTGCAGGGCCATGGCCAACCATTTTGCCCGGTAGGTACGAACATTGGCGCTTATTTGTATGGGTCTCTCGGTGTGCCGGCTTATGGCTTCTATTAGAGCTGGGCCGTCTGCCACGCTATGACTCAGCACAACGTAGGGAGGCACGTCCATGCTGGAACCACCCAAATAGGTATGGGCCATAAACGCACTGAGAATTTCGGCGGGCGCACTTTCTAATTTGTTTTTGGGAAAGTAGTTTTTGCTGCCGACCACCCGCCCCTGACGCACAAATAACATGTGGATACAGGTGCTACCGCCGGCCACCTCACAAGCGATAACATCCATATTGCGGTGCCCTGCTTCCATGGTTTGCTGCGCCTGTGTTTGTCGCAATGCGGTAATGCGGTCGCGATACACGGCAGCCTGCTCAAACTGCAGGGCTTGTGATGCTTTTTCCATACCGGCAACTAATGCGGTGTGCAGATTGTTGTTTTTGCCATCTAAGAATAACACCGTTTGCTCAACGTCAGCCGAATAGTCGGCTTCCGAAATTTGATTTACGCAGGGGCCGGAGCAACGGTCTATTTGGTAGAGTAAACATGGACGTGTGCGGTTGCGATATACGCTGTCTTCGCATTGTCGTACGCCAAAGATTTTTTGCAAAAAGTTTAGGCTTTCTCTTACTGCACTCACATTGGGGTACGGCCCAAAGTAGCGGCCCTTTTTCTTTTTTGCGCCGCGATGCAACGATAACCTTGGGTGAGTATCTCCCTCCGAAAGAAAAATATAGGGAAAGGACTTGTCATCGCGCAATAAAATATTAAAGGGGGGTTTTTGCGCTTTTATCAGATTGTGTTCAAGCACCAGCGCTTCAGCTTCGCTGGGCGCAACCGTAATTTCTATGGTGGCAATGCGGCTAACGAGGGCACGGGTTTTATTGCTAAGCCCGGCGTTTCTAAAATAACTGGCAACACGTTTTTTTAGGTGCTTAGCTTTTCCAACGTAGAGAATATCCCCTTGTTTATCATACATCTGATAAACACCGGGCTTGGTGGTTAGGTTTTTTAAAAACGTTTTATGGTCGAAACCGTTTTGGTTTATGGGCGCCTCGGTAGACGCCTTTGAATCACCTGCAACCATTTAAGCCAAGTTATCTACATCGAGAATTTTATGTTTTACCGCCATAAGTGCAAGCTCTACATCGCTGTTGATACTCAGCTTATCAAATATACGATAACGGTAACTGTTTACGGTTTTAGGGCTCACGCAGAACGAGTCGGCAATCTCTTGTACTTTTGAACCGTTGGCAATCATGATGGCCGTTTGCAATTCTCGCTCGGAGAGAATTTCAAAAGGTGAGGCATCGGGTTTTGTACCGGAAAAATTACGTAGGGCTAGCTGTTGAGCAATACTGGTGCTCATGTACAGGTTGCCATTGAGTACAGTGTTTACCGCATCGACAATTTCATCAAAACCTGCACCCTTGGTCACATACCCTGAAGCACCGGCTTTCATAAGGCGCTCTGGAAACATATCGTCTGACAATGCGGTTACGGCTATGACTTTGGTGCTTTCGCAGGCCGCGAGTATTTTTCGCGTAGCTTCAAGCCCGCCTATGCCCGGCATTTTTACGTCCATTAATACAATTTGTGGGCGTAACTCTCGCGACAAGCTAACGGCTTGCTCACCGGTTTTTGCCTCTCCAACAACCTCAAAGCCTTGAACATCTCCGAGCATACGCACTATGCCCATGCGCACAAGGTCATGGTCATCAGCGACTAAAATTCGTGTCACCTTGTCTTCCCCATCTTTTATGTCCGGTTGATACCGCATTACTCACCGGCATTTTTATCATTTTAGTGTATTACGCGTCACCACTTACAAAAACAAAACGCTTGTTTGAAATTGTTATTTATTTAAAGCCTGCCGGCCTGTAAACCTTACCCCAACAAATTTTCACACCAAACAGTAAACCTCGCCTTTAATGCAAAAGGCGAACTCCGCTCTGAATCAAAAACGCCTCTACAAACGGCTAAACTGCTTGCACAATTAACAATTATGTTCTACTACTCGCAGGCTTCTCACCGGTAACACTTAAGGCTATGCAATAACTCAAACACCAACCAATGTAACATTGGTGCGTTGCTCTGCCTAGGCTTGTATACATTACAGACCGTAGAAATTGGTCGTTTTTATGACATGAAGTAATGAACAACTTTAACAATGAATAAAATTCCACCGATGATAGCTGTTCACTATAAATACTAACGTCCCTTATGCCTTGTGATAAAACTCATAGACATTGCGAAAAGTCAGATTAATGCGTGCACCAACCACCTTTGTTGTTTTCGGCAAGCTATGCAGCCAGTGGCGCTGAGTACTTCCTTTCATTATCAATAAATCACCACACGCCAATTCAAAGGATAGTCGCTTAGATAAATGTGCGGCCTGCGGCAAATAGTTTGGTTTGGTCTTTATGTCAAAACGCCGCGTTGCGCCCAAGCTAAGAGAAGCTATATAAGGACTGCTGCCCAGTTCTTTTTCATCATCGGCATGCCACCCTACCCCGTGCTGACCGTGCTCGTATAAGTTAACTAATACACTATTAAAACGCACGCCACAGCTTTGCTGTAGTAAATCGCGTAACACCATCAGCGAGGTGCACCAAGGCTTGGATTGAAAGACCGCACCTGAGTAGCGTAAGTTTACCTGCGGGTCTCCCATCCAGTGCTGCAGTCTTGGAATGGGCAGGCTTTTTCCAGCAATCTGTATAGACGGCTGCTGCCATTCAAGCGTGCTTAGTAGTTCATTAAAGAGTGCTTGTGATTTTTGCGCCGGTAGCCACTGTGAGCAGTAGCTTAAGGCAGCTCCATGGCCAAGATCTGTGTGTTCATAGTTGGCGCGGCCATCGTCACTGTGAACGGCGAACAGGTCGTGCTGCATAAGTTGAAGTTCCCAGCCTCTTACAAACCGTTGTACCAGCTTAAAAATTGCTGTTCGTCAAACGGCCAACCAATCTCCTTGCCCGAATTAACCTCAACAACAACGGGGATTCGCAGCGCATATTGCTCCATGAGTTGCACATTTTCAGCGATATCGACCACGCCAATCACTGGCGCCCTGCTGTTAAAACTGCGCTGAATAACCTCTGAGGCAAGATCGCAAAGATGGCAACCGAGGGTACTATAGAGAATAAAGGAATGGGACAATTGAATAGTCACCCAAGCACATTAAATAGGTGGGGCAGTTTACACTAGCCTCTGCGTTTTCACAGCGGCACAACCGAAAATAGTTTGGCACGTTAAATAAGCCCCTTGGTAGGCGCTAGCCGTGGAGTTATGCTCACAACCAACAAGGCATTAGCTACGGTTCGCTAACGCTGCCACCATGTCGTTTAAAAAGGGCTGAAAGTGCTGGAAGTCTGGGTGCTTACCGTATTTGGGCCGACCGACAAATTCTGTGGTCTCCACTAGGGTTTTGGCGTCTAGGCCACGCTCTTGAAATTGTTCGCGCATACCGTCTAAGCGACGGACAAATTCGGCCATTCGTGCCACTCTGTTGTCAACGGCCGGTGCGGCTGATTGTTGGGGCTTATCACCCATTTTTAATGACTCAATGTTGGACTGAGTCGCCGTACCATTTGCCAAAGAACCATTGGCCACAGCGCCGTAGGTGGTTTCAATTCGGGTGTATTCCACTTGAGTCAGGTTGAGAGAAAAGCGCGCAATTTCACTGCTATCGTAACCCACCTGCTGAGCTTGCTCGTAGGCTTGATAGATGTCGCCTTCAAAAAAGCTATCGGCAACGTCATTGAGCTGGGTAAGCAAGCCACTGATAGCACTCAATTCACCTACATCCAACTCCCCGTCAACGCTCAACCGAAAATCATTGAGAGCCGAAGCGTCATACTGCTGCCTTCCTCCCTCATACCGGTCACTTTGAGTGCGCTCACCCCTATCGGCGTAACTGCGAATGGTTACCACATCACCATCGTTGGTACGCAATTGCAGGCTGTAAAGCCGGCTTTCAGACTGCTCTTCGTCGAGCCTTTCATAGAAGCTTTGGCTTGGTGCAATTAAGGCTTGAAAGTCTTGCGCTGCTTGGTTGTCGGTGAGGGACTCTACATAGTTATTAAGGCTCTGCTCTGGGGAGATTGAACTTTGATTATTGGCCTGCGCAGGTGCCGGGCCAGCGGCAACCGACTGCGGGGACATTTCGGCAAATAACTCGGTATTTGCCGCGGGGTTATCTAAACCATACTGTTGTGCGAGCTCGGTGATGCCATTCACCACCTGATTAAAGGTTTGCTCCACAGCCGCTTGAACATCGCCACTAAGCAGCCCCATACCCTCAAGTTGAGCTGCCGCCTCAGAATACCCCTGCATAAAACCCTCAAACCCCGCTTGCAAACGAGATTGCAACTGCTCGGCACTGGCACCATCCGCCATATCCATGGCTAAACGCTGCTCGATATAGGCCAAGATGGTGTTGGCTCCATCGTTACGAGGCTGGCTTTCACCAGCGGCTACTACGTTAGTCGCGCTGCCAGTGTCATCGGCGGTGGCTGTGCCCGCGTTTTCGGCACCCTCAGTGGGCCTACTGGCATGCAGGTTGGCAGCTCCATGATGCGCACCGTGAGGTGTGTAAGTGCTTGAAGGTGCGGGAGAAGAACTGGGGGTGTAACGGGTTTCTGTGTAGCTATAAGTACTGGATAAGCGCGCACTGATAGTCGTATTTGTACCATCCTCGCGTTTGTTTACAACAGTAGAGCTTAGCTGAGTGGTGCTTAACTGGGTCGTGCTTGAGCGCTCGGCGCTTTGCTTAGAGGCGCTGTGCTTGTTGGTGGCACTTTGATTGGCATGGGTGGCACTTGTGGTGTTCAGACCGCCATTACCAGCGTTAGAAGGGAAATTGACCATGACGGAACTCCGAAAACCTGTCTTTCAATAAAGATAACAGTGTTTTCGGCCAACCGACCACTTCCTTCAATAGTATTTAGTTCTTACAACTGCTGCAAATGCGTGCTATTTCAGTAACCACAGGGCAATACTGGCACACAGAGCAACGGCAACAACTACCCACACGCCAAAAGAAAAATAGGGCTTTGGCTTGGCCTCAAGTGCTGCGCTCTGCACACCACCACCATAAGCAGGAGTCATTCTGCTAGGTGGGTGTAACTTTGGCTTCGCGGCAGCAGCCGAAGGTTGCGCAGCATGCGCGTCACCCAATGAGGCCGCGCGGCTTTCGGCAACACGCAATACCGGCCGAACAGTGGTGAGCTCTACATCGGGTTGCGGCCCTTCAATTTGAAAGGCTAGGCTGTCAAAGCGCAGTTGATCGCCAGGCTTTAACATTGTTTTAGCAATTTTTTGACCGTTCACAAAAGTGCCATTAGCCGAGCTAAGATCTTCAACCTGCAAGCCTCGCTCCGTAACGGTCAGCATGGCATGACGCCGTGACAAGTGCGACACCTTCAAACTAATGTCGCACTCTTTGGACCGCCCCAGAACAGCGGCCCCAACAATCTCAAATTCTTTACCGGCCAAGGCCGTCACAAGCGGTTTCAACACCCACGGTGTAATGGCGACATTCTCTTCGGTAGGATGGACTTGGGTGACATGCACACTGGTATCAACTAGCCGGATTTCGGTGAACCCCACATTCAGTATATCGCCATGACTCAACTCTCTAGGATGGGATACAGGTACACCGTTTACCCTTACCATACTGTCACCCACCAAATTTATCAGGGTGGCCTTATCGTTAGTAATGGTTAATTTGGCGTGCTCACGCTTGAGGTGCTCGTCGGGCACAGGCAGGCTACAAGTTGGCGAGGAGCCCAAAATATATTCAGGTTCAACCAACCATACGGTTTTATTGGAACTGTCTTCAAAGTGTAATTGCAGCATTTGAGGTAAATAAGTGTAAAAGCACTTTCACAATGTGAATGGTATTCCTATTATCCAGAATAGGCCGTGGTTGTTTAACGAAGGTACCTTTGCTTCAGCTTCGCTTCAAGTCACCTCTTATATCGTAAGGTAGCCGTCAGCTAATTGTAGTTGTTCTGCCTGTAGCTTGCGTAGCTATTCACTGCCTGAGGCGAAGAAATCAACATAATATTTGACCTGAACTAGGGTTTCGCCGCCAGCATTTGAGCATTGTAAAGTAATGGATTCGTAGACTCGGCACTTAAATAGTACATCTGTCGTACGAATGTGACAAAACGCCGATATTTTGCGATTCGTATCGCGGTTTTCAAGACAGCTATCTCCAATTGGTTTAGGCTGGCGTTGCCGACCTGTTTTATTTACCCGTAACACGATCAACTCCAATCAATTATTGAAGAGAGTGAAAGGTTAGAAGCTCGGATACAACATGCAATTGACCCACTATAGCGCGGCCACGGATGTAGGGCTGCAACGAAATAACAATGAAGATTGCTACCTTAGCATGCCTTTTTTGGGCGTATGGGCCGTTGCAGATGGAATGGGTGGGCACGCCGCCGGTGAAGTCGCCAGCGCCATTGTGTGTGACACTATACGCAAACAAGTGATTAAGGGCGGTGACGCAAGCAAACTAACATCAGCTGTGCAATTAGGGCATAAAGAAGTGCTTTCTGCCGCCGAGCGCGGTGTGGGCGGTGCCGGTATGGGCTCTACTGTGGTCGCATTGCAATCACTCGGAGCCAAATATGAAGTTTGCTGGGTGGGCGACAGTCGTGCCTACAGTTATATTTCAGGCAAGCACCCCTCCATCGAACAAATTTCTCACGATCACTCCTACGTTCAGATGTTGGTTGACACTGGGGCAATTTCCGTCGAGGAAGTCGCCAACCATCCGGAGAAAAACATTATTACCCAGTGCTTAGGCTCTATCGATTTGGACGATGTGGAAGTCGGCTTGGTAGAGAGGCGCTGGAAGAGTAACGAATGGTTACTTTTGTGCAGTGACGGGTTATCCGACGCTGTATCCGATACTCAAATGCTGGAGATTCTGAGTCAGGCCAGTAGCCTTGAGAATGCCACCTCCAACCTGATTCGCGCCGCACTCAATAATGGTGGGCGAGATAACATCACCGTACAAATTATTTCCAGCCCCACCAGCTGGGCACAATTTGTTCAAAACGCAGTCAGAACAGTCCAAAAAATTCTGTCTTAGTACACACAGTGCCAGTTACCCGTGCTTACAGCCGAGTATCTATGGTATAAAGCGCCGCAAATGTTTTGCTTGTTTCTGGCTGGTACGCCCCTTTAGTTCATGCCTAAATCACTTCTCACCGTATTGAAGCTTTTATTCGCCGCCGGCATGCTCATTGGCTTGGGAGTATGGGTGCAGCACGCCTACGGCTGGCGCGTAACCTTGGCGATATGGCAGCACGTACCGCTCGCCACCATTGCGATGGCCACGGTACTGGTTTTTGCCAGTCATTTCGCCCGAGTGGCTCGAGTTCACTACGCCTACTCTCGCAAGCAAGCGGTCTCTTTTCGGCGTACGCTGGCCGTTAGCCTCGTTCATAATACCGTCAGTTTTTTATTGCCTATGCGCTTGGGGGAGATTGCCTTGCCAGCACTTAGTCGCCACCAGCTCAATATCGATCTGCGCTATTCCACCGCTACACTGATTCTGCTGCGTCTGTTCGACGCTCATGTACTGCTTTGTTTGTTAACCTTTTTCGCCGGTAGCATGTGGTTAGGCCGTTTTGCCCTAGCAGCGCCGCTTGTGCTGCTGCTCGCTTTACCCATGGCCATGGCTGCGTTGCAACTCGCCGCCACGCGCATTCCAAAACTTGCCTTTACACAAGAGCTGCTTGCACAGAAGACGACTTGGTTTAGCCTGTACGCCTATACCGCACTCATATGGGTCATAAAGCTGTTTGCGCTTGCTTATTTAGCCGCGAGTTTAGGTAAACTGCCCATTGACCACGCTTGGATTGCGACTATCATTGCCGATGGTAGTGCGCTCTCGCCCATTACGGGCTTTGCCAATGCGGGCACCTTTGAATTAGCTTTCGCCTTACCCCTGCTTCCATTGGGTTACACTAGCGAGGCTCTGATAAAAACAGCGGTCAATGTTCACCTGTTTATATTTGTTATCAATATTGGTATTGGTATTCTTGGCTTTGTGTTACTCGACACCAAAACAAAATCTCCGTAATCCACACTCTTTACCAAGGTAAATGAATGATTATGCAATTACCCAGCCTCACTGTCGTTGTCCCCATGTATAACGAAGAAGATAATGTTAGCCCTTTGTTCGAGGCCTTAGACAGCGCGCTAAACAACTACCCCGGCGACTGGCATGTCATTCTGGTAAATGACGGCAGCCGAGATGCCACCGGCCAAAATTTGAATGCGGGTGTAAAACACTACGGCCAGCGTTTTCAGCATATTGAATTGCAGCGCAACTTCGGTCAAACCGCCGCTATGCAGGCTGGTATCGATGCTGCCGAAACTGAACTTATCGCCACCATGGACGGTGACCTACAAAACGACCCCGCCGATATTCCTCGCCTTATTGAAGAGCTACTGGAAAACGATTTGGACTTGCTACAGGGCTGGAGAAAAAACCGCCAAGATGCCACGGTGTCGCGCAAACTCCCCTCACGTATAGCCAATAAACTGATACAGCGTGTCAGCGGCGTAAAATTAGATGACTACGGCTGTAGCCTAAAGGTATACCGTGCAGACGTGGTGAAGCAAATTCGTCTCTACGGCGAGATGCATCGATTCATTCCCATATGGATGGCCACAGTGTGCCCCCCTCACCGTATTGGCCAGACGGTAGTGAACCACCGCGCACGTACTGCAGGGGAATCGAAATATGGCATAACGCGCACTTTCCGCGTTCTAATCGATTTAGTGACGGTATTTTTCTTTCTTAAGTTTCGAGCGCGACCGGGTCACTTTTTTGGTTCCATCGGTTTGTGGGTCGGCATGGTCGGCGGATTGATGATGAGCTACCTGATGGTGGTAAAATTTATTATAGGTGACGACATCGGCGACCGCCCTATGTTGCTCTTCGCCAGTATTTTAATTATTGCGTCCTTGCAATTTTTAACCACCGGTGTACTTTCCGAAATTTTGAGCCGCGTATTTTTCCAAACAACTAATGTACGCAGTTATAAAATTCGACTTCCGCTTACTTACGTTAAAGGCACCGATACTCAACACGAGGAAGCAAGAACAGTCGACAGCAGCGAGTCCAATGCAAGCGTTAAGCTCAAACAAGACTCCATCCAGCCCTAATCAACATAGACAATAGCGGCAAAAACTCAGGTATTTTTACATTCATGTCAGAGTCGGCAGCTTTCGCCGCTGGCCCCCTTAACTCTAGCGAAAAATTACTGTGCAGCCACTCAGCCTAAGCATTAAACGCCTCCTTCATTCACCGCTAGCACTTTACCTGTGTTTTGCCCTAAGCTTTTTTCTCGGCTTAGGATCGGTACCACTGTTTGACCTAGACGAAGGGGCTTTTACCGAAGCCACCCGTGAAATGTTAGAAAGTGGTGTCTTTTCGGCCACCTATCTAGATGGCGAGCCCCGCTATGACAAACCAATCTTTTTTTACTGGTTGCAAGCAAGCAGTGTAAAGCTGTTTGGCTTTAATGAATGGGCGTTTCGTTTACCCTCGGCCTTAATGGCGTGCTTGTGGGCATTTGCGCTGTTGCATTTTGGTCGGCAATTTTTAGGTCGTCAACGCGGACACATTGCCGCCCTCTTTTTAGTTAACGCCTTGTGGGTTGCCCTTATCGCGCGCTCCGCAATTGCCGACGCTACACTCAACCTATTTCTCTGCCTCGCGCTGTTCGACATATGGCGCTACTTTCAAAAACAGCAAACGTCAACAATTTTACGAATTTATCTCTGGATGGCATTGGCGACTCTCACCAAAGGCCCTGTGGGAGTAGTAGTACCCTTACTCACCTCACTGATTTTCTTAATGTCGAGTAGAGCCGATAAAACTCTCTACAAAGCCTACATTAACCCTTTAGGTTGGCTAGTGTATATCGGTACCGTTGCCCCTTGGCTGGTGGCGGTGTATATGGAGCAGGGCAGCGGATTTTTTGAAGGCTTTCTGCTAGAACATAACCTAAAACGTTTTTCCAGTACCCGAGAAAGTCATGGTGGTAGCCTATTCTACTACTTGGCAGTATTACCCTTATTAGTACTGCCTTTCACCGGCTTACTTTGGGGAGTGTTTCGCCCTATCAAAAAACAATGGCAAGACCCTCTTAGTCGCTTTCTATTGATTTGGTTTGCTATTTTCTTTGTGATCTTTTCGTTTTCAAAAACACAGCTGCCCCACTACATTTTGAACGGCTGTGTACCCCTCATTTTGCTATTTGCACGGCAAAAACGCATATTCAAACAACGACAATGGATCTGTATTTTCCCTATTGCCTTTATGGTGCTGTTACTTGCACTCCCCCAAATTATTGCTATAGCAGCAGACAAAACTAAGGGCTACGATGGCGCGGCATTAGCACGGCATGCCGAGGTATTCACCCCAGGCTATACTCTCGCCGCAAGCCTATGTCTAGCTGCCATGATAGCCATTGCATTACTCCCCAAAATACGTACCTGGCAACGGCTCACCCTTATAGGCCTAGGTTTAAACATTTTTGTCTACACAAGCTTTGCGGCTATAGCGTCGGATTTCCAGCAAAAACCTGTTCACGAAGCGATTGCCTTTCTAGAGCAACGCCGTAAGCAATTTAACGCCGAAGACATCGTTGTGGCCTACGGCATGCATAT
>Ga0065722_104463_pt1 | contig 12381 bp, 16 predicted proteins | sample BansetMetagenome_FD_59109 | JGI IMG/M metagenome (GOLD analysis project Ga0065722, IMG submission 59109) | Bankia setacea gill microbial communities from Puget Sound, Washington, USA - Caecum Enriched | ecosystem: Host-associated > Mollusca > Digestive system > Ceca | place: United States... | reverse complement strand
CGCGACAATTCCAGTCGCGGCGAACTCACAGGATTTTACCTAGGTTCCGTTAGGCAGTATGCGGCATAGTTCCATCCTATTCCCTGCCGTAGATCCATCTACATGCGTCCTTGACGGTGCCTATTTTACGTAATCCACATGTGAGGTATAGAGGAGGATCGCCCCAATCCTTGTGAGATATATCCTACAAGAAACGAAAACGTGACGTGCTATACACTACCAAAACACCGTCTACGCCCCAACGCTCTAGCCCTCTACCTTTCCTTTCAGCACCACCTAAAGAGAGAAAGCTGTGAGACAAAACCGTTAACGATTATTTTTTAATTGCGCACTTTGAGTACGAACAATGTGCTGAATTAGCGTTTCTTGCGCCCCTCGGCTCATGCCAAAAAAATCTATGCGCCAATAGTAGGTCTCTTCCTCTTGATCGCAGCCCACTACACGACCATTAGTCTCCACTCGGGTTTCCGAGGGATATAAGGTCAACTCCAAATGCAAGCTTGCACCCACCTCTATGGGTTCATCGTTAATAAAGGCTATTCCACAAGCCGAAATGTTAGCTTCTCGCACTTTGTGGGCGATACGAGCAATGAGCTGATTCTCGATCAGCAGGTGGCTAATCACCCGCTCAAGCTTTTGATTAAACACCGTGACCAACTCAGCCACCTTGGGGTGACTAGTCTCGACTTCCACCAACAACTGCTCGATTTTACTGTCTTGCTCGACCACAACATCCAGCAATGACGCCATTATCGCTTCGGGGTTATGTGGCTGCGCGAAATCATCAATATGGCGTTGTTTATTTTCGAGACGCTCATAACCAATACCCACCGTTTCGTTGATACGAAAATAACGTCTACGCTCGTCGTTGTTGGAGGTTTCTTTCATATTTTTTTACCTACTCCTACGGCGTAAAGGGCTGTTTCATCAAGTCGAGAACAATGCTTATGGGCATGCACTAAAAAATTTCCTCCGGCTCTAGGTCAAACAAATATTCAGGAGCCAAATCGAGCTCTCTTAGAATATCAGCTCCATCCTTATCGTCCTTCAACATTTGAATATCTTGCTCGGAGAGCTCATCCTCAAGCCCCTGCTTGACTAATATTTCTACCCTGCGATTACGAGCACGATTCTCAGGTGAATTATTGGGGGCCAAAGGCTGTGTATGGGAAAACCCTGCAACCTCAAATCTTCTTTCTTGAACATCGCCATCCTTCATTAGCTCATGAGCAACTGAAACTGCCCTTGACGATGACAACTCCCAATTCGAGCGAAAACGACTGGTCCGAATGGGCACGTCATCAGTATGGCCCTGCACTTCAATTTTTCCCTTCTTCAAGGCCAGTACCGCCCGCACCTCTCTCATCACATCTTTATAGGACGGCGCCATTTCTGCAGATCCAGAGATAAAAGAACCTTTTTCGCGAATACGAATAATGATCAAACGCCCACGTGTTTCTATTTCTACCTGCCCCTCAGCAATTTGTTCATGTAAGGCTCCCGCCAATTCGTAGGCGTCCTCTTCGGTTTGCTTTAGCAGCTCTTCCAACTGCTGTTTAACCCGTATTTTCACCCCTGCATCGTAACCTTCTTCGCCTTGTTCCACATCGAAGATTTCGGTGCAATACTGCTCCATAGACATTTCAGTAATATCTTGCGTCTTCTGCCATATCTCATTTAGCGGTGTAGGTTCTGGCCTACCCGGGCTGAACTCTTGAGCAATAATACTGGTTCCTTTGGGAATATCTGTGACACTTAATTTATTCTGTACACCAAACGCCTGAGCCATGGAGCCAGCTAAACGCTTAAACTTCATGGCATCCATTTCCGAAAACGAGAGCAGTAAAACAAAAAAACACATAAGCAGAGACATTAAATCCGCAAAGGTTCCCATCCACGGCGGTAAACCGGGCGGGCAGTCGCATTCATTTTCGTCATCGCTCATGGCAATTTCTAATTAATCAAGTTAAACATAACTCTCACCTACCGCCCCAAAACAGCAGCGATAAACGGCTTATTGTCTACCGTAATTCTACTTACTCGGCTGCTTCCGCCGACCGCTTCCCCTCGGGCAAATAATTTCTCAACATAGAGTCGATTACGCGAGGGTTTTGTCCACCTTGAATGGCCAACAAAGCATCAATGACTAAGCTTTTTATCATGGCCTCTTCTGCCGCACGCAGCCGTAGCTTATCCGCGATAGGCCCACACAAAGCATTGGCAATAACAGCGCCGTACAGTGTTGTGAGCAGCGCCACCGCCATCGCCGGCCCAATCGCCTTGGGGTCATCCATATTGGCCAGCATCGCAACCAACCCAACCAAGGTACCAATCATGCCCATAGCTGGCGCTGTTTCAGCCAATGCTGCAAAGATGGAAGAACCGGTGGTATGGCGCTCAGTGGCTTTGTTCTTGTCAATGGACAATAGCGTTTTTACAACGTCGGGGTCATGGCCGTCCACCAACAACTGTATGCCGCGCTGAAGGAAGTCACTGCTAACCTCCTTCCCCTCCAACGACAACAAGCCACCTTTGCGAGCTTCATCAGCCAAACTCACAATTTCATCAATGAGCTCATTGGGGTTAGGGAGCTTGACTGAGAAACTTTTTCCCGCAATTTTGACTGCTCCCAAAAACTGTCCAAGTCCATATTTCGCCATAACCGCAAAGACCGTTCCCCCAACGACAATGACCAAAGAGGGCCCATTTACAAACATTCCCAGTTCGCCGCTCATCAGCATGGAGATCAAAATAAGCGCTAACGCGCCAATGATCCCCACTATCGTTGCTAAATCCACAGGGTTTTCCTCTTCTTGTCGTTACATTAAGGCTGGCACACCGTGAAAAACGACATTTTTGATGAAAGGTGATGCTAACTAAAAGGTCATACTAACTAACAGTCTAGACCCAAATCGACTTATGAGTGTCAATATGCGTGGTACTTTATTATGAAAAAAACCCTTCCATACGCTGACGCCTCAGAAGGGTTATCGACCAAAAGTCGGATTTTTGAAGGGCCGTGGCCACCACAGTAAAAGCACGTTGACCCCCCTCCCCAGCTCAGGTATGTTTGCGCCAAACACAGGAGGCCCCAGTGGCAACTAAAAAAAAACCCAATTTTGAAAAATCGCTCGAAGAGCTAGAGTCACTGGTCATCCGCCTCGAAAGCGGAGAATTGAGCCTAGAAGACTCTTTGGAGACCTTTGAAAAAGGCATCAAGCTTACCCGAAACTGTCAAACGGCTTTGCAGGAAGCTGAACAAAAGGTCGATTTGCTGCTAAAACAGAGTGATGGCAGCCTCGTTTCAGAAGATTTCAACACGGATTCTATAGAAGAACTGGGTAAGGGCGAAACACGCTAAATATGGAGCCACTTAAAACGTTTATTACGCAACAACAATCGCGTAACGCTTCATTATTACAACAGGCCTTGGCCGATGCCAACATATCGCGCCACGCCAATGCTGCCGAGAATACACTGCTTCAGGCTATGCGATACAGCTTGCTCGATGGCGGAAAGCGTATTCGTCCAGTTTTATGCTGCGCCGCGGCTGAGGCCGTCGCCAAGATAACTCCCGCAACCGAAGCCTTCGCGGCGGCTCTAGAGTGCATTCATGCCTACAGCCTTGTACATGACGATCTGCCAGCGATGGACGACGACCATTTACGGAGAGGCAAAGCCACTTGTCATATTGCCTTCGGTGAAGCGAGCGCCATTCTTGCCGGCGACGCCCTGCAATGCCTCGCATTCGAGCTTGCGGTAAACGCCCCGATTGAGCCTGAACACGCCGTAAAAGCGGTTCAAATCATCGCCACAGCTGCCGGGGCAACAGGTATGGTACTCGGACAAGCAATCGACCTTGCTTCGGTCGATAAAACACCTTCCCTAGCCCAAATGCAGCTTATGCACCAACATAAAACGGGTGCTCTTATTGAAGCGGCTGTAGTACTCGGTGGTCTATCTGCATACGCCAGCGAACAGCAACTTGCGCAACTTAAACTATACGCCCAAGCTATTGGCCTAGCCTTTCAAGTTCAAGACGACATATTGGACGTGACCTCAGATACAGAAACACTAGGAAAACAACAAGGGGCTGACGCTGAGCGCAACAAACCCACTTACGTTACCCTTTTAGGCCTTGAAGCTGCCCAGCAGAAAGCCCAAGAACTTGTCCTGCAAGCACTGGCGGCCATTGCCGAATTTGGGGATGGCGCTATCCATCTACGTAATCTTGCTCACTATATAATCAATCGAGATCATTGACCTCAACACCCTGCGGGAAACTATCATGACCAATAAACCCTCGTTCCTATCGGATATCAAGTGGACAGCAGATGGACTGGTACCGGCAATTGCCCAAGATGTGGACAGCGGCGAAATACTGATGATGGCTTGGATGAACGACGAAGCGCTCACGCTCACCGCAGAACAAGGCATTGCTGTATACTGGTCCCGCTCGCGAAATCGCTTGTGGCGAAAGGGCGAAAGCTCGGGACATACCCAATGCGTAAAAGAAATAAAGCTCGACTGCGATGCGGATGTTATTATTCTAGCGGTGGAGCAAAAGGGAGGCATTGCCTGCCATACCGGTAGACGCTCCTGCTTCTACAGAAGCCTGCGCGACGGCCAATGGGTAGAAAACGCAAGCGTAATTCGCGACCCCAAAGAGATTTATCATGAGTGACGTACTAACAGCCCTAGAACAGGTGCTGACAGAAAGAAAAAACCAAGCAGATCCAAGCACCTCGTATGTGGCACAACTCCATCATAAAGGCTTGAACAAGATATTAGAAAAGGTCGGCGAGGAATGTACCGAAACTCTACTGGCCGCTAAAGATGCTGCTGTGGACGGCGATATCGATCACCTTGTATACGAAACAGCAGACCTGTGGTTCCATAGCATGGTCATGCTATCGCACCTAGGCAGTAGTTCAGATGCAGTGTTGCAAGAGCTGGCGCGCCGCTTCAAACTTTCTGGGCTGGAAGAAAAAGCCAGCAGAAGCCAGTGAGACACGGCACTAGAGCTGATCATTAAACAATAAGAACAGAAAATAGCAGGTAATTATTATGGGTTTTGGTGGCATTAGTGTTTGGCAACTTATTATCATTCTGGTGATCGTACTTTTGTTGTTTGGAACCAAGAGGCTGCGCGGGCTTGGTGGCGATCTCGGAGGCGCGATCAAGGGCTTCAAAAAAGCCATGACAGAGGAAGAGGCCGCAAAAGCCGAAGAAGACGCGAAGAAGGTTGAAGCAGATGAGAACGAAGACGTGGATGCCTCAGCATCGGCGACTACCGATAAAGAAAAATCAGAAAGTAAATAAACACAACCTGCGCTAGCGAATAACATGTCTATTCCGGCTCGCTGGTTTTATCGGTGTTAACACATTATGTTTGATATGGGGTTTCTCGAAATCATGGTGGTCGCGTTCATTGGCTTAGTCGTCATTGGGCCTGCACGGCTGCCTGGCGCAATTAAAACCTGCGCAATTTGGATTAGCGGAATAAAGCGTAATATTTCTGCCGCGCGTACAGAATTTGAAAAACAAATAGGTGCCGATGAAATCCGCCGTGAAATACACAATGAGGAAGTAATGGCCTCGCTAAAAGCGGCCAAAGATAAACAGGAAGAAATGCGCCGACAAATCAGCAGTGGTGACTATAGCGGCGTATTCAATAAAAGCCCACAAACCGATGCCGATGAGAACCGGATTTCACCCGGCTTGGCGCAATCAATCGATGAAGACTTACCCGACCATATGCACGGCCCTGAAACGGATAACGCGCAAAGTCAGCCCGAACCCGAACACCAGCCTTCGATAGAAAATAGCAATAAGCCCTCGCCCCAATGAGCAAAAAAAACAACGATAGCCTGCAAGAACAACCTATGGTGCAACATTTACTAGAGCTTCGCACACGATTGCTTCGTTGCTTCATTGCGGTATTTGTTGTGTTCTTGGGCTTATTCAGTTTCGCCAATGATATATATGAATTTGTTGCGCAACCACTACAGGTCTTCTTGCCCGAAAATAGTCATATGATCGCCACAGAAGTGGCATCGCCTTTTCTCACACCCTTCAAACTCACACTATTTACTGCGGTATTTATTAGCATTCCCTTCATCTTCTACCAAATTTGGGCTTTTATAGCACCGGCTCTTTATCAAAAAGAACGAAAACTGGCCCTTCCGTTGCTAGGCTCCAGCATCTTACTGTTCTATGGTGGAATGGCATTCGCGTACTATGTTGTTTTCCCTCTCGTGTTCGGTTTTTTTACCTCAGTTGGCCCTGAGAGCGTAGCGGTAATGACCGACATCAGTAGCTACCAAGCTTTTGTCATCAAGCTGTTTTTTGCCTTTGGTGCCGCATTTGAAATTCCAATTGCCACCTTACTGCTTATTTCAGCCGGAATACTATCTCCTGCTCAATTAGCCCAGAAACGTCCCTATGTGGTGGTAGGCTGCTTCATCGTCGGCATGCTACTTACTCCACCCGACATCATCTCTCAAGCAATGCTGGCGCTGCCAATGTGGCTGCTCTTCGAAGTGGGCATTTTCTTTGGGCGATTCGTGCGTCCCCAAACTGATGCATCTTCGGGTAATCCCGAAGACAGCAATGAAAGTGAAAGTAAAGACTAACCCACACTAACCGAGCACGGCTAATCAACCAGCATTGGCCTTCGCTATGGTTTGGCATTCATGGTGACGATGACAGCACACTAGGTGGTCATTAACCATACCTACCGCTTGCATAAAGGCGTAAACAATGGTTGGCCCCACAAACGAAAAACCCGCCTTCTTTAAGGCCCGACTCATCGCCTCGGCCTGAACCGTGGTGACCGGTATTTGCTCGCTATGCGCCCATTCATTTTGGATCGTACGGTCACCCACAAATGCCCAGAGAAAATCCGCAAAATTTTGCGGCCCCTCCATAATCGCAAGGTAAGCCCTAGCGTTTTGACGCGCACTGTGGATCTTTAAGCGATTTCGAACAATGCCCGCGTCCCCCATAAGCTGCTCTAACTTTAGCTCACTGAAACGCGCCATACGCTCGGGGTTAAAATTATCGTAAGCCTTTCGATACCCCTCTCGTTTACGCAAAATCGTTATCCACGATAGGCCCGCCTGAGCACCATCAAGAATCAATTTTTCAAATAAACTTTCGCAATCCCATACCGGCACCCCCCACTCTTTGTCATGATATTCAACATATAATGGATCTTCGCCACACCAAGTACACCGCTTTGTCGACTTCACACGCTATTCCTCAAAATAATTGCCTCCACACCGAAGGTTCTGGCATAAACCCCGAGTGTTTTAGGCTAGAATTAATGGGATGTGGGGCTCCAAAAGCCTCAAAGGATAAGAACAACAGGGGCTGTTATGCAAATTCTATTTCCGGATATTAAACCCTACGCCCGACATGAGCTTGTCGTTGATGATATACACACGCTGTACGTAGAAGAAAGCGGTGTAAACGATGGAATACCCGTACTCTTCATTCACGGCGGCCCAGGCGCAGGATGCAGTAGCCAAGATCGGCGTTTTTTTGACCCAGAAAAATATCGCATTATTCTCTTTGACCAACGAGGATGTGGACGCTCCAGACCTCATGCAACCTTGGAGAACAACACAACTCAGTACCTAATCGAAGATATTGAATCTATTCGACAATTTCTCAGTATAGAAAAATGGGTGATTTTCGGTGGTTCTTGGGGCTCAACCCTCGGCCTCCTTTATGCACAGTCCTACCCTGAAAAAGTCCTCGGGCTAATACTGCGAGGTATCTTTCTGTGCCGTGATGAAGACTTACAATGGTTCTATCAGGGCGGCGCCGACCGAGTTTTCCCGGACTACTGGAAAGACTTTATTCACCCCATACCATCCGACGAACGTCATAACATGATCAAAGCCTACTACCAAAGATTAACCAGTAGCAATGAAATAGCCAAAATGTCTGCTGCCAAGGCTTGGTCGATATGGGAAGGTCGATGCGCAACGCTGCGACCAAACCCCGATGTCGTCAATGTATTTGCAGAACCGCACCTAGCGCTATCTTTAGCGAGAATCGAAGCCCATTATTTCACTCATGGGGCGTTTATTAAACCCGGGCAAATTCTTGACAACATGGTTCGACTAACAAATATCCCGGGCATTATTATCCATGGCCGCTACGACATGGTTTGCCCGCTAGACAATGCCGTTGCTGTGTATGAAAAATGGGAGGATGCGGATCTGCATATTATCCGTGATGCTGGTCACTCCGCACGAGAACCCAGCATTGTCGACGCCCTCGTCAAAGCAACCGATGATATGGCGCTACGCTTATCCGGGGAAGGGGATCAAACCAGCTAAAAAGCGGGCACATTGTCTATCACCACTGTCTCGCTTTGTAACGCAACTAATCTAATTTGAATGGCTGTGGCCAACGTAATTCAAAACGAGCGCCACCCCATTCGGACTCTCCGACTGCGGCACTACCGTTATGCCACTCCATAATTCGATTCACAATAGACAGGCCCAACCCAAAACCACTTTTATCAAAATTGGTATTCATTCTTAAGCGTACGAATGAGTTAAAAACGCGCGACCTATCTTCACTCGGAATGCCAGGTCCATCATCCTCAATAAGGACAATATAGTCTTTGTCATCCAACTCAAGTGTTACTCGAATTTTGGTGGCAGCGTAACGCTGCGCATTAGATATAACATTGTGTAACGCGCGCTCAATAAGATACCACTCACAAAAAACCTGCTGCCCCCCAGTACGATCAATGAGAGAATGCTTTAGTGACACCATTTCACTATGACAGTTCTTAACCACCTCTTTAACCAATGCTGCCAAATCACCAGGTTTTAAATTTAACTTCGTTACACCCTGTTCAAACCCCGCGTATGTGAGCAGCTCATTAATAAGGCTTTCCATTTCACCAACGTCTTCTCGAATACTGGCAAGCTTACGCCCCTGCACCGCCCTATCTTCAATATTTGCGGCCATTTCCAGCGCAAACTTCATGCGAGCCAAAGGCGTTCGCAGTTCATGAGAAACGGCATAAGTCATTTCTTTGTGCGTTGAAATAAGCTCACGAATTCGCTCAGACATACGATTAAACGATTGCGCCAACTCAAATATCGCCGAGTGCGGACCAATATCCACCTGAGAGGGCACACCATCTTTACCCAATCGCTGCGTTTGGGTTTCTAGCACGCGTAAATCTCGGGACAGCGGCCATACCCAAAAATAAATAACAAGCGCAATGGAAAGGTAGAAAAAAACCAACAACAACTGATAAAAAAAGTTAGCTCGTTGATCTTCAATGGGCTGGTGAATACTAATTATTTGATTGGAACCTTGCAGCCGCTTATAGCTTGTTAAAACATTGGTCTCTTCTGCAACAGTGACAATATCACCCAACAATACCTGCTGACCCAGACCTGAGCCGGCAAACTCATCCACCCGAAATAACTCCATATGCAACTGAGCAACGTCGGCGAATCTCTGCACCTCTTGCTGGTAATTTTCCTCACCAACATTTTCCAAATCACTTTCCAACAAACGAAACAAACTACTCACATAACTGTTAACTTCCGGCTCTGAGTTAAAGGCCTGCCAGAGTTTATCAACCCCCCACCCTATGCCAACGATGGAAAACACGATAAGTAAATATAGTGAAGCAAAAGCACGATTCATTTCTTTGATTTACCAAGCATCAGCGACAAACAAATAACCTCTTCCCCACACAGTCTTAATACGGGTAGGATCATCAGAATGATCACCCAGTTTTTTCCGTAACTGCGAAACGCGCACATCGATGGTTCTATCCATACCATCATAAGGCCGACCATAGATAATATTAAACAAATACTCTCGACTTAAAACCTTTCCCGGTTGTTTCGCAAAGGTCAATAACATGTCAAATTCGTGACTAGAAAGCGCAACAGCCTCGCCACCGAGCTGAACCTCTCTAGACGATACAAAGATACTGAGTGTACCGAAGTGTATTTCCGATTGCTCCTTTTCCTCTGGCTGCTGATAACGCCGTAACAGCGCTCTAATGCGCGCAAGCAAGACTCGGGGTTCTGCCGGTTTTATCACATAGTCGTCCGCCCCATACTCCAACCCCGACACTTGATCACCATCGGAATCACGCGCAGATAGGATAAGTATGGGGCCTTCGTATCGCGGCCGTATTTCTTTACAAATAGTCAAGCCGTCTTTTCCTGGCAGCATTACATCCAAAATAACAATATCCGGTGAAAGTGAATACACCGCTCGAGGCACTGCGTGCCCCACCTCTTCAATCACCACTTGAAAACCATGGCTTTCTAGGTAGTCTTTAACCAGCTCGGCTAGTCGTCGGTCATCTTCTGCAAGTAAAACCAAACTCATTAGAAAAAACTCCAAGGGTTTCGGCGACTACGACGGTATTTTTTTTTGTCGTGCATCACCTTAAATTCTGTTTTCGCCAACACCAACAGGCTGTCATTGTAATCTCTAAGTTCAAATTCAACTGTTTCACTAACTGAAAGCGGCAACTGAATATTTCCCTGTTGCTGATTTTGCCAGCACTGTATTGGCGTGCTACTAGCGCTCTCATATAGACACAACGAACGTTCCGTATCAGCCTTCCACTCCAGTTGGACAGACTCTTCACATTCATCAATGTCTTCAGAGAGTATACAGATTCTTGGCGTAATACTGACCACCGCAGAGCCAAGGCTAACCGTGGGAGGGGGGGGATCTTGCGCTGTCGCTAGCGCAGCAAAACTAGGGGCCAGTACCATACAGCTACACGTTATCACGCCCATTAAAGCACGAAAATAGTGGCTTAAGCAGCTAGTGTACGGGCGCCTAAAAATGATAGACCCCTCCAAAGTACACGGTTAGGACGTCGTCCTCGTCCAATAGAGGACTTTGCTCTATTTGTGAAGACAGCCAACGATAGTGCATCGTCGCCTGCCAAGTCCAATTACCCAACAGCCGTCGGCGCCAGTCGAGCCGCACAAACGGTGACACCCCGCTAGAGGGAGAATACGCTAACGAGCCATCGCCAACTTCTGAGCGCTCAACACCATAGTAATACTGCAGAAGGTCAGCACTTTGCCAAGAAAACCCCGCAGCGAGCTCTACCGACTCTTGCGATACCGTCATAAAGCGAGAAACCGCAGCGCGAACTTCCTGTCCATTATGAACCTGAGTAAAATCCTGCAACAATTGTACACTGGCATCCCAATTGCGATTGTAATATCCATACTCCAACCCAACTAAACCTGCTGTATTTCTACTGTGTAACAGATCTATGTCAATATTTTCGGCCGAAGGCGTTGGCGCTTCTCGAGTACCTACCTCTAACGTATATTCGTCTGCACTCAGCGTGGGCTCGGTTGAGGCCAAGAAGGGCCCCGACTCAATGATGACATTTCCAATACTGCGCGATTTGAAATATATTTGATCAAAACCAATCGTCACTACCGCATTCAACAAGTGAGCGCCACTATCGAAAAAGGTGTAACCGCCAGTATAGGTATCGAGAAAAAATTTTTCGCCATAGTAGCGAATTTCGGGCAAGATAAATATCGGTAGATCCTCACCATTGATCAGCGGATTACTCCGTAACCCCAAGCCTAGGCCAATACTAATATCCCACTCGCCAATCGCAACACACCCTTGCTGAGTAGCGCTGCAAAATACCTCATCCTCATCCTCAACCTCCTCACTACCAAAAACAGCGGAGTTACCGAAGAAAAGCCCGGCGAAGGCACAGCAAACGGCAAACGGCCTGCCTATACGCACACAGCAGATAGAGGGCCAGCGACAAAAATAGCCTAAGCTCAATACCTGAACTCGACCAAAAACCCCAACCCTGCGTAAAAATCGCTCAAATTTTCGACTAACATGAACTATCAAAAAACATGCCTCTTAATTAGACATCCCATCGTTTAGCGAATTGGACACTTCCTTTGCCACACTACCATGATTGAAACCACCAATCTCACAAACAGCCGTAAAACACACCTCAGCTTAACAAGAGTATACGTTTTGTCGCTCAACGCGATTGTCATCAATTGTAACTTAACAGAACAATGGCGCGTAGATTTGCAAATCAAGCTAAAACAAACGTTTTACACTTTTTTACAGGCTCTTCACCCGATTGTGGCAAACAGTATGGTAACGTTACCATATTCAGCAAAATGACTTTGTAGGCGCTGGCGAAATGGAGTTTTTTCAGTAGTCGTATCCTTCCCGCCTCTCTCTATATCCAAACGATTGATCCATGATGCCTGTGGGGGCTAACAACACGCACTGACACCAAAAGCTGTGCACTGAACAATTTTCACACGACCTCTACCACAAGAAGGGGTACTTCGCCGGGGCGTTTTCGCC
>Ga0065722_104462_pt1 | contig 12454 bp, 2 predicted proteins | sample BansetMetagenome_FD_59109 | JGI IMG/M metagenome (GOLD analysis project Ga0065722, IMG submission 59109) | Bankia setacea gill microbial communities from Puget Sound, Washington, USA - Caecum Enriched | ecosystem: Host-associated > Mollusca > Digestive system > Ceca | place: United States... | reverse complement strand
GTATGATAGCCATAAACTGCATTGAAATTACCGTACTGGTCGTCTGAGAAATATCCCATCACACCATTTCGCTTAATTCTATTATCCCCCAGCCTCACCGGGAATTTCACTTTTAAAAGACTGTCGTCATTTTGCTTTCCGGTTTGATTCCAGTTTTGATCATATACTGGATCACCCATCAAACCGATACTGATTTTGGCACGTACCACGGCTAAAGGGTTACCCACTAAAACCGACAAATTGGAGTGTTGGCGTTTACCTAAGCCATCGGTTTGCCAAAGCGTGGCATCAACAACACTTAACAGCTGGTCCAAAACACCTGCGTCATTCGCGCCTTTTTCCAGTAAGGCATTGATAAAACGACGCATATGCTCATTGTCTATTTGTGGTAGCTGCCCATACGGGAAATTTTTGCCAGGAACAGGGTCCCAACGCAAGCCTGTGCCACTATCTCTTGTTATCGCCTGAACCTGCCCCAACAAACCGCCGTTGGCATCGTACACCATCAAGGCATTGTCCAGATGATTCGAGAGAACCCAACCACAAATGGGTGAAGTCAGTTCCGATGAGTTGCTAACAACCTGATCATTTCCCGCATCTAGCAAACTAAAATTCAGCCGTGCCGGTTGATTCCAACGCGGAGGAATTTGCACATAGTTTTTGTTTACCTCGCCGCCAGGTGTCGTCAACGACTCCGCCCGGGTTACAGGAATTGAACCAGCATCACCCGGACTAAAATAGCGCCCATAAGCATCAATCACCCAAAAACGATTAAGAATGAAGTGACCTCCCCGGAATGGAGAAAACGCTAGGTTTTCACCCACACTATCGACAAGCGGTAACCAATGTTGCTGCTCACTCGTCAGCTGATTGATCTCTGTAAGCTCTGCATTGAGAGCGCTATCTGTTTTAGAGTAAAGTGGGTTAATCATTGATTGATTGCGTAAGATCATTTGCTCGGTAAAGCCGCCCAACGACTGTGTTAAAACATCGTAGTCTTTAATAGACTCGATCATCTCATTCAATTCGTTCTGCTGGTCAATTGGGAGCTGGCTGAACTCACTGGAATTGTTAACGAACTTAGTTAATTTATCATTGAGACCATTAATCACCTGTGCATTCATTAAGGTGCGACCACGAAGTTTAAGGCCGTTTCCGGTATTAATAATTTGTGTATCAGGCCATTCAAAATCTATTTCTTCGAAATTCCATAGCTTAAGTACATCTTCGCTATTGTCAGAACTAGGGTACCACTCCACTTCCCAGTCAAAATACAGAGGAGACCAGGGTGGCTCCCATTCCTGTACCGATATTTTTTCAGGTACAACACCGTTAAATTTAGCAATAGCCGTCATTGCAACCTGATCAAGTGCCGCATGAACCGATGCATTCCAAATTGAAGACTGTTGGCTCTTGATACTGTCAGCGAGCTTCGGTACTTGACCACTTTCGGGCGCTATACCCAGCTCTTTAAAATACCAATTTGCTAAAAGTGTGGCATTATCGGTATTCACTAACAAACTTTCCGTCCACACGTCGGACATCTCTTTTGGTAAACCCGTAACGCTCGGAAAGCCAACATACTTGGCTAGAACCGTTTGATTAAAAACGACTGTTTCTTTACCCTCTGCCAATGTTGCGCTGACGGTCAGCGAGGTCATATTCTGACCACTAAAACGCCCAATTAAACTAGATCCATTTTCAGCACTGCCAGTACCGGCCAATTTACTGTTGGATGCAGTATTGGCAATCATTAACACGGGATCGTTTGCACGGTAAAAACGTGGGGCGTCTACCGGCTCTATCACTAAGTCTGTTGGAAGATTAGCTTTAAGCGTTTGTGACTGTGTATCAATATCACCTTGTAGCTTGCTTAGTTGTTCACCATCAGCTTTTATTGCAGCTTTAAGCGTATCAATAGCGCCCTGAACCTGCGTTTTTAGATCTTGATCAAAAGGGGAAACCCGAATAATTTTCCAACCACAGGCAAACAACTCTGCCTCAGCACTACACATGTGCTGTTGCAACTCGTTGTATTCTCGCTGAAGGTTGTTCACCTTAGTAAGCGCATCGGTGTTTTCGCGGCTCAAAGTAACACTCATGTTACCGGAACCACTGCTCTGCCCTCGTTTGTTACTGACCTGCCAAAGCTTACCTGCGCTTAGTCCAAAAAATTCACTATTGTGCATCTTCTCTTCAAAACGCACGTGGTTGGAGGTGAAATCGTAAACATAATCTAGATTCAAAGCGTTGAGCAGTCGCTCCGCTTCAGGTTTGTCCATAGTTTTCGCTAGCCACGCTGCCATTCCTTCGACAGGAGAATTGCCAATTGCAATGCTCGGATGACCTTGGGGCACGCCAGTGTCGTAAGCGTGCTGCGGGCCTTTCCACTCCACATTAAAAACTAAACCGTGGTAAAGGCTTTGCGCCGGCACTACCATTTGTTCAGGAAGTGTCGTCGATCCAGTAATATGGTGACTAGTTTTCCACGCTTCCCACGCAGATTTTGCGGAATCAAGGTTGTAGGGTTTCCAACCCAACGTATTCATCAGAACATTCCACTGCTCTTCTGTTTGCCACGGTTGCTCTGTTCCAGTTTCAGTTATTTGGTTATAGAGAATGTCGTTGGTCGTGTCTGCATACCAACCAATAACGGAATAGCTATAACGGCCTGTAGCGGCACCTTCCATCTCATCGTAAAAAGCGAAAACATTCAACACATTGTCATAGACTGCTGAGTAACCTAAATCACCAGGCGCAATCGCTCGTAACGGAATGCTATCGCTATGATTTTCCTGCCAACCCGGATAATCGAAACGCCGACCTAGGTAGGTCACGGCACTCACAGAATTGTCCTCGGGGAAGGCGTTGGTGCCGCCATTAGCCTGTGTACCACTGAAATTGCTTTCCAGTACCCAGGCGGTATGATCAATGGATTCGCCAGCATCATTCACCAATGAACGTAAAATTATCCAACGATCTGGAACCTTTGGAAAAACCACGTCAGCATTTTCTAACTGTAATCCCGAACGTAGTGATTTGGGCAACGTCCAGTGCAAATGCACGCCTAAGCCTGGCGCATCTGCTTTTCTCGCAAAGGGGCTAGGCAGCCCCTCGCCACCCTTGCGAACTGATTGATAGTTCACCGAGATATCAGCCCAAATAACATTGCCTTGATCGTCTTTGGCGCGGTTTGGTTGTCCAATCATTAAGGCTTCGATTGAAATGGGTACCTCAAAGCGTGGCCCGTTCCACAATGAATTATCAGTCATGGGATTCAACCTCTTTACTGGTATTTTTTGGCGGTACACCTGTTAAAAATTGCTGCAGCCCTGAAGCCCGCACCATTTGAATAGCAAAAGCTGAAGCATCCAATGTGTCATTTGGAAGTTGCTGGTGTAATTTTATTAGCTTGTCACCAATACTTTTAGTGGAAGCGGCGATATCAAGTACACCTTCGCTGTTAGCTCTGAAAGTCACATCCGCGGTTTCGGATGGACTAAATTGCATGCCAACATTTTCACCCGATACCTGGCGTAAAATAACGGAATAGACCTCTTTAGAGGCATCCACCTGTCGCACACCAAAGTGCAAGCCCTCTGGTGGCTGCTTCAATTCTACATCTTCCGGCTTGCCCGAAAACAAACAGAGCAGAATGTCGGGTGATAGACGTTCAATTCGTAAAATTGGCAGTTTTTGTGTTCGCGCTTTGTCGGCATAGCCCTGAATATCCATACCGGGATAGCCGCTGACGACAGCCGAACGTAAAATGAAACCGCAAATGACATCGCTACTCGCGCTACCGGAAGCCTCAATACCTCGCAAGCCACTGCGCACGGTTTTTTCCAGATCATCAAGTGTTTGATGAATTCCCTGAATATTGGCGCTTTTAAAAAGCATGTCTCGACTGGTGTGGCCAATACTCAAGGCGCCGTCTATCAACGCGTCTGTCCAGTTTCTATCGATATAAAAAAACCGCATTGATTCCACTGGCAGATAGTGCTCATCACACACCTGATATTCGAAAGGCACGCCATACAATAATCTGGCTTGAGCCAGCCAGTTTTTAACATACTCAGGCAAAGGCTTTTCTGGTGTCGAAGCCGTGGGCTGCGCACCCGCAATAGCGTTTAATGGCGTGGCTGTATTTTTCAGTTTTGCGGCAAACTCAGTACCACTTGAGACCCAGCTTTTCATCGTTTTACTCCGTTAAGTCTACGGTTTTTGGCTTGACGGCTAGAACAGGAGGTAAACCGCTCTTAATATGTGCTTTCATTTGATTCTCACTCACCACTCCAGGCAATGCAGAGGAAGGCCTGGCTTTTTGATGAGATTTACGGAGGGGAATCTGTTCGGAATTTGGCAGCAAATGTTGAGTCAACAATTGTAGCCCGGCCTGTTCCGCAACCTTACGAGCCGGCGCAGTCAAATTCTCGGGTGCAATACCCCCCAGATTTTTCATCACCATCTCGGTTTCCGCAGTGGCATCCATAGCCGTGTAGTTGGCGATACGCCAGTTATAGTATTGCTTGGCGAAGGTCGCATCGGACAACGCCAACAGTCGACCAATTTGCCACGCTGCAGCATATGACATGTCAAAGAGACCGCTGGTGCTGTCATAGCGTATAGCCTGGTCTGCACAGGTGTAACTAATAGAGGTTTCACGGATTGTTGGTTGAGCCACCATCGGGCCTCGATACCACGCGTTGGTTTTTTCACCATCCTGTAGTTGTGCTTGCAGCGTGGTATAACCTATATTCAAAATATTATTCACGACCTCAGGTACACTCCCGGTGTCGTGGGTTCGGTTGGGCATTTGCATTAGCTGAACACCACCCCGTTCAGGTAAAGCCTGAAGCAATCCTAGGAAGTCGCCCGGACTGTCCTCCGCAGTAAACGACCACGTTGCGAGTACGGCTAAGCGAAGCGTATCAATACCACTTAAATTCGCCCCGCCACCGGGTAAGTCTGCCTTGTGCCCTTCTAGACTCACCAAGTAAACGGAATTTTTTTGACCGGTTTTAACTATTCGATTGCTAACTGAAACGCTATACCAACCCTCTTCATCAATACCTAAGACCTCCTTACCATCGGTATTGACTTGGCGAACATGGTTCAGAAATTTCAGTTCCTCAACCTTCGGCGCAATTTTTTCAAATAAATCTTTGTCAATGTCGACTGTCAAGCACAAGGTGTTCTTTTCTGCTTCGGTAACAACTCCGCTGAGATCCGGCCCCTTAATATTCACAGCTCCGGTATCCAACAACGCAGAAACTTTTCTTTGCTTAGGTTTAATATTTTCCGCTTCATTTTCGTAAAGGGTTAACAGCGCTAACCACGGTGTGTGATCCTGATTCGCGCCCTGATCTGCATTGACACCATGTGGATCAATGGGGCGTTCCCACGCCAAGGTTCTACGTGTTAACACAACGTTTGGCATTGCATTGAGAAAGTTCCCCACGGCATCAGCAGGTGGATACACCATCTGCACAGAACTTGCATCCAAGGTAAAACGTGGGCTAGTCAAATTGACATCCTGCGTGCGGGTAAAGTTTGGTGCTTTCGTCTCGCCAGGAACATTGTTAAGTGTTTGGCTCACCACAAGCTGATATTGTCCCGATTGCAGTGGCGGGTAACACGCCTCAAAAAAGGCAATCTGCCCTGGCGGCAAATCATTTTCGTTAGTCGTATTAACACTCATGACTTAGTGCTCCTTTACAGAATTTACAGTGACAGAAGTGCCTTTGGTCTCGGTAAGATCATCATTAACATCAAGACTGTGCTGATGTAGATACTGTGTATCCCAACGACTCTTCAGCGCGTCTTCGGCAAGTTCACTGCCCAAAACACCCAAAAGCTGAGTGCACGACTGGGCTTGAGTTTGAATACTTAGGTAAGGGCTTTCGCCTTCACTCAACGGGATGTTGAACAGATGCACTTGAGCATTTTTCAATTGAATACTGCCTACCACCGTCAGGCTTGTGTAATCAACAACGGATTCAGGTTCATGTTTCAAAGCGTAGCGAAAAGTGATTTCAGGATGACGTCCTTTTAGTAGTACTGCCACAGTGCGAATTGTGGACGGCATCAACGTCTCGACCATTCCCGACCGTACTGTACCGTCAGGCGTTCTTACTTGGTTTTCTTTAAGTACCGTTGCAGCACAAATATATCCTTTGTCAATGACCTGCCCGAATTCACGTATAGGTGACGCACATTGCGGCCGAATCAATACATCACCCGATTGATAGTAATAAGGGTTCAGCTTGAGAATCTGGCTACTACCTAACCAACCTAAAAGTGCATTGTCACCGCCAGCTTTTGATAAGGCTTTAACCACCATGGTTGTTGTGCCTTTCGGCAAACTAATACTTTTCCCTGCTTGGTAAACACGGTGTTCAAATAAGTGATGATCTTTGCCATAACAGCTAATTCGAAGCTGTGATTGCCCCTCAATTTTTAACTCATGGAGGCAATCGCTTGCATCCAGCTTCCAAATCTGCGATCCCCCCTCATGTACGGTCGCACTGGCAGAACTGCTTGAACGTCGACTTAAATATCCGAGGGTTTTTGTACACTGAATACAGTGACTGGTGGTGGAGCAGTCTCTCGGTAATAGGGCATCGGTTATCGATTTTGGTGACGCTCCAGTTTTATAACGATAGCTCGAAGCCAACAACTGTGGCGCGGCCAAGGGCTTTACCGTGGCCGTTGCTACCGCTGATGGCGCTGAGGATTTTAGCGGCACAACAGTTGCTGGCAAATATTGCCCGGGAGACGACAACACCGGAGGAGCGACCAATATGTCTGTCACATAGGCAGCCATTACGGTCAAACTAGGATTAGATGTAGCAACGAACCCCGCATCCGTCAGTGCATTCAAATATTGGTTACGGGTAGTGACCACCGCTTTTGACATTAAGGTATCCTTAACGCATTGCAGTTGGTTTTGTTGCGCAGGCGCTGCACCAGGCTGGTAGTTTGGGGTATTGTCAAACGACAAGTTTAAGGGGCTAACTGATTCACTATCGAAAGCCTTAACAAGGTCAAATGGGCCAATTTCTCCCAAGTACTTTGGCGTTTTGGCTTCGATACTTAAACCCATTAACGCGTCTTTGATAACCAATTTGTTAGCGTCTGGCACGCTCTTGGAATCAAAATACTCCGTTGCCCATAATGCACGAGAAGCGCCATCTGTAAGCTGATGAATATTCAGAGTGGTTTCAGATAGCTTAATGGGAATAAACGTGCTTCCATCAAAGAAAGACAAGGTTACCACACCCTCACTCTGTATTTTATTGTTATGCATAGGCCTAATGCCTATGGCCTTACCATTTAAGGCATTACTCTCAAGCGGTGTTAATGTCGTAAAGGGAATGACAGAATTTACATTAATCGTAAAACGTCCAGTGCGTAATTTTGTCTGACCATCAACCGCACTTTTACTATCGGCAGGGACCAAGCCCTCTGCATAATTGAATTTAATAACATTGGTTTGATTTTCAGGGTCGTCGGTCGCGTCTTCGCTGGCCGCCACATTGGCCGTCGGCACACCGCCTCCAAGGCTTGCCGCTAGGCTGCCCGCATTTTCAGTTGTCTCTCCACCTGAAATAACCTTTCCTGTTGAAGGTAGAAATTGCTGTTCAAAGGTATCCCAAATCAACGGTTTATCACTGGCGGTATTTAATGTGGAACCAAAGGGGATGGTAAAGGAAACAACCGTCCAATCTACCTTAACTGCACCGCCTGTGGGTGGCCCCCAAATTGCGAGGCCAGCACCGATCTGAGCAGACAGCGTTGCTTTAACACCGAACACTTCGGCCGTGAATGAAGCACCCACAACCACGTGAATTTCTGCCTGAAAATAGAAGGGTTCCCACGCAATTAGAAAATCAGCTCCTGCATCAAACCAAGCCTTAATCGGCCCAGCTGAAAACGTCGCATGCAAATCACCACCGGCCATAATGGCAATAGGCGTCATCGCAAAGTAAGTGCCACCTTTAATAGATACTTCACCGCTTACCGGCCACGAGAAGCCCACTCGGGGTACATCGGGATAAAAGTCTGGCTTCTGGAACGCTGAATTGTACCCACCAAGGCTAATCACAAACTGGCCTTTGTTTTCACCTTTATACCAAAGGTAAAAGGCAAAACCCCCGGTTAACCGACAGTTCTTATCTAAAATAAAGGAGTTCGGCGTGAGTTGCGCTTCGACTGTGACAATGCCCTCCTCCGGCCGAAAGGAGGCTTTAATAGCCAACTCAGCATAGGCAAGCTTGGTTTGCAGATCATTATTTTTTTGGTTTTTGTTAAAGCTTTTAGGTAGCGCTAAGGTGGACAACCCCAAAATATCGATCTCAAAGGTACGACCAAATTTAACGAACAAAAGGGCTTGAGTATCGATTAGCTCAAACGACGTTGCTTGAACGCCTGCAGCAACCCAGTATTCTCCTATTTTAGGTTTAACAATATCATTTAGCTTTTTCAGTGCCTCTGCTGGATCGTTACTGGAAAAGTTTCCCACCTGAATTAAAGGAAAAGATTGCACGCCAGTGATATCGGGCAACGTCAAATCTCGGTTATAGCTAAAGCCTGCCGCCACACCGTTGACAAAAAAGGCAGGAACACCGCCCAGAGGGGTTTGGAGCATGCCGAACACAAACAAAGACGGCTCACTTTTACCAGACGCATCGGTCACTTCTGCATAGGAACCAATAGCCGATAATGCGAAGGTGCTAGCTTTCAAACTCGCCTGCCCGGTATAAATTATTGGGTCGGCCGGCGTGTCTTGTGACCTCAACAAGCCAGCACTCAACTCAACGGCACCACCGTTGTAAGTTATATCCAAGCCCTGCAGGTCCAACTGATATTTTTTATAATCAGTGGGGTGCTCAACAGGAATACCAACAGACAACTCCTGTAATTCAACTAGGAGACCAGCCAGCCCAATACTCCCGTCAAACAATAAGTCTAAAACTTTATCGGGCTGATCCCAGCCCAAACCTATTTTATTGGCATGTAATGGACCAAAACTGCGCTGCACAGGAATCCATACCTTGTTTGCTGCATCGCCATTGCTGTCGAGCAACTCAACACTTAGTGATGAGACATACCCCCCCCTTACTGTAAAAGCCGGGTTAACTGCAGGGTTTTTCTTGCTGTCTGCGGGCTCTGCAGCACTCGCTCCTGCACCAAGAATATTCGCAGCAACAGGATTACCACCATCACCACTTGCTTCTGTGTTGGGCGCCAGAGAAATGGCAATGCCTTCAGCAACGGCTCCGGCGCCAAAGGTAACAGGTGAGCTTTGCGCAAAATCTAACGCTAAAAGGATACGCGGTTCAATACTCTTAAGACTAAATCGACTCAAGCTAATGAGATCGGCATTGCCTTTTCCATTTAGGTCCAGCCCCACATTAATGAAATTAACCGATAACTTGTCGAATTCGGGTTTGTCGCTAATAGGTAAATAAAGACTGATTCCTGGATCGATATCTGGGCCGCCGGCACGTGCAATCCAACCACTATCTGTAGCGCCCAACTGGATGGTGTTATTCCCCAGTTGTATATTAGGTATCTGCGCTCTAAGTCCATATTTACCGTTGACCTTGCCGATAAATACACCGCCATCATCGATAGGTAGTATTTTCACTTGCTTTTCTAACAAGGTCTTAAGAAAGTTGGCCAAAAATGCTTCCGGCGTAATCGCCATTAAATTGGCCAGCGTATTCAAAACATATTGAGACTTTTCGTTACCCTCCTCTTTCAACAGAATCTGGCTGGCGACCAACAAGTCAGCAGCGCTCGGACCATCGGCAAATAGTGCATCGGTCAACCATTTATTTACGGCTGTGGTGTTTAACGCAGCGATGGAAATATAACGAGGTAAAACTTGAGTAACGATCTTTCCTAGCCAATCTAGAATTGCAGATTCCACGTTGGCCGAAGTAGCTGGCGAAAAGAACTGGGGGTACAACTCTCTTTTAAGTGCACCATCGTCACCAAGAGGGTCAAAATTCAGTACTAGGTTTTTACGAACTGCATCGTAACCAAAACCTAATGCTGGCCCTGGGTCCAAACCAATCGGAGCATGTACCTCCAAACCGAGATTGTATTGCACACTTCCATCACCCAAAGCCACCCCGATGCCGGTTGGCGAAATACCAAAAGCCACTAAGCCATTCGCGGGAGCGTGAACCTGTACCCAAATGCCCAGTTGATCGACATTGTTGTAGGATGATTTGCCCGCTAAGAGCGTAACAGGGAGGTTTTTATTCGTTGGTGTGTAGTGAATAAGACCATTTTCTGCACTAACGCCCGAAACCACACCGTCAAAGATTGCGGTAACGGCATCAGTTGTTTTGCTGATATGACTGTCATCGAACCGGGCCTTTAACCACTCCAGTGCTGCCGCTTCAACCGCTTCGGTAACCGTTTTCTGCCCAGGCTTATTAATCGCATTGGTAAGAGCACTAATAAGTGTCTGAACATCCAGATCCACAGAGACCGTTCTCAGCTTTGTTATGAACGGCTTTAGATCTGCATATTCTGCTTCCAGTTTGGTTAGCAAGGTATCCGTTAATTGAGGAAGTAAAGCTTGGGCAGTTGCGCCAATTAATTGCTTTAGCAAAGGCTCCCAACCGGGAAAAGGAAGCAGCTCCAAACCAACGCCATCACTAGCGGTTTGAGCAATACTCAGCGCAAATTGTTTGTTGTAACCTGCATTAAGCTCTATGGGAAGAGACTGGTCTCCCTTAATACATATTCCGCCACTTAAGCTCGGCTGATAACTAGCATTTAGCGTAATCCCTAGATCCAGATTTTCTATGCTTGCCTTGCCACCCGCTATTTCAAAACCCGTCACCCCCGAGCTAAAGCATGCTTGATGGCTGTCGGCTGTAGCATTAACATGGATACCATAGGGAAAGCCGTAAAGTTGCACCCCGTCAGGAACTTTCTTGAAACCGATGCCATTGCTAGCTTCAACTTCTGGAATACTGTTCAGTATTCTACTCAACGTTTCGATATCAAAACGGCCATCCGAACCCAGTACCGAGTTAGAAAGCAGCCATGCTTGAGGGTCTTTTATAAGCCCATTCAATGCTGGCATAAGCCACTTGCCGGATTCGTTTTTTGCGGCAATACCAATACCGCCTAAAATAACTTGTGCGGCGGTGTAATCATTGAGTAATTTATTTTCGATGGTACTGCTAACAAAACAAGATAGAGCATAAACCGGCGCAAGATCGGCAAGCTGAGTAATAAATGTATTTTTATCAAATGGATAAATCGTTAACGGCTCGCCGCTCGGCTTGGAACCATCGCCCCACGCCACTAGTACCGAAAAGTCTGCACTAAATTGCTTTGTCGTTGTTGGTAGCGCCAGCTGCAATTCGGGGGTCAGCGCTAAATTCAGCGATTGATTATAGAAACGGGTATCGAGTATCAGGTTTTGTTGTGAAATATCGAAGATAATCGAACCCGTCAAGTCAAATAGCTGACCGAGTGCAATATTTTTATCGATTGTGACCGTAATACATCCACTGTTGGTCAGCGACATTGACAAAGGACCAAAACTGACCGGTTTACTGATGACCTTCAGCTCACCCAGCAAAGCTTTAACTCGCTCTGAATCACTCAGCAGTGCCCTGCATTGATTTTCCAAGGTGGCAACGGGTGCTTGAAAAAATTGCAGAGCGACCGACGTATTCAACGCATACCCTAAGTTTTTAGGATGCAAAAAATCAAGGGCTGATAACGTTTCTAATACCTCAGAAGGTATGCTGGGTAAATTAACACCTGTGATTGTCTCAACGAGCTCAAACAAATCACCTCTGGCATCAGCATTTGCAAGAATAGTGAGTAAACCCTGGCTCAAAAATGCCAAAGGGTCCGCTATCATCGCCCGCCAAGCGGATGCATCAATGCCATAGCGAACCTGCTTCTCATCCACTGTGAGCACCAAGCCCATTTGCGTCAATAACGTGTAGACCTTTTTAAAGCTACTGTTATTTTTGAGCTGCTGGCAAATTGAATTAATGCCTTCGTCTAGAACCTGTGCATATTCTGCATTTGATGCTGCTGCAAAATCTTGCCAATTAATGGTTGCAGAAGATAAACTTCCAAAGCTGACATTATTAAATGTCAACACCGGCGTTAACTGCAATGTATTGTTGCTGTATGTAACAATACAGCCAATATCAACACTGCCAATACTAAGTTTAAGACTGGCGTTCTCAATAAGAGGCCCACTGGTGTTCGTCAGTTGTGAACGAAAATCAAATGTAGGTGTTATGTTTGTCGCAGCCGTTGAGCCACTAAGCGCCACTTCTTTGGCTTTGATCTTTGCAAGATTTTTTATTTCAACATGTGCGACTGAAGCATCCAACTGGTATTGAACACCCAGCCCCAAATGCCCATTGTTATACCAGCTCAGAGAATCGAATGGTGTCGG
>Ga0065722_101380_pt1 | contig 12515 bp, 6 predicted proteins | sample BansetMetagenome_FD_59109 | JGI IMG/M metagenome (GOLD analysis project Ga0065722, IMG submission 59109) | Bankia setacea gill microbial communities from Puget Sound, Washington, USA - Caecum Enriched | ecosystem: Host-associated > Mollusca > Digestive system > Ceca | place: United States... | reverse complement strand
GGGCGAAGCCCGAGGCGCAGGACGCGCCGAGTCAATTCCGGCCACGGAGCTTAATATAGGGCACACAAAAAAAGACTCTACTTACAGCAGATGCGAGCGTTTACTCCGACCAAATAAACGTTGTAAATCAACGACTTAGAAGCCCGCCACTTAAGCGGGCTTTTTTGTGCCTGTAACTTAAGTCCGTATTAAGTCCATATCTACAATTCCGCAGTTTTGAGCTTGGCAATAAGGAAGCCGTAGTAGTTGCGGTAAATAATAGTGGAAAGGCCTCCGTCATGGAGGCACTAATTGTCTTCCGAAAAGGAAGAAACAAAAAAAATCGATAATTGATATTACGCTCGCTGGTTACCTGCTTAAGGGTTGTTTATTATCCATTCGCTAATGGAGGTTGCTGTTCTACCATCTGGCCCNGTGTGGTCGTTACTGGGACCGGCAGGGGTNCCGTTACTATCGGTTGTCATTTGGTAGTTTTGTGAGTACAAGGTGTGCCACATGTCAACGGCAATGCTGGCAGCGGGTACTGTAGTAGCTGTTACTATGGGTGCGAGATNGTTCGTTGTTGATGTACTTTTGTATCCGTAAATTGCAACATTATATTCACTGGTTTGAGTCCCTCCGCCGAGATAGTAAAGTATAAACATGTACGTCATGTGTTTATTGCCTACCACCGACAAATCCAGATAAGTAATATCTTGAGCTGCTCCCGATCCTTTCGGTGCTTTTGTGCCGGGTAATGGAATAAAGGGCGTGGCGTTCTCGCTGCTGTCGGTAAAACAGGATACAGGTCTTCCTAATAAATCAAATGCCTGAATGCGCGCGGTTTTCGTTTTGGTTGTATAAACTTGGTCCAGCACCAGCACGGTTCCATCGTGACTGCAGCCCACGGCAATAGGGGCAAATAGTAAACCTTCGCGTTCTTTTGTCATCGCTTGACCAGCATTGGTAATTGCCACGGGGCTGTCTTTATCGGCGACACCCTTCTGGCCCACATTGCATACCATTACTTTGCACCCTTGTTGGTTAATTCCGATGATATGTCCAGATGGGTGCATACAGAGTTTGTCTGGTGAAAAGGGGAAGCGTCCGTGACTTAATGGCGATGTACTGGGATTTGTATTAAACCCGTCTTCTCCAGTGACAGTAACCTTACGCAGATGAAAACCGCCATCTTGTTCGATCGGGTTATCTGATTTGGTGGGGTCGATATAGTAGCTGCCTAAATTGACGTTACTGGAATCGGGTTCTGGTTTGCCGTTTGTGCCAATCACCCAGTTACCTTTTTTCATTTTGAATTTAGGTGGGTAGGGGTCATACACCATTTGCGATCTTTGGGTAAAACCTGCTGTTACAAAATTAACATCATTCATGCTCACACCAGGAATATTTACACTTAGCATGGTAAACAGTTGTGTACTATAACCACTACCTGTCGCTGGGGGCGTGCCGGTACCAGCGGCTTTGCAGGACGACGCTAATACACCGTTTTGCTGGCTTAGCGTTAGGTCCACACATTCGGATATTTGATTTTCTCCAGTTCCGTCACTCAGGTTGGCCATCGTATTGCCCGGTACGGTATTGGTAGTATGCCATATATATGCGCTATTGGTTTTGTCGTATTGCAATATGGATGTGTGCTGATAAACCGTATCACTTTTTATAGGTTTGGGCATTTCCACCAGATACATTGTTATGTTTGCAGCGTCTTTATTGTTATTTTCGATCCAGCCTGAGGTGGCTTTTCCTGCGAGCCAATGGTTTATGAAATACTCTACTTCGATTTTTATTTTTCCGCCCAAGGTATTGCTTGGAAAGCTTAAGCTTATCGAAGGTGGCGGGTTCTCGGAAGGAACGGTGTATGGAGGCGCTGCAATTGCGGGCCTAGTTTGAGACTGATACACCATTGTGGCGTGGCAGGTTGCTGTTTGTCCTGCCGCTGCTTGAGGCCACTGACCATTGGCGCGTGGGTCTGGTTTCACCGTGAGTGCTGTGTCTATGGTGAGACTCATCTGATTTTCAATAAACCAGGGCGATTTGGCAATTTCAACGATAGTTTCTGCTAATTGTGCAATATCCTCCGCAATACTAACGGCGGTGGCTACCCAGCCTAAAAATGGAATTTCATCTTCAGCTTCACCCTCAATAATCTTTCTTGATAGCCATTCACACACTTTGTACATTGCTACATTGAAAATGATCTGGCCAAACATTGTGATAGCTCGCCAGTTCACTTTACCTTGTTTGGCATCTTTGCCCATCATGCCGGCAAATAGGCTGGCGCCAAGCATGACAAAAACCTTAATAAGTGCAGGTTCACTCAGAATTTTATAGAGGCTCTTTGATTTTTGCATGGCCACAGCAAAGCCTATCATGATGCTGGGAATGGCTATATTGGCAAGAATCGTTGCAAGTCCACCAAACACAATCGCTCCGCCATAAGGAATGCTGCCCGTTCCGAGCCCAGCTCCATGTATAGAAGCGCTGACAGCGTTAGCTGGAAACGTGATGGTAACTCCGTCACCAGAGACATTATTTCCGTTTGAGAGTTGACCTGGGTCACTGGAGATGGGGATTGCCAAAATGGTATTAACAGGTTCTAGATAGCCAATAAAACGGTAGTTGTTATTTTGTTCCACCGCTTTGTCTAATATGCTTTCGACGCCAAAGTCATGGGTCGAAATATCAATCAGGTTTCCGTTTGTGTCTTTAAATGATATATAAACGCCGAGCCAGCGCACCCAGTGATTTTTCATGTTGAGTGTGACTTGGGTTTTAGACTGGTTAATGTTTGAAATACTGCTTGTTAACCCGTGCTGCTCTCCGGTTACGCTTAATGCCGGGGTCCAGTCGTCACCACTATCAGCGCTAAACTCACCTGTAGGGCGGGTAAGGTTGGCAAGCAGGTGTGGGGAACCATCGGGGGCTACTTCGACCGCTGTTCCGTGTTCCTGCATCCATTTTTTATTTTTTAATGTCATGTCATTTTTAGTGACAAGCATCATAGATGTAAGTAAGTCGCCAGCTTCGCTTGATTTCGTTACGTCGTCAGTGGGATTTTGCTGGTAATGGGTGCTTTTTTTTATGTGGCTCGGGTCGCCGGTTTTGGGGTCAGGTTTTTCAACGACCACGGGCTCCAGTACGGCCCAGCCAGCAGGCGATGTTCCTTTTGGTGTGGGTGGCCCATGAGACTTCATTTTATTTGCCAGTTTTCCTACTTTTTGAACAATTACAGGTGAGTGAGTCTGGTCGGTCATGTAATTTATAATGGTAGCGGCATAGGTGGCGTTATGAGTAATTAAATCCGCGTGGTGAAACGCCAGTGCGACGGCAGTACTTGTCCAATTGATATGATGGTGTGGTCCTGATGCGGGGGTGCTGCCAGAGGGTGACGGTGAATCCGTCGGCGCGGATTTTGCCGCTGCATCTTTTCTAGCCTTCAGCATGGCTTCCGGGGGCACGATAATAGCACTATGAAATGAGCCTTTTGCGCCTTCGGTGTTTGGAAGGTTAAAGCTATCAAGCGTGTGTTTTACGTGCACGCGTATTGCTTGGTCTTTTGGCAGGGGCACTGCTTCTTTTACATAATGTGTAAGCTCGTTTTCTGGTGTATCTGCCAGGTACGGCGCATGTTTTTTTAGCTGGGCTATGGAGTGTGGAGTATGTTCTACAACTGGATAGGATTTGCCATTTGCGTGTAAAAAATAAGTTTCACCGGTGTGAGCATCTGATAGGTCCAAATGAAAATGATGGTGTACAGGGTTAGTTATCTGAGCCATTGTGAACTCCTCATTGCAATTTCTGTGATCGTATACCGCAATAGATCGCACGGTTGTGATTTGGGTGGTTTCACGTTACTGCGGAACAGAATAGTGTCCCTGGGCGAGCCCAGCGATGCCATTCGCTCCTGCGGGCGCTAGGCCATTACCGTTCCCTCCACCTGTACCAATGTTGCCGCTGCTCCCCGGGTAGATGCCTTTGGGTTTTTGCATAGTGCTTCCGGATGCCAATACTATTCCTACTGATGGGCCGCCGTTTCCGCCAGAGCCACCACCGGTGTCTCCGCCTTTTCCGCCGTTTCCACCTGCACCGGAAATTGCAGCGGAGTTACAGTTGGGTGTGCAGTTTGGCGCTCTTGAGCCATCTGCGAGAGTGCAGTTACAATTTGCTCCGCCAGTACCACCCGCTCCACCGATAGCGCCAGCGCCGCCAGCGCCGCCGGCACCGCCCTGAGCACCCGAAACCGTGACATTCGTTGCCATGTTAATTACAGAAGAAGTAAGAACTACAGCAAAGGTGGCGCCGCCCATCTGGCCGCCAGAACCGACAGTAGCCGAGCAACCACCACCGCCACCACCGCCGCCCCCCGTTCCGTTGTAGTTCGAGCAATTGCAGTCAAAATTTTGCCAAGTTTTCCAGTTACCAACTCCAGCGCCACCGCCTCCACCACCACTCCCGTTAAAACCTGGGCCACCATTATTGCCTGAAGCTGGGCTCCAGTTACCATTGCTGGAGAACGAGCCAAGCACGTTGCTGGAAGGTGTTGCCTGCACACTAGCGTTTGAACCGTTTCCGCCTGCGCTAGCTGCGGCCACATTTGGCGAGGCTGAACAGGCATTAGCGGCGTTAGGGTTGACGGATGGTGCTCCGGCAGCAGGGCCTGAACCGTAGATGCCAAAAGCGTCTTGAGACCAATTTGTGCCAAGGGAACAAGAGTTATCACAATTTGGGAAACTAAAATGGCAGCTCACTGAAACGGGCCAGCTACTTGCGCCTGCACCCCCTTGGTTGCCGCACTGGGATGTACCCGCAGTTTGAGTTGTGTAACTCCCACCATTTTCTCCTGAGGCACCTACAGTGCCTCCAGCGGCTGTGGGAGCCGCAGAACCCGTGCCTGCATAGATAGCAGAATTGGTAACCGTAACATTGCTAGATTGAGTTAGTATCAGCACAGCTGAGGCTGCAGGGTAAGTGGGTGTGGCTGGCCCTGTCAGCAGTAGGTCATTGAAGGTTGCTGTTATTCCAGCCCCTTTCATCAAAGGTGCAGCAGAAGGTGTTGCCTGAATAGAGGACTGAGCGTTAGTAATTTTGGTTCCGCTCAAATAGCCGCCATCCAAAGAAACGCCATTTACCAAGTTAATGGTTTCTGATACATGGAAAGTTCCGCGGGTTCCTATTCGAACAGTGCAGGGCGTTCCGAGGGCGTTGCACTGAGTGATCGCGTATTCTATCCCATGGCAGGGCAGAGCTTTTGTTCCGCACTTGTTTCGATCTGTTCCGCTAAGGCTTACATAAATGGCATTTCCTGAATCAGTCACGGTGGCGGTGTTAGTTGTTTTTGGGCCCACGCCGTGGAACAAGGCGGGTTGTGACATCACGTATGGCTTTGGCTCAGTGACGCCTTTCCTTGGGGTAGCGCTTTGCTTTGTCTCTTTGATCTGTGCTTTGCCTACATTTTCTTTTGGCTTCTCGCCAGGATTGAAATTACATTTTGGTTTTTTGGCTCCTTTTGTAATTATTTGCGACCACATCCATGGAAACTCACAATCTAATGTTGTTTTCGAAAAATTAGGTTTCCCCTTCTGGAGAACAAAATATAACCTTGGTCCAAATATCATGTTTGATGTGTCTAGACCGGTGAAATTTGTATTGGATATGTCGGAGAACTGTAGTTGGATAGGCGACTGAAACTTCACATATCGAAAATCTGCTGAGGTCAGATTTGCGTGCACAAAATCAGTTGTGCCTTTGTCAGAATTCCCCATAATAGCATTTTTGAATTTCGCTCCAGTGAGATTTGCATGCGCAAACATAGTGCCTTTCAGTGTTGCACCGGAAAAATTTGACTCCAGAGAGATTAGCATGGATGAAATTACGGTTGGTTAAATCTTGATTTCGAAAATCAAGTGCGCTTTGAGTGGCACTTGCGGCAGCGCTAACGACGCTCCGAAAAAATGGCCATTGCACAAAAACGGATTATTTTCATGTTACATTTCTCTCTTTAGATAATATTCGTATGACCAATAATTTGCCAATATTTGGGCTATTGAAAATGTTGCCTGTATGGCTTTAGTGTGCCCTATTTTGGGCATGGGTTATTACAGGCGTTACCGCAGGTGTCAGCGTCACAGCTACATTGAAATTGCTGAGTCGTACCCTCGGAAACGCATAATGTGTTACATTCAAAGCAAGCGTTATTTCCAAGGGATACACTGTACAAACTCCCTTGTCCACTGTTCCAAATTTGCTTAATTGAACCGATGGTGGTGATGTTATTGTTGTGCAGTGACAGGGTGTTCAAGTTAGGGGTAGTGGTACTATCGAAATCAGTAAAGACATTGGTTAGCATGTTGCCCGATAAATCGATGTAGGTAATATTGGTGACGCCATTAAAAGTATAGGTGTTGCTAAAGTCACCCGTTAACTGATTGTTGGATAAATCCAAATAGCTAATATAGGTGTTAGGTGAAATATCCAATGAGGTGATTTTATTGTCTGAAGCAATAAGTGTGTTAAGTGATGTTTGATGACTGGAAAATGTTAGGTTGGTAAACTTGTTGTATGATATTTTAATACTTTCTAGTTTTGTGGAAAAATTACTGAAGTTGCCAGAACCGCTTAAATTGTTCACGCTTAAATCAATAGATACAAGGTTAGGGAAGTATTTTGGTGAACTCTTCTTAGTGCCGTCACTTTGTCCTAAAACGCTAATATCGGTAATCTCCATATTAGCGCAGCTAAGATATTGAAGGTTCTTGGCTGCTTTAACGGTGATAGGTTGGTTCGCTCCGCCGTACAAAATATTCTGTAGGCAGGTTTTTAAGTTGGCGTCGTTAATTGTAATAGTTTTTGGTTCTTCCCCACATGTGGGCTGTGTCCAAATTCTAATTTCCTGACCGCTTGCGTCGCAAATATTGGTTTTCCAATGTGGAATTTTCCAGTCGGTACCACTGCAGTTTTTATCTTGTCCGTTCGGACAATCCACATTAATGCCTTCGGGCACCACGGGGACTGTTGTGGCGCCATAAATTGTGCCGTTTATGGCAGTACCGCAGTTGTAAGCCCCTCCATCTATCCTGCAGCAATCCGCTGATTGGGGCATTACAGCTGCGTCAAAATTGGCTTTGTTAACAGTCGCATTAGTAAAATCGGCGCCGCCCAGCTGGCTGCATGTGAAGTTGACACCTGCACCATTTTTTTGGGAGTTTAACTTGCTGGATTTGAAGTTGGCATTGTTAATATTGCCGTGTTCGAATTTAACATCCTGCAGGGTGGTATCCTCAAAATCGCTGCCTACCAATTGCGATCCACTGAAGTCAGTGCCAGACAAAGTAAGAGATCTGAAGCTCACCTTGTTTAAGCTCGAGTTCACAAATGTTACGTTGTTGAGCAGGGCATTAGAGAAATTGGCGTGATCAAACGTTGAGTTTATGATGGTGGTAACATTGTTTGAACCGCTGGCCTGCATGTTGACATTGCTGAAGTTGGTGTCTTCGCCGAGCGCCTGCACATTTTCAAGATTTGCTCCCGCTAGATCTGCATGGCTTAGTGTTGAATTGTTAAGGGTTGTGCCGTTTAAGGTCGCATTGGTTAGGTCAGCGGCGTTATTGTCGGCGTAAAAGTCGGCTTCAGTAAAGTTTGCGCCACTGAGATTCGCATGCGAAAATTTAATTCCATCAAGGTTGCAATATTGAAGTTTCGCATTACTTAAATCGCTGCCACTTAAATCGGCGCCAGATAAATTACAGTTCTTGGGGTTTTTTTTGTCGTAGAAAGTATAGCCCGATAGCACCTGACCACCTAGCTTCGCTTTTGATAAATTTATTCCTGTGGTGGAAAAGTTTTTTGGCGATAGACCGATAAGTCGGCTACATGTGAAGTCAACAAGTGGCCAGAAGTTGTCTCCGGCAGCGCTCATATTTTTTAGCGGGAAAAGGAAGCTGTCTGCGTTGGCTGCGATAGTAAGCTTCGCATAATTAAATTTTGTGCGGGCTGATCCACTACCCGAAAATGAAGCTACCGGGCCAAATGTGGCATTGCTGAGATCGGCACAGCTAAAGTCTGTTTGGTTGAAGTTAGAAAATTGCATATTGGAGCCACTGAGGTCGGCCCCGGTAAAGCACGTGTTAGTCAAGGTTGTACCACTTAAATCTGTTCGGACTCCCTGAGCGTTAGCTCGAAGTTTTGCTCCTGAAAAATTGGCGTTGGTAAGGTCGGTATTTGCAAAGTTTACCCCGATAAGCGTGGTGTTACTGAAGTTAGCTCCCTTTAAATAACCCGCAGGTTTTCCAGAGAAATTTTTGTTGTTGAGTGTTTGACCTTTGAAATCAATTGGCCCTCCACCCACTGCGGCATTACAAGCAGGGATGGTAGAGCAATGTTTTGNCTGNCAGTAATTGGTGGTGTTCGCGAAGCCAGNCNTGTGNAGGAGTATAGTAAATGACAAAAATAAAGTAACAACTTTAAGTTTTTGGGGGTGGCTTCATGATTAAATCCCGTTAGTACCTAGGGTCTACAATAATAGTAAGTAGTGTTGTATTTTCTTGTAGGTACGTAAAAAAATAAGCTTAGTTGATAAATTAAAAAAATAAAATTACATGGCATTACACCAAACAAAAGTCGTCAAAAACATTTATTCTTCACCTTATTCTGTTTTTTTATCGATTATCCTGGTGTGTTTGTCGAACTCCACAGTTAGTAAGGTAGGGTAAAGGGTGTGGCCCTCAGTTAGCCTTTAATCAGCGTAGGGGGTTCGAAGACTTCAAAGCACATAAGCCGCTATTATTTTCCGCTATCGCCCTCATACTTTCGGTTAGTGTTGTATTTTTATGGGGTGTTCTGCCTGTCACCATTATTAGTGTTTATAATTTTGTATTTAATTATTTCTGAAGCAATGGGGAAGATACGTTTAAAATGTATTCGATTAATTGTTTTGTTGTTCTGGTTAACTCATTTTTGTAAATTGATTGTGAGGCTGTTTCTGGCGAAAAATGCAGAATATTTCGAGATCTAGAGTAAGTTTAATCTTCTCTCTATTGGCTGTGTGGGACGGATCCGGTGTTGCCCGAGGTTGTTAGCGGAAAATCGCTTAACAATTGGTGAGCATTGGTTTTCTCTATCATTCCAGTGTCTTGGCTACGAACATACGATTCTCCTTATGGTCAACCATGATTTTGCGTTTAGATTAAAATTGTGTGGTTAGAGTAAGCCAGTTCATGACTGGAGATGTTCGATTTTTCAAAAATGGGCGGGAGGTCCTTATCGACAAGGCCACGTTTGTTTTCGCGAATCGCTCAGTTTGTAANATTTTTAAGTTGAATGTGATCTTGATGGTGAAAGGCTAGCCCNAGAGGCATGGGTGCTCTTGGGTCGCCTACAGACTCAGCGAGTTTTAGGGTTGAGGGGCGTCTGCTTTTAGGGATGGCTAGGGTCGTGGAATGGTTTGGGGAAGGTTCAACGTTTGACAGCAAATAAAATCGTGTGATGTGCGCTGTAAGGTGTNCTTCCAAGTTGCGCGCCAAGTATTAAAGTGCTTATCCAAGTGGTTGATCCAAAACCAAACCTATTGTCATGCACTTTTCCATTCAGTGTGGTGCCAATTAGTGAAAATTAACGCCATTTTTTGTTGATGTCCCTTATATCATTTTTGTGGCGGCTAACCCACTATTAAAGCGGTAAGAAAAAACATACTATTTCTTTCTCTCCTTTTATTTATTGAACATGATAATAAAAATGTGGGGGAGAATATTGTTAAGAAATATTCCTTGCCTTTATAAAATAATATCTACAACTTTTAAGTTGGGCTTTGGTTTTCGTATGGAAAACGTTGGCTTCATAAATATATTGTATATTTGACAATGTCAAAAAAATAAGGAGCTTTTGATGAAACAAAAAAGCAAACAGTACATTACTAGATGTATCGTTATTGCTGTTCTCGGGCTGTTCGCCTCAATAGCACAATCTGTTCCCATGCGTGTTACAGATGGGCTTGTCGGTGAATGGAATTTAAACACCATTTACCCAATAATTAATCGTGTAAACGACTCCAGCGGAAGTGGTGCTCACGGAAAAATTACACGTGCAGCGTTATCTACTGGTTGGTGGGGAAACGGTATAAATCTTGATGGTAACCGTTACGTAACGGTTAATAAAACTTCTCCATTCAATATTGGTAAAGGGAGCTTCACTATCTCCGCCTGGATAAAACCAACTTCGGTTTCGGGGGTGAAGAACATTGTTGAAAACCGCGGTAGTAATGGCAGAGGTTATGTTTTTTCCTTGTATAATGGCGCTTTGCTTGTTCAGCTTTCTGACGAAAGTGGTTATTCTAATTATATTTCCAGTACAAAAGTGGTTGCGACAAATCGCTGGCAGCATGTAATGGTAACGGTAAATCGAACCTTTTGGCCGGTTTCAATCGAATTTATGGTTGATGGGAGAGACGTGGGGTCTGCGAGCCCTTACCAGCGCATGGGTAACCTGAATAATACAGACAACCCTTTATATATTGGTAAACACAAAGATTGGTCTTCTTCCAATTTTAAAGGGCTAATTGACCATGTGCTTATTTACAATCGCCCACTGGATATTCTAGAACAGTTCGGCGTGATGAACCCTGGTCTTCCTTCGTTTACACCCTCCGTATGGAATGATGGCGGAAATTACCAAAGAAATAACAATTGCTACAATTACGCAATGAATAAGCGCACGAATACTTTCGCGCAACCCGGTAGGGCTAGTGGAAGTCAAGCAGGCTCCATGTCTTGCGCAGCCGTTAAAGCGGCGGCTATTCGCGATGGTTTACAGCCTGTTAGCGCCGTGAGCGATTCATTCTATTTTATTAACTTTAAAGCTTACGCGGCTCTCGTTGTGGCGCCCGGTTACGATTATCACTGGTACCGCCGGGATAAAAACGATTACTGGACTCACAAAGCTGGCCAAACATCCGCGACTAATCGTGATAATTCGGGGAATTTAATAACTAACCCAGAAACTGCCAACCGGGGTCCCTACACAGACTTTTGTGGGTATTTTCTAGTATGGTCTGACATCAGTGAAACCTGGGGTCACGAGACTATCCGTTAGTCATATAGGAGCAGGACAAATGACACGTTTTACATATAAATATTTAGTGGCTTTAATAGCGGTATTTTCAATTAACGGGATTATAGGTGGTGCTATCGCACAGGACCTCGAAACAATAGAAACTACTGGCGGTTACAAAGTTACATTTCTAATGTTTTCTGGCCGACCTAACCCTACGATGACTGTTACTGATAAAGAGCAGATTCGATCTATAAGTGAGGCTTTCTCCACATCGCTTGCTACTGTTGATGAATCAGCGGTTACACCTACACTAGCGGCTACGGTTTTGGGGTATAACGGCGTATTAATTGAAACCATTCCGGCTAAGGGGTCAAGCCTTGTCAGGTCACAGGCGCTGGACAGCGAAGCCGCCGCATTACCCACAGGTGAAGAGCTGCATGTGAGTAAAGGGTGGGTTCTGGAGCCATCGGCACAGCAAAACCGGGGTATATCGTCAGAAGCCAGCCCACAACGCAACGCCATTGCCTACGACCGTTCTCGAAAGGTAGAAAAACTGCTTGTCGAGTTCGCGCACCAGCAGGGTGTTATTGAACCGGAAATAGTCGAATTAATCGAGCAGGCAGTTAATAGCGCTGATTAATGCGTTATATACAGTAACCGAAGCCGTATGCATCAGGGTGACAATAGTTAAAACGCCAGGGATTGGCGAACTGTTCTCACCCTGAGTCTGCTTTGTAATGACAGATTAGACTGCTAGGTTAAGGGAAAGGTAATTACTAGCTACAGTTGTTTTGTCGTCGAATCAGTTCATAGGATTGAACTGATTAATCGTCTTGTTTTGGTGTGACCCGCAGTATTTTTAGTGATTTTAGCGGCCAGAGCTTTTTCATCAAGCAAGGCCTGTGATTTAAACCTGCCCAGAAGCGTCCATTGCACTGGTTTTCGTCATTTGCCATTCGGGCTATGGGTTCGTTTAAGGCCCGCATCCAACGGCTGATATTGGCTAACTCTAGCCACCAATAATCCAGTTTTTCCTTAACAGCTAACCACTGAGCCTCGTCGAGCGCCTTACCTTTTAAAGACTTCTGAGTTAAGAGGGTGCTCTTGTAAAGCTTATGTCAGCGTTCGCCTATTTCTAGGTCACTCAAACGCTGAGCTTCAGTCTTATAGGTATGTAACACTACGTGGTGGTGAATACTCAATACTGCATAGCCACACACATCTATACAGAATACCTCCCCTAGGCATAAAATGCGGTGTTCAACTCACTGGCGGCGCTATTCGTCATCTGTACCCGTTGACGTATCCAGACCACAGAAACAAGCGCGGCGTATACAGCGATAAGTACAGGCCTACAGGACGCAGAGTGACGCAGGAAGCCAAAGCCGAGCGGTAATAGGTTTTCTCAGGGGCGGCCCTTAATTTATAAGGATTAAACAATACATGAAAAAGTTATTAGTGCTCACCGGTGG
>Ga0065722_100578_pt1 | contig 12515 bp, 11 predicted proteins | sample BansetMetagenome_FD_59109 | JGI IMG/M metagenome (GOLD analysis project Ga0065722, IMG submission 59109) | Bankia setacea gill microbial communities from Puget Sound, Washington, USA - Caecum Enriched | ecosystem: Host-associated > Mollusca > Digestive system > Ceca | place: United States... | reverse complement strand
GTCTATTTCTGCTGATCTCGTATCCATACATTCGCTCGTTAGTCGTTCTTGAATTACGCCGAGGATTATCTTTTTCATCACTTCTTTATTAAGTAGATTGGTACTTAACAGTAGGGTTGTGGTGTCCTAATTTCGATGGAGTCGACAATTGCCAGAATCAGCATGGGAACAATGTATTTCCTATTTGCAAACCGAGTTGCCTGCTCAGCAATTTAATACTTGGATTCGTCCACTGCGCGTGGGTGATTGTAGTAGCACGATTTTACAGCTGCTCGCCCCCAACAGATTTGTACTGGATTGGGTGAATGATAAGTTTAAGACGCGTATTGAAGAGCTTTTGAACGATCAGTCCGGTAGCCGCAAGGCGGTAGAAATCGCCGTAGCTCCACGTATAGAGGGGGCTAATCTTGCGCCTATAGCTAGTGCACCGCCGCAGGTCTCGTCAAGTCAGTCTCGCTCCCCGGGGTTCTCGGCGCCCGATCGCCCCTCTATACCTATTAACGAACAGCCGAACAATCACAATATTATTCAGCAAGCTGCTGGTCGTAGTGGCGCAGATGATCGCAGTCCGCCTCAGAGCCGTTTTGTTGACGAATACCAATCCGCCGAAGCGCTTAATTCAGAGTTACAGCAGACCGACTCTAATAGCCGCAGTTCAGAGCTGTTGGACGTTGATGGTAACAATTTTGGACGAGGTTACGTAAAGCGTCGCGACGTAGAAGGCGGGATTGAACACAAAAGTAGCCTTAATACGAATTTTGTTTTTAATAATTTCGTTGTCGGTAAGAGCAACCAGTTGGGTTTGGCAGCGGCGACCCAGGTAGCTGAAAATCCCGGTGGTTCATACAACCCGCTGTTTATTTACGGCGGTGTTAGGTTTAGGTAAAACGCACTTAATGCACGCGGTNGGTAATGCCCTTGTTCAACGCAAGCCCGGCGCTCGGGTGGTGTATTTACACTCCGAGCGATTTGTTGCCGATATGGTGAAGGCGCTGCAGTTGAATGCGATTAACGATTTTAAGCGGTTTTACCGTTCTGTCGACGCGCTGTTAATTGACGATATTCAGTTCTTTGCCGGTAAAGAACGCTCCCAGGAGGAGTTCTTCCTACACTTTTAATGCGCTGCTCGAAGGCGGCCAGCAGATAATCTTAACCTGTGATAAATATCCGAAAGAAATCAATGGCTTAGAAGAGCGGTTGAAGTCTCGTTTCGGGTGGGGTTTGACGGTGGCAATTGAACCGCCAGAATTGGAAACACGTGTGGCTATCCTTAAACGCAAAGCCGAAAGCGTGAGTATGCATCTCCCCAATGATGCTGCGTTCTTTATTGCCCAGCGTATTCGATCTAATGTGCGCGAACTGGAAGGGGCATTGAAGCGGGTTATCGCCAGTGCCCATTTTACAGGCAAAGAAATTTCCGTTGAGCTTGTACGCGAAGCACTTAAAGACTTGTTAGCCCTTCAGGATCGGTTGGTTAGTATCGATAATATTCAGAGGGTGGTTGCAGAGTATTATAAAATCAAAATCTCTGATCTACATTCCAAGCGCCGCAGCCGCTCAGTTGCAAGGCCGCGTCAGGTTGCTATGTATCTAGCGAAAGACCTCACTCATCACAGCCTACCCGAAATTGGTGACGCCTTTGGCGGTCGAGATCACACGACCGTCTTGCACGCCTGCCGAAAAATCAAAGAATTACAGGAATCTGACGCGGATATTAGGGAAGATGTTAAAAATTTGCTTCGAACGCTCACAACTTAGGGCCGTTTTAAGTCAAAATAGACGCTTTCTGATTACCGCTCATATATTGTCGATGTCTTCGATTTTAACCTCATAAAAATCATAACAACGCTTACCCATAGAGAAGCAGAATGAAATTTACCGTAGCTAGAGATGCCTTAATTAAACCCCTTCAGTTGGTTGCCGGCGTGGTAGAGCGCCGTCAAACATTGCCCATTTTAGCCAATGTGTTGCTTGTTATAGAGGGTGAGACGCTCTCGTTGACTGGCACAGATTTGGAGGTTGAAATAGTTGGCCGCGTCGCCCTAGGTTCTGCGCCTGGTGATGGCGAAATTACGGTTCCAGCAAAGAAGTTTTTGGATATTTGCCGGGCCCTGCCGGATGATTCTGATATAAACTTTTCCCTTTCAGATCAGAAGGTTACAGTTAAAAGTGGGCGTACACGCTTTACCTTATCGACACTGCCNGCCAACGAATTCCCAGCGGTAGAGCGTGGCGCAAATGAACTTAGTTTTAGTTGTGCTCAATCGGAAGTTAAGCGACTTATNGATAGAACTGCCTTTGCTATGGCACANCAAGATGTACGTTATTACTTGAACGGAATGCTGTGGGANGTGCGCCCCAATGCATTGCGCGTTGTCGCTACAGATGGTCATCGTTTAGCGATGTGTACTCGCACGGTAGATTCCAACGTAGAAGAGGTTAAGCAAGCGATTTTNCCGCGCAAAGGTGTAATCGAATTATCTCGCCTGTTAATTGATGGTGATGTTCCAATCGAACTAACCTTGGGGTCAAACCATATTCGCGCTACAACCGTGGATTACACTTTTACGTCTAAATTGGTGGATGGNAAATTCCCTGATTACGAGCGGGTACTGCCTAAAGGCGGCGATAAGATAGTTATCGGCAATCGCTCTGATCTGAAGCAGTCGTTCGCACGAACGGCGATTCTTTCTAACGAAAAGTACCGCGGTGTACGTTTNCTGTTAGAGGATGGACAACTTACGATTATTGCTAATAACCCAGAGCAGGAAGAGGCTCAGGATCAGGTTGCGGTTGAATACAGCGGCAATTCTTTGGTAAGTGGGTTTTAATGTGAGTTATCTGCAAGATGTTACCAGCGTTCTAACCACAGAGAATATTAAGATTACCCTATCCGACTCTAACAGCAGTGCGTTGATTGAAGAGCCTGAAAACTCAGATTCAGCATATGTTGTGATGCCGATGCGCCTTTAATACTCTATATAGTAGTCGTACTCTCTTGCTAGGGGTAAACATACTGAGCTAGCAAGAGGGTCGTACTGCCTAGCATGCCTTATATAACACGTCTCGCAATCCAAACCTTCCGCAACCTTGTCTCTGTCGATATAGAGCCGGGTGCCTCGTTTAATATTTTTATTGGTGAAAATGGCTCCGGTAAAACGTCGCTACTCGAGAGTATCAGTGTTCTAGCCCACGGGCGCTCCTTTCGCACGCATAAATTCCGGCGCTTAATCCAGTACGACGCACCCCAACTTACCCTGTTCGCTCGCCTCCAAGAAACTACAGATGAAGATCAGCTACAGCGAACCATCGGCGTTATGCGAGACGCAAAGGGCGGATCTCTTATTAAGGTCGACGGTAGTAACGCTCAGAGTGCGGCAGAGTTAGCGCAGGCGCTTCCTTTGTTGGTTATGAACGCATCGTCCTTCCTGTTGTTGGAGGGTGCGCCAAAGGTTAGGCGCCAGTTTTTCGATTGGTTAGTGTTTCACGTGGAACATCAGTTCCGAGACGCGTGGAAACACTATGCGAGATGCGTTAAACAACGGAATAGTTTGCTCCGTCATGCTAAAATAAGCGGCCCTGAGCTAGACCCTTGGGATCAAGAGGTTGCGCGACTATGGAGCGGTTATAGAGCGTTGTAGGCAACGCGTATTTACCGAGTACCAATTAGCNGTACGCGATAGCTTTAACTTGTTTGAATTTGTAAGTGGGCTTGATAGTTCTGGCCACGGCTTACAGCTCAACTACCTTGATGGTTGGAAACTCGGGGAGGGTGAAGAGCCAGACGTAGAACGTTATTGTCAGGTTCTGCAGCAAACTCGGGAGCGAGACTTAAAGCTGGGTTACACCAGTATTGGCTCCCACAAGTCTGATCTGCAGCTCTATAGCGGTAAGATTCCCGCAGTGGAAAGCTTATCTCGCGGTCAGCAAAAATCTGTCATAACAGGTTTGTATCTGGCCCAGGCGCAGCTATTTAACCAACTTAGCGGGCGTCATCCGGTGTTTTTACTAGATGACTTACCGTCAGAGTTGGATNNGCGCAACCTAGCCGTAGTCGAGCGGGCCTTGTCGGCGATGGCCAGTCAGGTGTTTATCACCGCTATAAGCGAGCAGTCACTACAAACCGAGTGGGGCGGGTTACCCCAACAAGAATTTAAGATGTTTCACGTGGAACATGGATCTATAACAGATGTTCCGCAACTTCGAAGTGAATAAGAGACGAAAATAATTATGAGCGATCAACCAAGAGAATACGATTCCTCGAGCATTAAAGTACTAAAAGGATTAGATGCCGTGCGTAAGCGGCCAGGTATGTACATTGGTGATACCGACGATGGTACTGGCTTACACCATATGGTGTTTGAATTGGTTGATAACTCAATCGACGAAGCCTTGGCAGGGCACTGTAGTGAAATTCGCATTGTTATTCACCCTGATGAATCAGTATCCGTGTCTGATAACGGCCGTGGAATCCCTACCGAAATGCACGAAGAGGGTGTCTCTGCCGCCGAAGTTATTATGACCGTGCTGCACGCAGGCGGTAAGTTTGATGATAATACCTATAAAGTGTCTGGCGGCCTGCACGGTGTGGGCGTTTCAGTCGTAAATGCGCTTTCTTCTAAACTAAAGCTAACCATTCGTCGTAACGGCGAAGTATTCGAACAAGTGTATATTCACGGCGTACCACAAGCACCTTTAGGGGTTATTGGTGAAACTGAATTGTCGGGTACAGAAGTGCATTTTATTCCGTCTCCCGAAACCTTCACCAATATCGAGTTTCATTTTGAGCAGTTAGCTAAGCGTCTGCGTGAACTCTCGTTCCTTAACTCGGGTGTTCGCATCGTGTTAAAAGATGAGCGCAGCGGTAAGGAAGAAGTATATGAATACGAAGGCGGGTTAAGAGCCTTTGTTGAGTACCTCAATAAGAATAAATCTGCTGTAAACAAAGTTATGCACTTCACCACCCAGCGCGAAGAAGACGGCGTAGGCGTTGAGGTTGCTATGCAGTGGAACGACGGGTTCCAAGAAAACATCTATTCCTATACCAATAATATTCCACAGCGTGACGGTGGTACGCACTTGGCTGGCTTCCGCTCAGCACTAACGCGTGGCTTAAATAGCTATATCGAACGCGAAGGCTTCGGTAAAAAAGAGAAGATAAGTACTACTGGAGATGATGCGCGGGAAGGTTTGACGGCCATTATCTCGGTAAAGGTACCCGACCCAAAATTCTCATCGCAAACCAAAGACAAGCTCGTTTCCTCCGAGGTTAAAACTGCGGTAGAACAAGAGATGGGCGCAGCGTTGAATGACTATCTACTGGAAAACCCACAAGATGCGAAGGCCCTAGTCGGGAAGATGATGGAAGCAGCTCGCGCCCGAGAAGCAGCCCGCAAAGCCCGTGAAATGACGCGTCGCAAGGGCGCTTTAGATATTGCTGGCCTGCCGGGTAAACTCGCAGACTGCCAAGAAAAAGACCCAGCGCTTTCTGAAATATACCTAGTGGAGGGTGATTCCGCCGGCGGTTCCGCCAAACAAGGGCGCGATCGTCGCACGCAAGCAATCCTGCCGCTTAAAGGTAAAATCCTAAACGTCGAAAAAGCCCGTTTCGACAAGATGCTAAGCAGCGTCGAAGTAGGAACCTTAATCACCGCACTCGGTTGTGGTATAGGCGCTCAGGAATTTAACCCCGACAAAACTTGCGATATCACAGTATTATTATCATGACGGATGCTGACGTGGATGGTTCGCACATCCGCACCCTGTTACTTACCTTCTTCTTCCGTCAAATGCGTGAGTTGATAGAGCGTGGCCATGTGTATATTGCTCAGCCACCNCTCTATAAAATTGCGAAGGGCAAACAAGAACAGTACTTGAAAGATGATGACGCGCTTACCCAATTCTTAACCAACACCGCGGTGGAAACCTCAGCACTGCATGTTTCTACTGATGCGCCAGCCCTATCAGGGCCGCAACTAGAAGCCTTGGTTAAAGAATATCGCAACGCCATGAGTATTATCACCAAGCTATCTCGCGTGTATCCGGAGTTGGTTTTAGAACAGTTACTCTATACCGAGACGCTAAACTACGAAGATTTAAAATCTGAAGAAGCTGTTAGCCACTGGTGTGCTGCTCTACAGGTACGATTGGATGGTTTAAACGAGTTTTCTAAGACTCACCAGTTCACTGCTACAGCTGTAAAGAACAAAGAGCGCAGCGAATATCAGCCCAAAATATCCACCATTGCTCACGGCGTTGAAAACAGACGTGCGTATTAGCGGCGAACTATTTGGTGGCGAAGTACTATAAAGCTAGTTCGCGCACTCGGTGATCAACTTAGCGACCTAATTGAGGAGGGTGCCTACGTAGCCAAAGGCGAACGCAAGCAACCGGTAGAAACCTTTAAAGAAGCGCTCGATTGGATTATGACTGAGTCGAAAAAAGGCTACAGTATTCAACGCTACAAAGGTTTGGGCGAGATGAACCCAGAGCAACTTTGGGAAACCACCATGGACCCAGAGACACGCCGTATGTTACAAGTAAGAGTCGAAGACGCCATCGCGGCGGATCAGATATTTACTTGCCTGATGGGCGATAACGTAGAACCGCGTCGAGAATTCATTGAAACCAACGCCTTGTCTGTTGCGAATCTGGATGTTTAGTGAAAATCCAAATAATATTGTTAGCTGAATATAACTAGCTGATATTTTAAAACCCCGTTTGTTTAATCAACAAACGGGGTTTTTTGTATATTACGATAGAATGACGTCTGGCTTTCCTCTGCTAGCTAAGCGCGCTCTTCAGTAATTCGTTTTGAATAACCTAAGCGTAACGTAACATCTTTATTTAATTACAACTGTTTGGAATAGCAGTGAAAACAGCATAGCTGTATTTCTGAGAATATAAATAAGACTATCTAAGTGGCACAGCAAGCCCGCGGAATAAACCAACCCTAAATTATTTATACAGTAAGATTAGCACCCATCCCCTTTGGAATGTGAATGACACAGCAACCTATATCTACTAATGATTCATTTCATAAGTCTGATTTATCTACGGGTAAAGCGCTAGCAGGTGAAACAGTGCTGACCGAGCCAAGGCTATGGCATAGGCACCTAGGTTCTGTGGCTATAGCGCTAATCTTTATCGCTTCGATGTGGGCGCTTACTTCGCTTACACATCATATGCAGCTTAGTCAGATAGTGGGCTATATCGAACAATTGCCAAGTATCTCTATTGTTTTGGCAGTTGTTTTGACGATTGTTAGTTATCTCCTTTTAACAGTCTACGACTTAATTAGTGCACGCTATGCGAAGGCAGATATCGGGTACCGCGCTATAGCACCGATCTCTTTTTCGGCGTTTGCGGTGGGGCACAATGTGGGCTTGGCATCGGTTTCGGGTGGCGCTATTCGCTATCGGGCATACAGTATGATTGGTTTAAGCAGTGTTCAAATTGCTCAAATAGTTTTACTTATTCCCATTACCTTTACTCTCGGCAGTAGTTTGTTGATTGGTGGTGTTTTTATAATAGAACCACAGGAAGTAATTTTTGCCCTACCGATCTCGAGCGCGGCTATCAGAACGGTGGGTGTTTGTTTGGTGTTGCTTGTAGGCGCTTACCTCATTGCCTCGCGCTTGGTTAAAGCGCCTTTTTTGGTCAAGTCTCATCAGTTTTCTTTTCCTTCAATATCCATTGCCGTATCCCAGGTAGTGGTAAGCAGTTTGGACCTAGTCGTTGCCAGTACCGTGTTGTATGTGTTGCTACCGGACTTCACCAGTATTGGTTTCAGCATGTTTCTCGGTGCGTATCTATTGGCAATTGTTGCGGGGATGGTCAGTAGTGTTCCCGGCGGTATTGGCGTATTTGAATCGGCATTAATTCTATTGCTGCCAACAATTCCACCTGCAAAATTACTGGGCGCCATCGTCGTTTATCGTGCTATCTACTATTTTCTACCGTTAGCCGTCGCTTTATTGATAATCGCATGGCGAGAAGTCTCTCATTCCTACAAGAGAAAACTAAAAGAACTTACTTCAACAGGGGCGGACTGGGGCACGCGTATCGTTCCACAAATCACGTCGATCTGTGTGTTCTTTGTTGGCATCACATTGGTATTAGGTGGAACAATTCCACTGGGTGCTGAGCAGCTCGCTAAAATCCGACCGCTAATACCAATTCAGATTTTAGAAATGTCGCACATGCTGAGTAGTGTCGTGGGGCTAGGTTTACTATTAGTTGCGCATGGTTTGTATAAACGTTTAAAAGCAGCTCGCGATATTACAGTGGCGCTGCTTATTGTCGCTACGCTCGCGTCCTTGGTGCAAATTGGTAATTGGGGTTACACAGTTTTTTTGCTAGCAATGATTGCGATTATCACCATGACGCATCGCGAATTCTTTAGGGGTGGTGAGTTAATTGAACGCAGTGTTAATTTCAATTGGATGGTGTGCGTCGTTTTGGTTATTGCAGCTTCGGTATGGTTAGGAATTTTTGCTCATCGTCATACTGAATATTCTAATGAACTATGGTGGCGCTTTACTTTTAAGGGCGACGCCGCGCGAATGCTGCGCGCAGAATTTCTCGTGATCGTGTTGTTTATAGTCTACCTAACCATGCGAATATTACGTGGACAACCGACAAGTGAAGAAAGCTGCAGTCCAGATCAATTACCCTTAATAAAAACGATTATTGCACAAAACAAAAACTGCGAAGCGAATATAGCCTTACTTGGGGACAAAAAGTTTCTAATCGACCCGAATAATGATGCGTTTATCATGTACCAAAAATCTGGTCGCAGCCTAATCGCTCTGGGTGACCCAGTTGGCAATAAAAAACGCTTCGAATCATTAGCTTGGGCCTTCCGAGAGTTGTGTGATCAAACCAATACGCGCTGTGCTTTTTATCAGGTGTCAGAAGAATACTTACCTATCTACATAGACCTAGGTTTGTCGTTTTCAAAACTAGGTGAGGAGGCGAGGGTAGCGCTACCTGGCTTCAGTTTGGAAGGTAGTAAACGAGCGGCACAAAGACAAACGGTAAACCGTGCCCAGCGGGACGGTGTAGAATTTTGTGTGGTTAGTGCAGATGATGTTAAGGCGTTAATACCTGAACTTAGGGTAATTTCGGANGAGTGGCTAAAAACCAAAAATGCCGCAGAGAAAAGCTTTTCNCTGGGATTCTTTCAACCGGAATACCTACAGCAGTTCGATTTTGCATTGGTAAAAGTGAATAACAAAATAGTCGCCTTTGCGAATATATGGAAAACCGATTTGAAAGAAGAAGTCTCTGTAGATTTAATGCGCTTCGGCGATGCAGCACCTAAGGGCGTAATGGAATATCTATTTGTTCAGTTATTTTTATGGGGAAAGGACAACGGATATCAGTGGTTTAACTTAGGAATGGCGCCATTGGCGGGTTTAGAAACGCGTGCGCTTTCACCGTCTTGGAATAAACTCGCAAACTTGGTCTATCGGTTAGGCGAAAACTTTTATAGTTTTGAAGGGCTGTATTTTTACAAAAACAAATTCGATCCTCATTGGCAATCAAAATATCTAGCTTGCAAAGGAGGTATAGAATTACCCAAGGTATTGTTAGATGTATCTGTACTAATTTCTGGTGGTTTTAAAGAGATGTTTTTAAAGTAATGGCGGCCCTNAAAAGCATGGCTATTTTTTGTATTGGTATAGGGTACTTTATCTATTATCTTGGTTGGCGTTGGTTTTACTTGAGGGTAGTGGTNAGAAATAAAACGGCTAGGGGAAAAGTCCATACGAAAGCCTATTTAGCACTTGATGCTACTACCCAGCTCTATTATGAAGTAATTGATATTTGCCAAGGCCCCGAAAATAATAAGGAAACACTGGTTCTGTTACATGGTGGTCTTACGTCTATTACGGCGTGGTTTTCTCAACTACCATTCCTGGCCCGGCGCTATCGTGTGGTCTGCCTAGATCTACGCGGTCAAGGGCGATCAACCCTAGGTGATTTGCCTTTCTCTTATCGATTATTTTCCACAGATGTTTTTCGGCTAATGGATCAACTGCAAATCCAACGTTTCCATATCGCGGGCTGGAGCGACGGTGGCAATACGGGTTTAATTGCAGCGCTTGACCACCCAGAGCGAATAAAAAGTTTAGTAACGGTTGGTTCGAATTATCACTATTCAGGATTAAAAAAAACCGTTAAAAAAGATATAAGTACCGTCGAAACATTTTCGCATCCAATCATGGCGCGTTTGCTGTACTCGATAGAGTCTTCGCATCCTGCAAGATGGCCAGAGCTGGTAAAGAGAACACTAGCACTGTGGCGGGACTACCCAAGGTTAAACGAATCCGATTTGCAGAAGGTAGAAACACCGACGCTCAATGTAATGGGTGAATACGACATGGTATCCAGAGCGCATGCAGAAAACATGTCTGAATATCTACCGATGGGTAAGTTAAAAATAATTTCAGGAAGAGGCCACAGCTTACTGTTTACTGAACCGAAATTGATATCGAAGATGATCAGTGATTTTATTTTGGAAAATAACTAAAGATTAAAAGTACGGCCAGTAATATAGNCTAAGCTAAAACTGGCCGCTCTAACGCCGTGGTAAATATCACTAGAATTAGCCAGCGAAATAAAAACCTCTTCTAAGCCACAGCTCGCATTTTGGCCAACACATCTTTAAGTGCAGCTACCAGATAATGAATATCATCTACTGGTCGCGCGGCTATTCGAAAATACTGTTTAGAGGAGCCGAGCTTATTACCGCAGTTACGGATAAGACAGGCGTGATCTTGAAGCATTCTATTACGTAGGTCCTCACCGTCAAATTCGTCAGCTAGTTTTACGAAAATAAAATTTGAGTGAGTCGGGAATACTGTAAGTTCACGAATTTCTTCTACACACTCCGACAAATAGATAGCATCATTAATTGTTTTTAAGCGGCTTTCATCATAGGCAACCTGCTCGTTTTTAATTAGCGAAAGCAGCATTTCTGTTATNCCATTTACGTTCCAATAGGGTAGGTGCTTTTTCATTCTGGCGATGTTGGCTTCGCAGCTAATGGCGTAGCCCATACGAACACCATGCAAACCTAAGTTCTTACCGAGGCTCTTCAATACCCAGGTGTTGTTAAAGTTCGCTACATCATTTTTAACTGATGGAGGGTTCTCTGATGAAAAATCGATAAACGATTCGTCGATAATAATATTGTCTAGGTGGGTAAGCTCGCCAAGAATCCAGAGAATGTCCTCGCGGGAAAACAGCGTACCGGTTGGGTTGTTGGGGTTACAAATAACCGCGTTCTTAGCGTTACTTTTCAAAACGGCTTCCACATAGTCTTTAGCGGAAATACTTTGCAAATTCGCATCACTATGAGGCATTGTTTTAACCTCAACACCGAGCCCAAGGGGCTCTTCTATCCAGCGTCCAAATGAAGGGACTGGAACGAAAATACTCTCTTTAATAAATATCGAATTTAACCAAGAGATAATTTCGGTTGAACCATTTCCAGCAACGATCCAGTCGGGGTTTTCTACACCCGAGAATAACGCGATATTATCGGCAATAGATTCGTTAGAGCTTGGGTAATACTTTAAGGCGTAGGGTAATCGTTCGAAAAGCTCTTGCATTATGTGATCGGGGGGGAAGTAGGAGTTAACTGGTATGCAATAGTCTTTAAGACCGCTATCGTTTTTAAAATTATTGGTTAAACTAGCAAAAGAGGGGTTGTGTGTTGTTTTATCGAACAATTCGATATCAAATAGTTTATCTTCGGTATTAGCTAACATTGTTTCTCGCCTAGGTTTATTTTTATTAGTTCATACCCTAGGCGCCTAGTTATCAAAGTAGGCAGCAGATGGTCTAATATAAGCGAAGTGAAAATGTTGTTAATTCGCGAGATTACGCACTATTATTGTTTTATATGCGTGAACACTCTTAGATTAAGCCAAATCTATACTAGAATATGTTGCGGCTATTATAGGGAGTTAACACCTAGAAAGGCACAACAGGCGGTCGTTGAAATCGAAAACGGCCAAAACTTTTGTAAAAATGCTAACTCTGTCAAATAAGAATGATTTTCAACTGCGATTTTGGCTATATTTTTAAAACCTGTATCGCGCAAAACTTATATTATAATTTTAACTCCAAAGTTTTAGCTGAACGTATGTATTGAATAGGTCAGTGAAAGAGTTCTACGATTACATTTTGTGTGTGTGTATTGGTTAGAATAATTTCGCTTCCATGGAAATCCACAGGGATGGAACACCAAACCACACAATGAATTTAACTACTGCACTACCAGATTACCGTATTACGGCAACACACTATGTTGCGTTAACGGTCACGATCTTTATTACGCCGTTTATTATTAACCATTTAATTTTAGGCCGATATTCACTGGCGCTGGCCGCATTTGGCCTGGCATCACTCGCTGCAATATTGGCATATTTGACCAAGTGCGGGTCTCGTTGGTCGATGGTTATGGTGCGTTGTTTTGTCCCCTGTTTGATACTCTATTTGGC
>Ga0065722_100717_pt1 | contig 12571 bp, 6 predicted proteins | sample BansetMetagenome_FD_59109 | JGI IMG/M metagenome (GOLD analysis project Ga0065722, IMG submission 59109) | Bankia setacea gill microbial communities from Puget Sound, Washington, USA - Caecum Enriched | ecosystem: Host-associated > Mollusca > Digestive system > Ceca | place: United States... | reverse complement strand
TTACCGTTACCGATGCCGCGGGCAATGCAAACACGCCGGTTACGCTTACCAGTTTCGATATTGATTTAACTGCACCAACCCTAGCCGAAGTTACCGCGGTGGCTACGCCTAGTAGCGACACCACACCAGATGTAACCTTCTCGACAACAGAAGCCGGTACCTTAGCTGTGACCGGAAGTTGCGGCAGTGCGGCAGAGGGCGCGATAAGTTCGGGCAGCAATACCATTGCCCTTGCGCAATCCGACAACAGCACGCCGCTTGCCGAAGGAACCTACAGCGATTGTGCGCTAACGGTTACGGATAGCTCAGGTAACGAAAGTACCGTGTTAACACTCACGTCTTTTGTAGTGGATGTTGCTGCACCTGTTCTCGCCGAAGTTACTGCGGTTACTACACCGAGCAACGACACCACGCCGAACGTTACCTTTTCTTCTACCGAAGCGGGTACCTTAATTGTTGGCGGTAGTTGTGGTAGCGCAAGCGAAGGGGCAATCAGTTCTGGTAGCCAAACTATTGCGCTTACACAGCCGGATAATACTAGTGGCTTAGCTAGTGGCAGTTACAACGACTGTACACTCACCGTGTCGGATGCGGCATCTAACACCAGTAATGTGATTACACTCACCAGTTTTGTGGTGGATGTTTCTGGCCCAACTTTAACTACCAACCTTGGTATTTCCATAAACGAAGGTGATACCGGCCAGCCGATTACCGCAACCGAACTGGCGGCCAGCGATGACGTTAGTGTCGCTGCGAACGTGACCTACGGAATTGTCAGTGCGCCAGCGAATGGTTCGCTTACTTTAAATGGTTCGCCCTTAGCGAATGGTGGTTCATTTACGCAAGAGGATATTGCAAACGGCCTAGTCGATTACGATCACGATGGCGGCGAAACAACCAGTGATGCCTTCACCTTTACACTTACCGATGGCCTCGGCAATTTAAGTAATAATGGCGGTAGCAATTTTAGTTTCACCATTATCGTTGCAACTCAAAACGATGCACCGCAAACCACCGCCGACACTGCAACCACCAACGAAGATAATGCCGTTATGGTGGACGTATTGGCAAACGATGCTGATTCCGATGATGCGATTAACGCGGCAAGCGTTACCGTAACCACAGCACCGGCGAATGGTTCGACGAGTGTGAATACCGCTAGCGGTGTTATTACCTACACGCCCGCTGCAAATTATTACGGAGCCGACACCTTTAACTACACCGTGCAAGATGCTACGGGGGCGACATCTGTTGTTACACTGGTAACGATTACGGTTAATTCCGTTAACGATGCACCGGTTGCCGTTGGCGATGTGACCTCGATGAACTTCAATACCGTTACCACCATTGATGTGGTTGCCAACGATACGGATGTTGATATTGGCGATGCGCCCGATGCGTCCACCTTGGCGATTGTTTCTGCTGCGAGTAACGGCAGCGCCGTTGTGGTTGCTGGCGAAATTCAATACACACCCACCGCAGACTTCACCGGTAACGACACCTTTACTTACACCGTAAATGACAGTAACGCGGCAATGTCAAATGTGGCTACGGTGACAGTGACGGTTATCGACCCCAATGTCGTACCTGTTGCGGTGGATGATAATGCAACTACCGATGAAGACACTGCGGTTGTTATAAATGTTCTTGCCAACGATAGCGATGGCGATGGCAGCCTAGAGACCAGTACTGTTGTTGTAACTACGGCGCCGACAAATGGCACCACCGCAATTAATACTACAACCGGTGAAATTACCTACACACCNGCGAGTAACTATTTCGGCAGCGACGCGTTTACCTACACCGTAGAAGACAACCTTGGCGCAACCTCGGTAGCGGCTACGGTTAACCTCACTGTTGCCAGCGTAAACGATGCGCCGGTGGCGAATAGCGATATGGTTAACTTATTAGAAGACGCGAGTTTAACCATTAACGTGTTAGGTAACGACACGGATGTGGATGGCTCGTTAGTGGCCGCATCTGTTGTGATCGTTCTGGACCCTAGCTCAGGCGTGGTAGCAGTAGACCCCGCCGATGGTAGCGTTACCTATACACCAAACAATAACTTTATTGGTTACGATGTATTTAGCTATCAGGTTACCGATAACAACGGTGCAGTATCCAACGTGACCGATGTTGGTCTTACCGTTGAAAATGTTAACGATGCACCGCTCGCGAACGCCGATAGCGCGGAAGTGATTATTGGTGTTGCTACATCAATCAACCTTACCGCCAACGACAGCGATATCGATGGCAGTGTAGACCCCGCAACTATCGAAGTTACCCTTGCGCCTAGCCAAGGTACGCTCACCGATAACAACGATGGAACGGTAACCTACACCGCTAATGCTGGTGCCGATGTAACGGCGGGCGACACCTTCAGCTACACCGTTAACGACGACAGTGGAGCTACATCCAATGCCGCTACGGTACAAATTCAATTTGTACCCGCCGCTGCGCCGCTGCTAACAGGTACACCAAGTGCCGATGTAGAAGAAGATGGTAACTACAGTTTCACGCCTGAGGTAACGGTAGGTGATAGCAATTTTGATTTAACCTACAGCGTAACGGGCGCGCCAAGCTGGCTAAGTTTCGATGCCAGCAGCGGAACATTAATGGGCATGCCCAGTGCGGCTGATGTCGGTGTCGCGAGTGGTATTCAAATAAGTGTGAGCGATGGCTCTAGTAGCGTTGTGTTACCGGCNTTTGATATTACCGTAGTGGCAAGGGTCGATACCGACAGCGACACCATTACCGATTATCAAGAAGGTAAAGACGGCACCGACCCGAATAACAGCGCCGATTATTTAGATCTAACACCGCCAGATCTTACCGCGCCTAACGATATTCTGCTGGATGCAATTGGCCTGTTCACCGAGGTTAANANGGCGCAATTACTTGGCTTGCCCGCGAATGCAGACAGCGACCTAGTTGATGCCGCTATAGCTGAACTAGTGAGCGACAATGTCGACGGCAACGGTTGTTGTAATCTCTATCCGATTGGCGCGGTTGGCGATAAATACAAATTCGCTCCCGGCGTAAATAATATTGTCTGGCTCGCTACGGACAACAAAAACAATACGACCGAGGTTACGCAAAAAGTTTATATTCGACCGTTGGTTTCGCTAAGCAACGACAGTGTTAACACCGAAGGTGGTGTGGCTGAAATCCGTATTATGTTAAACGGCAAAGCGCCATTCTATCCATTCCAAGTGCCTTACATTATTGACGCAAACAGTACCACCACCAGCGCGGACCACGATCTCGTCGAAGGTGTTATTACCTTTAACCAAGGGCAAACAAGCGTAAAACTGAACGTCAATATCACCCAGGATGATGTGGCTGAAAACGACGAGCAGTTAATTGTTCGCCTAGATGATCAAACCACGAATGCAGAAGATTTACAGGACGGCTTCGATGCGGATATCTACGATATTAACGTTGGTACAAGAGTGGTTCACAGGTTAACAATTATAGAGCGAAACGTTGCGCCACAGCTTACCTTAGCGGCACGACAAAATGGTGTACCGACATCGTTGGTCGCTCGTGATGGCGGAACGGTAACTGTAAGCGCTTCTGTTAATCGACCCCAACAGTGCGGACACCCACAGCTATAGCTGGGCAAATCGCCGCGGTAACTTAACCGATGTTGACGGCAATAGCGGTGATGCAACCTTTACCTTCGACCCAAGCAATACCGCAAACGGCGCTTACAAAATCGCCTTAACCGTTACCGACTCGGCTGGCGCAAGCGATACCGAAACAGTAAACCTTGTGGTCGTCGCGGCAACGCCGGTACTGAGTGCGGTTACCGATAGTGATAACGACGGAATCGACGATGCAAGCGAAGGCACGGCTGATACCGATGCCGATGGTATCCCCGATTACTTGGATAACATTGCCGAAACTAACGTGTTGCCTGCAGCTGCAAACGAAACCGACGCCTTCCTTCTGGAATGTGAGCCGGGTGTTCATTGTCGACTCGGCTTGTTTGCGCAAGCCGGTCAGTCTGGTGGCGCGCGATTAGGCAAGGACGATATTGCCGAGCAAGCTGACCTTAGCGACGACCCTTACTTTACGTTGGCTGGAGATCTGTTCGACTTTGAATTGGCCGAGCTGCCTAGCGCTGGGCAAACGGTTCGTATTGTCATTCCATTGCAAGAGCCTGTTCCTGCGAATGGTGTGTACCGTAAATTCATGAATGGTGTTTGGTCTACGTTTGTTGAAGATGCAAATAATAGTCTCGAATCCAGCGCCGGTGAGCTGGGTTACTGTCCACCTCCGGGCGCTGACTCTTACCAATCGGGATTAATTGAAGGGTATCTTTGTGTACAGCTGACTATCGAAGATGGCGGACCGAACGATGCAGATGGTGTTGTAAACGCATCGGTAGAAGACCCAGGTGGCATAGCCGTACAAAAAACCCAAACNGTNAGTACCCGCGCGAGTGGCGGTGGCAGCACTGGGCCATTACTACTGGTGTTACTTGGTGGTTTGGCTTGGGCAAGCAGGAAAAAGCCCTTGGCTAAAAAAGCCAATAACCAAACAAAGGTGAACCCAAACCTTAGTGGAAAAAAAGTGTGGGGTATAAAAAGCAACGTAGCGGCATCGGCTCTAGCTGCAATAGCGNTAAGCTTTCCAACAGAAAAATCCTATGCTTTAGACTGGCAAGCAATAGCAAAAGATAGCTTTGCAGAAGTGAGTGTGGGCCGCGCAAGCGGTTCACAAAGCAAAAGCGACTTTGAAAAGGGTATGCAGCAAGATGGCTTAGCGGTAACAACAACCCATTACGATACTAAAGCTACTACCTTTCAGTTGTTACTTGGCTATCACTACAACGACAATTTTTCTGCGACTATTGGCTATTTAGATTTAGGCGAAGTCGCGGCGGATTTTAACCTGCCCGCGGATGATGATGAGAGTTTGCGCCGATCTATAAAAAAACATCANCCATATACGGGTTCAGGTTTAACCCTAGGCGCACGTTACCAGCGAGATTTATATAGCAAGCTTAATGGCTTCGTAGAAGCGGGCGTATTTGTTTGGCAGGGTGATGTTGTATCGATTGCAAATAATGCCGATACAGATTTGGATGGCAGTATCGACCCATACTTTGCCGTTGGCGCTGCAGTGCCGTTAAATGAAAACGTCTCGATAGGCTTGAAATATCAGTACCACGTCTTGGATGATCAAAGTGTTTCGTTAACGGGGGCTGTTTTTAACGTAAGTTTTTAAAGCGTTGATATATAACTTTTATTAAAACGTGAAAGTCACGACACCAACCACAATGGTAGCGGGTGTCGTGACTTGCCTTTGGCTCTACTCCGATTTATGTATGTGAACTTTCTGGTTCAATATTAGCCGCTACTCCGAAACCGAATACACCTTTCACAACTTGCCACGTTACGGCTAAAGCACCAACAATAAAGACTACATCACCAAAGGTGCGTACCCATCGTAGGGTGACAAGTACATCACTTTGCAGTAGTGCTTCACTTCGTGCATACCAAAGTCCTTCAGATGCGCTAGCGACAAATTGAATGATGCCGACCGGCAGAAGGCTGGTAAACAGCATCAGTGCCAACCCGCCATTAAGCCACCAGAAAGATGTTTTCATCAGCTTTTCATTAAAGGTTAATTGCGGACGAATATACCGCAAAATAAGTAGCGTAAATCCGAGGGCTAAAAATCCATACACACCAAATAACGCCGCGTGAGCATGGGTTGCCGTTGTATTTAGACCTTGAAGGTAATACAGCGCAATCGGCGGATTGATTGAAAATCCAAGCACGCCCGCGCCCAACATATTCCAGAAGGCAACCGCGACAAAGTACATTAGTGGCCATTTGATTTTGATCATCCAAGGTGTGCGACTTTTTAAGTTGTAATGCTCCCGAGCTTCATAGCCCAATATGATTAAGGGTACTACCTCAAGTGCACTAAACGTAGCACCAACCGCCATTACCGGAGTGCTGGTTCCTGCGAAGTACAAATGGTGAAAGGTGCCGGGAACACCGCCAAGTAAAAACAGAGACGCTGATGCAAGTGACGCAACAGTAGCCATCCGCTTGGTTACTAAACCCATGCTACAGAAAATAAAAGCAAGCGCAGTGGTGGCAAAAACTTCAAAGAAACCTTCAACCCACAAGTGGACTATCCACCAGCGCCAGTATTCCATTACCGAAATATGGGTGCGCTCACCGTAGAAAAACCCTGCGCCGTAAAACAGCCCAATCGCGATAACCGAGGCGGTAAATAACGCTAATAAGTTTTTGTCGCCCTTTTGTTTTAATACGGGGACAATACAGCGCAGCATTAACACTAACCAAAGTACAATGCCAATAAACTTACCTATTTGCCAGATTCTGCCAAGGTCGACATATTCATAACCTTGATGCCCTAACCAGAAGCTCAGCTCTGCGGGCATAATTTGCGCAATGGCGAGATAGTTTCCGGTAAAAGAGCCTACAACGACGGCTATTAGTGCCCAAAAAAGTATATCGACTCCAAGTTTTTGAAACTTCGGATCTTTGCCCCCATTGATCACAGGCGCTAAAAACAATCCTGCGGCAAGAAAGCCTGTGGCAATCCAAAACATAGCCGCTTGAATGTGCCATGTACGCACCAAACTATANGGAAACCACTCCGAGGTTTGGATGCCATAAAAACCTTGGCCTTCGATAGTGTAGTGAGCTGTAAACCCGCCCAGGAACACTTGAAAAGTGAAGAGCGCTACAACCACAAACAAGTATTTGCCCAACGCTGTTTGCGACGGCGTTAAATTAAATGAGGAGATGGGATCCGTTTCTGGTGCAACAGGAGGGTGCTCTTCTTTTCGTAAAAATGACCATCCCCAAACTAGCCCACCAATGCCTGCAATTAAAATAACCACGCTGACAATTGACCAAACAATATTTTCGGCGGTCGGTTTGTTGTCGATTAAAGGCTCGTGGGGCCAGTTATTGGTATAAGTTGCCTCGCCGGGATTACGTTCGGTTGATGCGGCCCATGCGGTCCAGAAAAAGAATTCGGTTAACCTTGCGCGTCTCACATCATTTGGCAAGGTGATCTCTTTCATAGCGTAGTGCTCGCGAGTTTGTTGTAACTCGGCTGCGCCGCCAAAAAGGGCATCATAGTATGCCGCGGTTTGTTGAATGGCCTGAATGCGACGGTCCGACAAAATCACGGTCTTTGTTTCCGAGTCAAACGTATTCGTTCGGTATTCCGACTTAAGGTCGTAACGGAGTGCGTGTTTTTGTTTATCGGGCAGCGCGTCATAGGTACTGTTGTGCTTGGCTTCAGCCGCCAGTTCAAGCCAGCTCATAAGTTCGCGGTGGAGCCAGTCCGCAGACCAGTCCGGAGCTTGGTAAGCCCCATGTCCCCATATAGAGCCGAGTTCCATCCCGCCGATTGACTGCCACGCAGTCTGACCATCTAATATTTGCTTATTCGTTGTTACAATTTCACCTTGGCTGGATTGAAAAGCCTCCGGTATAGGCGGTGCAACCCGATAAATCTCAGTACCGAAATAACCTAGTATTGAAAAGGTGACGCCAACTACGCCAATCAGGCTCCACCACAGTCGTTTATAGTCTTTCATTGTATTCTCCAGCTGTTCTAAACAGCAGTAGCGCGTGTAGTATTTCCGTTGCTATTTTGTTAATAGGCCAATTAAGGTGTGACATAGTAGATTCCCAGTCATCAAACATACACTTGATATGCATCTTTGATAATTGTATTGTACCTCTAAGTTTTAAAGATGCAACCAATTTGAATCTTTGGTGGGGAATGTTTTGGGTTTATATATTGAGCGGCAAACTGGACGAACAGAACGAGAATTATGAATATTAAGCGCTTTACCGATTACTCCCTGCGGGTTCTTATTTACTTAGCTTTGAAAGAGAATGAGCTTGTCACAATCAAGGAGGTGGCGGAGCGATACAAAATTTCTAAAAGCCATCTAATGAAGGTTGTCCAAGATTTGAGTAGCAAAGGGTTTATCATTGCCACTAGGGGAAACAATGGCGGCATCAGATTAAGTCGCGAGCCAGAACAGATTAATATCGGCCAGCTTGTCAGGATGGTTGAGGAGGATTCGGTACTACTGGAATGTTTTAGTGCCGATAATCAATGTGTGATTACCCCTGCATGCCAACTAAAACAAATGTTTGCCGAGGCGATGGATAGTTTTTTCAGCTCTCTTGAACAGTATACTTTGGCCGATATGTTGAGTGGATCCCGACGCGCAGAGCTTAAGTCGCTGTTGATTTTATCCGATACCGAATAATTCTCCATACGTACATCGCCAACGCGGCACATCTTTATAGGTAGTATGCCACTGTATAAAAAGCGCCCCTATTTTTTCTGGGCTGCTTACTAAAAACCCATAACCCATGTTATTCTCGCGCCGGGGTAAAAAAATACTTTTTTCTCGGATTGATGAATAACCTGATGTTGGGTTCATTAGCGGTTAGTAACCTATTTTTTATGATTTCCGTACTGATAGTATTCAAGCCGTTCACTCTTAATATAAGCCGCTAGTCACACCTTTCCGTGGTCTAACTCCCATACTTTTTTATTGTAATGTAGTTAGGGGAAGTATTAGTGCTTGAACAGTAATCCCAAAAATATCTGCTTTATAAGTCTGCGTAGTTAGGCTTTTCGACCAATAAAAGGATCCTTAGTATGACGTTGAACCACATTAAAAAACGTTTTGGTGCGTTGGTATGTACAACGCTTTTATCGGGGTTTGCCGCAACGGTATTCGCCCAATCTGCTGCTGATGCAGACTTCGATTTTACATTTGATAATGAAGAGTCGGTTGCGAGCTGGGAGCTGTTGTATACCGGCGGCCTAGCAACTACGGCCAACCTTGGCTATGAAGATGGTAGCTTGGCTTTCTACCCAGAGTGGCAAGCCGGTGATGATTTTTTCGGTTACGGCACAAGCCTTGGCGGTGTGTACGATTTTACGAACGCCACTATTTATGCTGACGTACTTTATTCGAGTGCTTATAGCTGGGTAGACGGTGATGGCTTTATGCAATATTTAGTTGGTGGTGCAGTAATTTTAGTCGATACCGAAGGGCGTGTTGCGAGCACTCAATTTCGGGGCCCTTGGATGGCCGATCCAGATACATTTGCCCAGCTTGAGTTTCTGCGTGGCGAACGCGATTTAGATTACATTGAAGAGGGTTTTGACCTTACGCAGATATCATCGGTTGGTGTGAATATTCACGCGTTGGGTGATATTCCAGACGTAACCGGAGCCATTCGCTACGACAATTTGTTGATTGACCTAGACGGTGCAGCAAATGACGTTGTCGATGATAGGCTGTTTTTAAAGACTCAGGGGCTGGGCTGGGGCACAAATAGTCTGACAGGCTCCACGGCTTATACTGAGGAACGATCAAATCACCTGAAGTTACAATATGACCAAACAATCATAGCGGGGCTGGAATACATTTCTTATGATTTCCCTTGGAAAATGGATCTTGTAAATTCTAGGATGAGCTTTGATATTCAATTGCCAGTTGAGTTTGAACAATATATTACCTCTATGGATGTTCGTCTTTACGACGGCGCGGGAAGAGTGGCGAGCCTCGATAATATTCGACGCCGTGATCTTGTTTTTTGGTCAACCGATCTATTTTGACTACAAATATATGCGTCGCCAAAGCTTTGTGTCTGCGGATGAAAACTTTAATTTAAATCGTGTTAGCCGATTTGAAATCGTATTTGACTTTGGGGGGCGAGAATTCATAGTTAGTAATCAGCTAGATCTACTGAACTATCGCTTATTGCTTGACGGCAGAAAAGCTAGGAATTATGTAAACAGCACTCCGCCACCTAAACTTACTATATGGGATATGTTTAGGGCATCGTATTTAGATGAGTGGTTTGATGGTTACCAAGAAATGCACGACATTGAGTGGCGTGAAAACGCGTTCGTTTTGATCCCGAATTGGCAAGAGCAGGAACTTGCTTTGGGGGTGGGTACCTTCCAGGAGAGGCCATTTAATTTGGGTGGTAAAACTATTACCCAGAGAGTTTATATCCCTAGTCAGGCTATAGGTACAGGCATGGAATTAGAGGTTGTTGTTAGAGATATTTGGTGGAATCAGAAAAAGCTATTGGTTTCTGTGCTAGATGATTCGGCGCAAGAGGGGTGGATGGATATAGCGATCAGTGCATCCGAGCTAGGGAGTATTGAAACAAACGTTATTACCGAAGTGTCTACCACGCTCTATCGTAATAACGCTTTAGGTGCGGTGGGAGCATTTCGATTCGCACCATATAAATTTCAATAATAGCTTAGCAATAAAGACTAGTGTCTCTATTGCATTGTTAGATTGAAATCTAGGCATGCCAAAAAGCCGCGACTATGTTCGTGGCTTTTTTTGGATATGTCTTCATCAAAAGCAACGCCAAATGCTGCACCTATGGATATCTAGGTGTACGCCAAACCTCATGTCCGTGTTTGTTGAAATTTAGTAGCGGGATCTACGAATGAATCAAAATTTTAAAAAGTGTTTTATCTAAGAAATTAGAACCTCAAAATATAAACCCAAAATACAGCGTTGACGCTTATCACTGATGTAATCAATTCCATTGTTAAAAATCGCTTGTTTGAGAACTAGGCGTTATCGCGACTGCAATGTGCTCACAAGGATCACTTGAATTACAAAATAATCTGCCAAAAAGTGAGCTGTGGCACATGTCACTGTTGAAGTGATTAGAAATAAATTCTATTGTCGAATCTCGCCTCTCTGCGAACCGGGTTCTATCGCGACTGCGATGTGCTCGCAAGGATAACAATAAACCTGAAAAAGGAATCGGTATGAGAATCAATTCGGCAGTACAGCTTTTACTTACGATTACTATAGGCCTATCCAGCCCGCTTTTGTTTGCGCAAACGTCTGCTAGTAGCAGCTCGTCATCGTCATCCTCTACGTCATCCTCCTCCGGAGGGAGTTTTTATATGCTGCGTTTGCAAGGTGATGAGGTATGCGACACTAGTGACGGTTTTGTTGAGCATGTATACAGCGGTTCTGTAAACGACGATTATTTTAATCCAAATGATGAACCTCAAAGCTACGTGTATTTTCCGGAGTACATTCTTGAAGGTGGGCCCGCGGCGGTGAGTTACGGTCTTGTTTTTATTCGCTATGCCAACGGTAGTTCCACAGCTAAACCGATGAACTTAGAGTTAAGTAATGGCGATGAGACTCACACCGTCGAATTTGTGTTTGAACCGACGGGTGGTTGGGATGTGTGGCAGGAAGAGCGTTATCAAGTTGAGGGCGGGGTGACCCGTTACAGTAAGGCCAGTTTGTATACGACTTCGGATGCAGGCAGCCCTAATATTGATTATCTGGAGCTGGGTCTTAGTATAAATTGCGGTGCTCCTGGAGGCTGCGGCTATGGTGGTGGAACTGCGCCTTGCACAGCAGCACCAAACGCGGCCCCCCAGCTGTGTGAGGTGAACTACGACATAACCGGCAGTTGGGGCAATACTTATCAGGTGAACCTCACTATCAACAACAGCAGCGAAGCCGCAATCGAAGGCTACGATATTGGTTGGGATCTAGGCTTAGGAGAAAGCTTTGTTTCTGGTTGGAACGCCGATTACACCAGTAATGCTACACGGGTTACAGCCTCGAATAGCGCTAGCCGTTGGAATGGCAGTATTCCAGTTAACGGCTCTATTTCGTTTGGCTTTCAGGCTCAGCGAACCCAGCCTGGCAATCCTACTATCCCCTAGCCAGTTTGATCTCAACGAGGGTTACTGTTTATTGGAGGGGGCAACGGGTAGTTCTTCATCGTCCTCTTCAAGTTCTTCCAGTAGTGGTGGGAACCAAATGTGCAATTGGTACGGTTGGCCCGTTTCGATTTGCGAGAACCAGTCGAGCGGTTGGGGCAATGAGAACGGCGAAACGTGTATTGGCATTACAGCTTGTGGCAATCCAATGTAGGCAATCCACTGGAACTAATCGTTTAGTCGACGTTAAATAAAAACCCCCACCTCTTCCGGAGGCGGGGGTTTTTTGATTATGGCTTTTTAATATAGAGGTGGTTGAATTAATTTGCCAACTGCGACGCTGAAAACTCGGCTAGCTTAGGCTTGATCCATAACCATGGCTTCAAAAAATAACCCAGCCGTAGCTGGGTCATTTTCTATCGCGTTTTTCCCTAACTTACTGAGAATTACAGGCCGATTGGGAAACGCAGGTTTGATTGTTTTCGTTGCCCCAGCCACTTGTGGTATTCGTACAGATAGGAACGTTCCATCCATACCAACTACAGGTGCCACCAGAGCCACCGGATGAGCTAGAGCTGCTGGAGGAACTAGAGGAGCTCGAACTGCTTGAGGAAGAGCTGCTTGAAGAGGAGCTACTAGAACTTGAGCTGCTGGAAGAGCTGCTTGACGACGAGCCGCCACCACACACTACACCACCACTGCCGCCATTCTGACTTTCACAGGTAGACTCACCTATACAGCTTTGCCCATTTTCCCAGCCCCAGCCGTTTGAGTTTTGGCAAAGCGGGTAAGTGCCTTCGCTGTACCACTG
>Ga0065722_104461_pt1 | contig 12598 bp, 10 predicted proteins | sample BansetMetagenome_FD_59109 | JGI IMG/M metagenome (GOLD analysis project Ga0065722, IMG submission 59109) | Bankia setacea gill microbial communities from Puget Sound, Washington, USA - Caecum Enriched | ecosystem: Host-associated > Mollusca > Digestive system > Ceca | place: United States... | reverse complement strand
GAAGCGCGTTAGCAGGGAATTTATAAAAAATAGGTGTCCGGTTTTACTTGACCAGAACATGCGCAGCTGGACGGGAAACCCCGCTCCCCCGTTACTTCTTCAAGAAGCATTGCTGCATCTTTGAAGAAACCACGCTGTTTGTTGAATTCTATGTGGCTGGTATCCGCCTCTATATCAGTGTCTTATCTGAAAGCCCTCCATTATTGGAGCATTTCACTGAACTAACGCTCGATCACGCTCATTACTTCAATCTCAATGATGAAGACCAGAATCACTATATGGCGATGATGGGGGAACGGGTGTTTGAATCGTCAAGGTAATAGAGTCTTCAAATTTCCGAGATTGGAGCGATGAACGGAGAGGTACTATATGGATTAGCTACACTAGGGGCTTCTCAAGGATCTCTTTAAGCTCAGGGAAGTCTTCTTTAACCTTACTTTCAAACCATTCTTTTAACGTCATACCTTTCTTTTTGATCTGTGAATGTAATTCACGTTTGACCTCAGCATCAATTTCAATAACCATCCGCCCAGATTTTCCGATAGCCATAATCTTTCCAATCATCTATGTTATGTAACATACTATTACGTTATGATGTCTAACGTCATGTGATATGTCAACTGTACGAGACATTTTTTCATTAATGAACAATATTGGTAGCTGTAACACTTGGGTGGAAGAGAAAGCATTTATGAATCCAGAGAATAAGCGGGAGTCTATTGAAGTTCTGTATGATGAGCCTCTACCATCAACGCGAACTGGAGCGCTATACAATGCTTTTTCATACCCTACAAAAATATCAGCAGAAGCTATAGCGTTGTTCATTGCAACACACACTCAACCTGGCGATACCGTGCTAGACACTTTTGGAGGAAGTGGAACTACCGGATTAGCAGCCAAACTATGTGATATACCCACTAAAAATATGATCAAACTTGCTTTTGATCGCAATATCACTCCGAAATGGGGTCCTCGCAAAGCAATTATATATGAACTGAGTGTTTTGGGTGCGCTGGTTTCAAAAGTAATGTGCACCCCCCCTAATCCTGCACAGTTTGAAGCTGCTGCAACCGATTTAATCTCACGCTTCAATGAGAAATATAGTTGGCTGTGGGAAGCAATCGATCCTCAAGGGATTTCTGGTGAGCTTCGACACACTGTATGGAGCGAAATACTTGTGTGCCCCTCATGTGGATTCGAAACTACATTTTGGGATGCAGCATTAACAAGAGAACCACTTAAACTTGGAAAGCATTTAATATGCAGAGAATGCGGCTCAACTTCAAAAATAGATGATTGCGAAAGAGCCACTGAAAAGTATTACGACAGGCATTTAAAGAAATATATTACCAAAAGAAAACGTAAAATTGTAAGGGTATATGGCTGCACAAATTCAAAAAATTGGCAAAGAGACCCACTGAAGTCAGATTATAAACTCCTAGAAAAAATCAAACGTGAAAAATTGCCTGATACCGCACCAATCGAAGAGTTAGTATGGGGTGATCTTTACAGATCTGGATACCATAAGGGTATCACCCACCTACATCATTTTTATACAGACAGAAATTTTTTAGTGATGTGCGCATTATGGGATGAATTAAATAACTCCCCTAAAGCGATGATACCGTCTCTAAAAATGTTAATTCTTAGCTATAACTCTAGCCATTCAACTCTAATGACTAGAGTCGTGATTAAAAAAAATCAAGAAGAGCTAGTATTAACAGGAGCGCAGAGTGGAGTCCTTTACGTAAGCGGGCTACCTGTTGAAAAAAACATTTCAAAGGGGCTGGCAAGAAAAATAAAAAGTTTAAAAAATGCTTTTGCATGTGTTTACGAGAGTAAAAGTAATGTCGTAGTAATTAATAAATCTAGTGAAAAACTCAAAGAGAAAACTGGCTCAGTGGATTACGTTTTCACCGACCCTCCTTTTGGCGACTATATCCCGTACGCAGAAATCAATCAAATAAATGAGCTTTGGCTCGGAAAGAAAACAAATAGAACAAACGAAATTATAATGAGTGCCACACAAAATAAGGGCGTTGATCAGTACGAAAGCATGATGAGCACCGTGTTTGGAGAAATGGCTCGCGTGTTAAAAAAAGACGGGGTCGCTACGGTTGTTTTTCACTCCGCCAGTTCTTCCGTGTGGAAAGCATTATCTAACTCCTATCTATCAAATGGATTCTCAGTTCAAGCCACGAGCGTTCTTGATAAAGTCCAAAGCAGTTTTAAGCAAACCGTATCAAATGTTTCGGTAAAAGGCGATCCACTTATCCTGTTAACAAAATCCAAAAGCATGGTAGAAGTTAGTTCAGAAAAATGGGATATAGAAAAAATCATTCACACCATGGTCAAGCAGGCAAAAAAATCAGAAATAGAAGCTGAAATGACTCCTGAGAGAATATATTCGCGATTCATATCCTTTTGTCTAACAAAAGGTATTGAAATTAAAATAGATGCCAGAAACTTTTATCAATACTTGGAGAGTGCAGATGTCTCCAAATGATTTTGCACTTTCAGAAGGATTTGAAAATGAAGAGTTACGGAGAAAAAGGTTGGGTCAGTATTATACCGATATGCGACTCGCTCGCTTTCTTGCGATACTGGCAGGTGCAAGTAGCGCAAAAACAATTTTAGACCCGATGGGAGGAAGAGGCGACATGATTAAAGCCTGTTTCGATATGGGTAGTAACCCTTTAAAGACAGCATCAATTGAAATTGACCCAATCGCGCATGAAGAAGGCTTGAATGATCTAAATAAATACAAAACAAAATCTTTACTTGGAAATGCTTTCGACAAAAATGTGCTGCGAAACTTGCCTACCAACGAATGGGATTTGGTCATAACAAATCCACCTTACGTAAGATATCAAACATTTTCGAATACCTCTGGAAATACGAATAGTATTCCAAACGCAAAAGTTGTCCGCCAAAACTTACTTGATTCAATCAATAATAATCCAGCGCTAGATGAAGAAGATAAACGTTTATTTAGCCTACTTACAAAAAATTATAGTGGATTAGCGGATCTTGCAGTGCCTGCATGGTTGCTTTGTGCATCTCAGGTAAAGATTGGTGGAACTTTAGCAATGGTTCTTCCAGAATCATGGCTTACACGCGATTATGTTGATGTCATTAACTACATGTTAATGCGATGGTTTAAAATCAAGCATTTGGTAGAGGATGCGCATGCAGTCTGGTTTTCGAATATCCAAGTTAAAACTATACTACTTGTGGCCGAAAGAATACCAAGAAAAGATACGGCATTCTCGAATGATACAAATAAATTTCTGTACACGAAGATATTTAAAGAATCAATGACCGATGAAAGTATTGTCGGAAACATTAAGCCTAAAAGCAAAAGCCCTGAAAGGACAGTTTCTAATATACTGAATGCTGCCTTTGAAAATGGTGAAGCAATTGATAGTTGCTTTTTCCAAGCTAAATCCAGAGCAATAAATTCGTTAGAGATAAAATTATACAATAGATGGAAAAAATTTAATTGGGCAGTGTCTGCTGAATCAAAACCGTCATATGATCAGGGTAAAGTTTGGCTAGGTAATGATTTAGAAGATTGGGTTGATAAATTTTCAAGAAAGACTCAGTTTGTAACATTATCCACTTTAAATATAGGTATAGGGCAAGGATTGAGAACTGGGGCAAATAAATTTTTTTACGCTGAAAAAAACATTCTAAATAGCACTCTAGTTACATCTTTATTAGCCGACTCAAAAACCTTATCGATTCCTGAATCTTGCTTGAAACCCGTAATAAGAAAACAGTCGGATTTACCGACAGGATACCGAGTCAAAGCAAGCAATACCAAAGGAAGGGTTCTATATTTTGACGGTCATGCACTTATAGAAGATATAGCTGCCACCTCACCACAGCATGCCAGAAATTTTAGAAAAATTCCTGAAAATGTATCCCAATTCATAAGGGCGGTAGAAAAAATAAATGTTGGAACTGAAAACGCTATAAAATATTTACCAAATCTTAGCGCTGTTTCTCCCAATTGCAGAAAAGAAACCACATCATCACCTCCTCGATTTTGGTATATGCTTCCTCTATTTTCTGATCGACATATGCCGGATATTTTAATACCGAGGGTAAATAACAATAGGATAAAAGCTTTTCTTAATAATGGAAGAAAAACCGTTATTGATGCAAACTTTTCTTCAGTTTGGCTAAAAGAAAAATCCGAAGTCACCAAGTTCTCACTGTTAGCTTTTCTAAATAGTTCGTGGACAGTTGCCTTTCTTGAATCGACAGCATCGGTTATGGGAGGTGGGGCATTAAAAGTAGAAGCGAGCCATATTCGCGAAATTCCAATTCCAAAATTAAATAGCCAAAAGTGGAAAAAAATGGATGAGCTTGGTAGGCTCTTAGCTGATTCAGGCGGGCTAGGAGGCGAAACTATAATAGTCCAAATCGATGATTTTTTGGCATCGGCTCTAGCTCAAGACAGCTATAATCACCCACTGACTGACTTGGCTAATAACCTGATCAAGAAAAGAAAGGAAATTTAATAAAATGGAATTCAAAGCCAATATCGATGCAGTCAAAGAGGCACTTTCCGCGTGTAAAATACTAATCGAAACCAACGCCAAGGAACAGCAACTTAGAGATACTTTTACTTCACATCTTAGGAGAATGTTTCCAGAAACACCTTCTCCTTGGTGGATTGAGGATCACATTCAGCGCTGCGAATCAAACACCCTAGTAACTGTAAATGGTAAAATAAAAAGAGGGTTTGTTGACAATCTTGTTGGACGAACTGTAATTGAATACGAAAGAAACTTAAGATCAGCACAGAGCTTTAAAAGTGGATACGGCCAAATTAAGGAATATGGCGTATCACTTATACGTCAGGGCAATCACCCTGACGATATTGTCGGCGTTCTTTCCGATACTATCAATTGGTTTGCGTACGGAATTTCTATTAAAATAGAATTTTCAGGTATTGCACTTGAAAATATTTCTCCTGAACATATTGATCTTGAAGAGTTATCACAACTAGATCTATCAATTGTCAACGATGAGTCAGCAACAAGGCTATCGATATTCCTTAATCAATACCTAGGTCGGATAGGCTCTAGACAGCTATCAGCACAATTTATTGCGCGCGACCTTGGATTGTCTAGCCAAGCATTCCAAAAGCATGGCGAAAGTGTATTGTCAGTTGTTAAGCAAGCCTTTAATACCAGAGAAGATTACGCAAATCTAATCCAGAAGTTGTGGACAGATTTTGTTGTTTATCTCGGAGATAATGTATCGGGAAATAAATTCGATGTGGTCGTTTACGCCAACGAACTATACATTCTTGCACTTTCAAAATTAATCTGTGCAAATTGCATTTCCGGTAAAGGACTGATTAGCACTGATTATGAAATTAGAGCCATTATGAATGGCGAATTCTTTCGAGCCATGGGGATATTAAACCTTGTTGAATATGATTATTTTGGCTGGTTAAGCGAATCGCCCAGTATAGATAATTTAGTACCTATAGCACAGGATCTTCAAAAAGATATTCAAGCATATAATTATTCGGATGAAATTAAAGATGATCTATTTGGAGAGCTGATGTCACAACTTGCCACACGTACTAAGAGACTTCTCCTTGGTCAAGAGTGGACACCACACTGGCTTGCAAAAAAAATAGTAGATAATACCATTTCAAATCTTCCTAATAAGCAATATCCAGTATTCGTTGACATGTGTTGTGGCTCTGGAGCAATGGCTGTACAGGTAATTGAAAATGTCAAACATAGGATACTAAAGGAGAAAGTCAGGAAGGATAAGGCAATAAAATTAATTTGCCAGTCCTTTACGGGGTTTGATATTGACCCAATGGCTGTATTACTAGCAAAGATCTCATGGCTACTTGCTGCAAAAGAGTTACTTCCACTAGACAATACAACGGAAATCACAATACCTATTTATAATGCAGACTCACTATTCGCAATAACGGCCGTTTCAAAGGATATTGGAGACCAAACAGGAACAGGCATTTTGATTTTACAACTAGCTGATCAAAGTGTTTCTATGCCCGAGTATTTAGTCAGCACAGAATTCTCATCTATTTTTGACCAACTTATTGAGTCAGGCTATAGGCATGGAGTAGCCATATCAAACAATCAAAAGACTAAGAAAATAAGCAAATCAATTTTGAATGAAGCCGTTCAAATGGCTCTGCATGGATCAAAATTAGAGAACAATGCAGGTGCATCTTCTGAATTAGTGTCATTTCTAGATCAGCTAATATCTGCGATCAGCAACCTCCAAAGAGCTGGACTTAATGGATTGTGGGCTTTTTTGCTTAGGAATAGCTATCGTCCAGGTCTTGTTTTTGGGAATTTCAATGGTCTTGTGTCAAATCCGCCCTGGCTTACTTTGAGCAAGGTTTCTGATAACCCTTATAAATCCGCACTAAGACTTAAGTCTGATGCTTTATCTATTACCCCTGAAGGTTCTAGTCATCCTCATCTTGAAATGGCCACAATATTTCTTCTCCATTCCATTGACAAGTATTTGATGGATGGGGCAAGTATAGGCTGTATATTGCCAGAAACCATTCTCAATGGTCAGCATCATAAAAAATTTAGAGATGGACGGTTTCTGAGATCTCAATCGGCATTAGGATTAGACATAAGTGAAATATGGAGAATAGAAAAAGGCTCATTTAAAAACGAAGCGCTTGCCTTGTTTGGCTATAAAGAAAATAAAGCGGAAATATTTTCCCCACCAGTTAAGGGGAGAAGAGTTTCACATTTAACGCCAGATGAGCCGATTCAATTTAACCTACTTAAGCTTGGAGACAGATCTGCGTGGTCAGAAAAAGTAAGTAATACCATTAGTGTACGCTCAAATAACTATAAATTTAGACAAGGTGCGGACATTATGCCTAGATCTATTTTTTTATTTGATAGTAAAAAAACTCAGACAACAAAATCAGGACAGATCTTATACAAAATATCAGGAATAAGTGATTCTCTATCTCCTAATAGATATCTACTGAGTGACTCAAAAAAATGTAAAGACTTTCGGCTTAGCAGCCAAATCGTCCCTGAAATGTTTCTATTTGACGCTTTTATTTCCAAACAGTTATCTCCCTTTCATATATCACCTCCAGCAAAAGCATTTTTACCAGCAAGAAGAGATGAAGACGGATGGTCTTCGATAAATGAATCCGAAATAATAAACTGGTCTGGCGCACGAGCAGCGTTTAAGGAAATTACAGATGCCTATGAAAGTGAATATAATAGAGAAGTTACTTTAACCGATCTGCTTAACAATATTGACAGTAAAAGAAAAAAATTAACTACCGATCAAAAACTAATATTCTCAGGCTATATAGTCCTTTTTGGTGCTGGCGGTTCAAACCCATGTGCTTCCTATATCTCATCCAATTCAACTCAAGCTAATCGACTTGTTATTGATCAAACACTTTATTGGGTGCAGGTAGAGACCGAACAAGAAGCAATATATTTGACCGCAATAATTAATAGCGATTCCTTAAAAAAAATCATTAAGGCATTTCAACCTAAAGGACAGCAGGGCGAGCGGCACATACATACTCTTCCATTAGAAGCGATACCCGATTTTGATAGAAACAATTTAATCCATAGAAACATTGTTGATAGCACTCGTACATTATTGCATGAATTGAATGCTGAGTTACAGACTAATCAGCTTTTGATTTCTCAGTTAGATCCAAATAAAAACCTTGCAACCCGTCGACGCTTCATTATGAATGAGATAAGAAAATTCAAATCATTTGAAGAATATGATATGGCATGCAAGCGACTATTATTTGCATGATAAATTATCTGCTCTTCTCGTTGCCCAATTCCTAATCTACCCCTTCAATTTTTAATCGTCTTCTGCTTTTTCAAGCATTTTTTCATTTTTCCATGTCAATAAAGTTAATGTTTCTCCTTCCGTAAACCGCACGGTTTCTTCACAAACTTCATATCTATCCGCTTGTCGCCAGTTGAACCAAGAGTCCCCTGAGGCAGTGACTCTATTAGTTTTATCTTTCTTTTTAAATAAGACTTCAATTGCTTCAGTTTCGTGGTCTAACTGGTTGTGTGGGAACAACTTTCTTGGCACATCTTTACTCGCTCGAAACCACTTTCTACCATTTTGTGTATAACAAACAAGCATACAGGGATGATTTCCATGATCCACGTACCGAAGAGCTGTACATGTTTTGCTAACATTAAAAATATCCGCTATTGCAAAGATAGTTTCAAATGTTGGCTGTTTAAAATCTTTTACAACCTCAGTAAAAATATATCTAGGTAATAGCAGGTTTGCAGAGTATTTATCGGCAACCTTTTCGGCTTCGCCGACAGAGCCGGTTCCAGCATAGTTGCCAATATCCTCAGTTCTGCATGCAAATGACTTTCCTCTATGGTGATGCCAATGACCAAGTTCATGTCCAATTGAAAAGCGTTTTCTTCTGTCATAAACATTTTCGTCAATGGTTATAATAGCTTTGTTACCAGCACCTAAGATTCTTGCCTCACACCCATCTAATGTTCTATATTTGATTTCTGCACCTTGATCCCAAGCTATAGCCTCCAAATCTATTTCATCAGGTTCGGTTATACCAAGTGACTGTAAAAGTTGTTCTGATGGAGTGAGTTTCTGCATTATTTAATATTTCCATTTTCATCAATAACTTCAAGCTCGATTAAGTCTTGCAATACTCCATCAATATCAGATTCTGACATCTCATCTTCATTGCGTGCAGCTAGAGTTAGGCTATCGACAGATTCTTTTGCTCGATTGATTAACGCTCTTTTATCATTGATATTAAGCGTCGATATATTGTTTTTATTTGTTACATTCTTTTTTATCTCAAGCTGCTCTTTTGCCGTTGTTAATCTGGATTTCCTACTTTGCATAACAGCAGAATTGATAATATTTCTTGTCTTGGAAATCTCGGATGCAATATCATCATATTCTTCTTGGGCTTCCTTCATTAACTCTTCATCGGATAATTCAAGAATGTCTTCTACAAATAGATCAGCCACTGTTAGGGGTAGTTTTTTTCTAGGTTTGTCGCTCATAATGTGATCTCCTGCGCATTGTGGGAGTTCCACTTCCTCCTCGTTCTTCTTCGTATGGTGTTAAATTGCGTTTGACTCCACCCTTCTTCCTCCCGTATTTCTGAAGGAGAATTTCCATTTTGGAGGTATAACAAAAGCATTAGAATTTCTTCATCTTCGTCAAAAATTACCTCCAGTTCTTTGTATCTTTGATTTTGTATTGCATTTTCTTCGGGGCAATCACTATCTCCATGCAGTTGACTCAAGTCTATGTCGAGCAATTCTTCAGAATTTGTCGTTTTCTCCCTCTCTCCACTCGCGATACTTCTCATCGCTCCAGCAAGAAACTGGACTATTGGAAGATTGCGAGGACAAGTTTTTCGTTTACCAGAAAGTGTTCTTAAAATTGCCTCGTTGACAAGGTCTTCAACATCCATGTCGTGACCGCCAATATATTTGTGCGCACATTTTTTCAATCTGACAACATCTGCATCACTTAGCCCCAAAATCGCTGTTTCTAACTCTTCACCTGATAGGTAGTCACTATCCATCTTCAGTACCTGATTAACTTTTTGCATGCTTATTCTACCCCCCTATTATGAGTGTAGGCGCCCCAAAACACAGTCTTCAGACACAGCATAGAAACTTTTTTTAATGTCCGCGACTGTTTATTTCGGCCGCCTATACCTGTGAGATGTGTAAAAACACCCCCTGACCGATTAACTTTTGACCATGTAAGGATGGAAAAATGACTAAAAAACGCAACGAAACAACGAGCAAACGCGCTGGTACTGCGGCGTCTAAGGTTCTACGCAGTAAAACTGCCAGTAAGGCTGCTAAGACGGCGGCTGGTTCAGCATTAACCCAACGTCCAAACCGAAAGAAATAAGGAGTGAACATATGAAAGATATTGACGTAGATGTACTGGATGAAATCGAAGTAGTAGACCTCGAAGAGTATGCCGGTTCCGGCATACCCATTCCCAAGCGGGTTAAGTATTACCTTATCAAGGTGGACAAGGAAAAAATCAGGGTGCAGTCACCTATAACGGCAAATGAAATTCTGATTGCCGCAGGGTTGAATCCTTGTGAATACCACCTTCAACAAAAATTCAAAGGTGGAAAACGCAAGAAGCTGGAACTCGATGAAGAAGTTGATTTGACTACGCCTGGCGTTGAGCGCTTTGAAACTGTACCAACGGAGGCATGTAATGGCTAATTATCGAAGGGACTTCTATCTACCAGATGAAGATACCCAATTCCTCGATAATTTGGGCTTAGTTTGGGAGGCCATACAGGATGGCAACGCTCGCGGTGTTGTTCTGTATGACTTTCTCATGCCTGTACCGTTCAGGCCAGACTCGCTCAATATGAAATTTAATATACCTCCGGACTACACCAGTGGTGCGGCTCTTGACATGTTTTTTACGGATCAACATGTCACCCGATCTGATGGAAAAGGCATTGAGCGGCTGACGGAATCGAATGTCTTCGATAATAAGAAGTGGTGGCAATGGTCACGACATTATCCCCAAAACACGAAATGGCGACCGGGGATTAACAGCTTGGCTACGCACATTTCCTATGTCCAACACATTCTTAATCAAGAAGCAGGAGGCAAAATATGGTGATTAAACTGCGAATGACCGGTAAGCAACATGCCAAGATCAAATCTCATGTGCTGGCCGAAGATGGTAACGAGGCTGGTTCGCTTTTAATTTGCGAACCTGTGTTCCGTGAAAAATCGACCATTCTTCTGACCAAAGAAATTATTAATGTACCGTATAGCGCCTGCAACTCTCGCACTCCTTCCTATTTATCTTGGCCAACAGAGGAATATTTGATCCCACTATATGAGCGTCTTGAGAAGAATGGATTGTCGTTAATCATGCTTCATAGCCATCCAAATGGGTTTAATCAATTTTCTCACACTGATGATGAAAATGATTTGAAAATATTGTCGCGCCTTACTTCTTGTATTGAAGGTAAGCAACCTCACGGATCAGCAATTATGTTACCAGATGGCAGCATTAAAGCCCGAATAATGAATGAAAACGAAGAGTTTGTTTCATTAGATATGGTATCCGTAGCAGGCGATGACATTCGCTATTTTGTTAATTCATCCGCTGCTAAAAACAATTCCGACTTCGTCAAAAAGACAGAACAAGTTTATGGCTCTGGAACAATTAATATCATGCAAAATTTGAAGGCCGGTGTTGTTGGCGTGTCAGGAACAGGCAGCCCAGCCACTGAGCTTTTGTTGAGATATAATATTGGTGAACTGATGCTAGTTGACTTTGATGTGATAGAAAACGGAAACCTTAATAGAATGCTTATGTCACGTACCTGCGACGCTGATAAAGGTACTTTAAAAGTTGACAGATGCGCACAATGGGTGAAAGAAACTGGCTTGCCAACCAAAGTAACTCCTATCAATGGATTACTTCCATCGGAAGTAACCACAGACTCATTGGCAGAATGTGATGTTTTGTTCGGATGCGTAGATAACGTTGTAGCACGACAAGCACTTAATAAGATCGCCTGCGCCTATCTTATTCCGTATTTTGATTTAGGTGTGGCCGTCAAAGCGGATGTGAATAATTCTGGAAACATCAGGCAGGCAATTGCCCGCTGTCACTATCTTAAGCCTGACGAATCATGCCTTTTAGATCGTGGTGCATATTCATCTGAAAGATTGAGTGATGAAAATTATAAAAGAGACAATCCAGAATTTTATAAAATACTTAAGGAACTTGGATATACAGGCGAGCCAAATGACGTACAAGCTGTGATGACGCTGACTATGGAAGCCATCTACGATGGCTATGGATGATTTTATGGCTCGCTTGTGTGGCTATCGGGTAGATTCAAATAATGAATTTGATGAACAGGAGCGCTCATTTACGCATGGGTACTACGAACATAGGCCACACTCTAATGAAAATATTGCACTCCGCATATTTGTAGCAACTGGTGACAAACACAAAAGGTTTTAAGGATGATAAAAACAATACAAAATATATGCCTGTGGATAACCAATTACTTTTCAACGTTTTGGGATAAGCCATTTTCTGTTAAATACACAGAAGACCCCATTGATCACCCAAAGGGAAAAGTATTGTACGTCATCGGCACAGTAGATGAGCCTTGGCAGGTCGAAATGCGTTGCCCATGCGGATGCAATGAAAAAATTGTCTTACCAGTGAATTACGAAACTTCGCCGCGATGGAGTATAACAGTTAGCAAGGAAAGCATTCCAACATTGCACCCGTCTATCTGGCGCTCCAAGGGATGTAAATCGCATTTCTTTTTGCGTCAGGGAAAAATTGAATGGGTGTAGCCTCGTCAGTTATGGGTATACCCTAACCTGACGTCAGGCAGGTAATAAAAATCTGTCAGAATAGAGTTGATTCATTATTTAATTGACCTTTTCTTCAAAAGGTCATAGAGATTAATCTGACACGCAATCAGATTTATAGGTTTCTATGACAGGTCAACGCATCGGATATATCAGAGTCAGCTCCGCAGACCAAAATCCTGAGC
>Ga0065722_100642_pt1 | contig 12603 bp, 8 predicted proteins | sample BansetMetagenome_FD_59109 | JGI IMG/M metagenome (GOLD analysis project Ga0065722, IMG submission 59109) | Bankia setacea gill microbial communities from Puget Sound, Washington, USA - Caecum Enriched | ecosystem: Host-associated > Mollusca > Digestive system > Ceca | place: United States... | reverse complement strand
TTCGGAATTAAAATTATTTTCCATGTGTTTACCAAGTGAAAAACCTTCGTCACGCTTACTCGCTTCATCGCGCCAGCGCTCAAACTGCTCTGATCGATTAGATTCTGCAGCAGCCGTAATGGCTGCTACTTCGTCTGCCGATAGGGTGTCTTCACCTGTTGATTTTTTCGCAGAATAATTTTTATTGTTATTGTGAAATTCTGTCACCGGCTGGGTTTTAGTTTTTGATGTAACACTTCCCTGTATATCTCGAAGCTGTGCTTCTAGCATCGCGATATTGTTCTGTAGTGCGATATTTTTTTCGAGGAGTATATTGGGTTGTATATGAGAGGATGCTAATGGCGCGGGCGGTTCGGAACTGATCAGCGCCTGTAAAGCAAAACCGACAGAAAACGCCACAAACGCTATAGCGCTATCACGAAAAGATATAGACATCAAAAATTCCTTTTTTTCTCGTCTTGGATACGTAGTAGTCCTCATACCTCTAATGGATGTATGAGGTGGCTGGGAAATCGATAATAGGAAGCTTGTTAATTAATGTTTTGCGAAGGAGATTGTAAGTAATAAACCGATTACATCGATGAACTGAATCACATTGGAGGATCTTTGTACGGATGATTTGGTAATTTAGTCGCTGAATTTAGATCCAGTAGCTGAAACTACAATATTTAACAATTCATATCGTTAAATGACAGCAAACAGNTTAGAAAAAAAGCAGGTAAAAAATGGCGTAGTTGTCTCTGTTTTGACGTCATCATTTGCGGAGTTGGGGTTACGCTTTAACGAGATAATATCCTAACAGAGGAGGCAAGTTAAAATGGCCAGCAAAACGCTGGCCATTTTAACAAAGCAAAAAGAACTTGCAGATTATTGGGTGAAGGTTTCAGAAACACCTTGATGAGTAATAGTGTATCCGGTACAGCTGAAGAAACTAACGGTTAAGATATCGTTTGATGAAACTTCTAATTCGATTTCACCGCTCCCAAAATTACCATTCTCACAGAAGGTTAAATTAGTGGCTGTAACGTTATAGCTATTGCCCAGCTCGTCTTCAATAACACCGGAAGCGTTATAACCACTAGTTTCATTGCCTGTAACTAATGCGCCAGACAAGGTGTAGTCACTGCCATCCGCAGACTCGTAAGATGAAGATGTAGAGCACTCTAGCTCCATTGCTTCGCTCATAGAGCAGTACTCTTCTGCGGCCATTACGCCCGAAGGGTAACCGGGATATGTTGACGTATAGCTTATGTCATAGCTATAGATTACGTCATACAAGTCGGCCGAGAAGTAATCAAAGCGATAAACAAGCGAGCCATTGTAAATAATGCTGTAACCATCGGATTCAACGCAGTAGTCATCCATCGCGCCTTGCGCTTCTACAACAAAGGGGAAGATCTGATCTGGATCATCAGGTGAATCTATAAAGCCTGTGATCGTCATGCTGCCGCCGCAATCGCCTTCAGTAACATCGGTATCTAGTTGGGTAATGTCGTATAGCCGGCTTGGCTTTTGGCTTTGATTTCCGCCACTACGGGGTTTTGAGGGTGAGCCATCCGTTAATGTCAACGGGGAAGTCGACGACTGTACTGCGAGTTTAACGGTTTCGGTTGCTGCTATAGAGAGTTCTACGGCCGTGCTACTAACATCGTTTGATGTTGGAGTGGGGGTTGATGTTGGTGTGGCGCCTCCATCGTCGTCGCTAGAGGAGCCTCCACAGGCGGTTAGAGCCGAAAGAAAAAGCAGTGCACAAATGAGTTTCAACATAAAAATATCCTTATAACGAGGTGAGTAGTAATAATGAGAAATAAATTAAAAAATACGCGACCGTATTTTCTCATAATTTTTCGGCGCAGCGTAGTGTCGAAGCGGCTCGGGTAGTACTTTAATGTACCGCCGCTATAAACGTTTCCCAAACTGCATTACCGTACTGTGCAATAAACTGCGTCGAGGTGTGGTGTCTGGGCCGTCGTAAACGTGCTTTACATCGGATACGGAATAAACGGCGGTTTTATCCAGCTCTTTAATTAAGGTGATTAGGGAGGGAACGTTGCGCCTTTTTTCAACAATAAGCAGAAGCTCAACCGGGTAAGCTTCGCCCATATCGCCATCGAAGGATACAACTTTAAATCCGTTTTCACGTAGCTTATCGGCAAGAATATCGCGATTGAATGAAATACAACGGATTAGTTCATCACCTATAGCAAAACGGGTTTCAATCGAAATGCCAACATAGTTTCCTACAGCAAAACCGAACGCATAGGCCAATGCGAGATACCATTGATCAAGGTTNGTNAAAACCTGAGCTGCAGCAACCAGCCAGATAATAATTTCGAAAAAACCTATAAAGGATGCTAGAAATTTGTAGCCACGAAAAATAACAATTGTTCTAAATGTGCCCAGAGAAACATCGGCAACCCGAGCAAAAAAGATTAACGGGACTAACAAATAGGGGTATTCAACTAATAGTTCGATAATAAATATTCCTTCTAGTGTTCAATTAATATATCGCCTTATTGCTAGGTAATATCAGGCTTTCGTTCGACTTTAGTTCTATTTATAAAGCCCGCTCAGGATGCTCCACAAATTTGACCATTGCCGGGTAAATTTCTGGCCCGCCAGCAACCTTTCGAAAATTTCGGATTAACTCGTTGTAATTTAAATAAGTTAAAGGTTTGAATAGCTATGCGCCAACGACATTTCGTGAGTACTTGCCCAGTAGAAGCTTGCTGATGTAGGTAATGGCCATACTGATGGCAATTACGACTATTACATTCAATATGGCAAGAGCCAAAATAAAAGGGAGGCTCGTCGGTGGCGTTAAGAACCTCTCCATTAGTGCGTATAGTTCAAATAGTAGGTACGCATGTAGGAAATAAATCGAAAAAGCGTAGTTGCCGAGCAGGTCTAGCCACTTGGGCACGCGAGACATTATGCGCTCAAACAGCACGATTACTAAACCGGAAAACGCAATTTTTTGTACGTACCAAGCCGATTCATCAAATGCAATAATCCCCCATTTGGGGCTTTCAAGATAAAACAACCCAAATAGAGCCGCCGTAGACGCTACGGCTATCAGAATAACCAAGAAGAGGTAGCGCTCCATAAGATGGATTGTTTTTCGGTAGTTCGCCCCTACTAACATACCAAGCATATAGGCGCCTAGAAAATAGGCGAAGTTAGTCCAGGTAATGTCCGGCCATGCTCTAGAGCAAACCAGAGGTGCTAGTATTATTAGAACAACCAACCACTTTCCGTTCGGATTTGATAAAAGCTTTGCAAAAATAGGCGTTGCTAGGTAAAGAACAAAAAGAACAGGGATATACCAAAAGGAAAATACCGTACCGCCGGTGACTAGGTTTTCACAAACCTGAATAAAAAATTGAAGTGGCCCTCCCTCAAAAAAAGTAAGCGTTCCGTCTATGCTCCAATTCCTCCACGTCATAATACACGTGAAAAAAAGGTAGGGTAGCGCCACATTTAATANCTTTGATTTAAAAAAGTGGATATAGCCACGCTCGGAAAGTATCAACGAAAATAGTATCGCGGAGATAAAAGTAAAATAGAGTGTGGAGTCGTGCAGTAATATACTTTCAGTCCACGCAAACGGTGTTAGATCTGGCTTTTCTGTACTTTTTGCGGTTCCTGCGAAATAGAAGATAAATTCAATGGCATGAATAGCTACGATATTAATAATGGCGAAGCCGCGAAATGCGTGCAAAGAGGGGATAAAAAGCTTTGTCATGTTGGATACTCTAGTTTCCGTAATGAAGCATCAGATTTGTCGTTATAGTAAAATTGCGATAGTCACTGCAGCTAGTACTCATAACGTATCTCGGGGATACTAAGCAGCCTGCTGTGACCAGCTTTGAGCCCATCTAGGGTAATATGGCCTACGGAAATACGGTGAAGGGCCAGTACCTCATTTTGAAAAAAACCAAACATGCGCTTAACTTGATGATACTTACCTTCAGTTAGCGTAAGCCTGGCCTTGTACTCAGACACTATCTCTAAACGAGCAGGCTGAGTAGTAATATTTTCGTAGGCAAAATAAATACCCCTACTAAACACCTCGCTATATTCATTCGTTAGCGGCTTAGATAACGTAACGTCATAGATCTTATCTAGCTTGGTTTCGGGTAGGCTGATTTTTCGCGACCAGGCCCCATCGTTGGTTAATAACACCAATCCCGTTGTATTAAAATCCAGGCGGCCAACAATATGAAGCTCGCTTTTCTGCGGGTGATCAATAAGATCCAGCACGGTAGTGTGTTTAACATCTTTAGTCGCGCATACCACCCCGGCAGGCTTGTTNAGCATAATATAAACCGGTGTATTATCNTTTAGGCAGGTTCCATCTAAGACAACATGGGTAAATTCNGAAACAATTTGTTGTGTTGAATATGCAACCTTGCCGTCTAGAAAAATTCGCTTTTGTGCAACTAAAAGACGCGTATCGGAAAGCGAAAACATACTGTTTTGACTAATAAAACGATCGAGTCGGCTGGTCTTAGATTTCATGACGTAAGTTTAATCTCTGTCTGAACCGACTCGCTGCTAGCCTTTAACGGAGTATATCCGTCACTTTAATAAGGAATTTTCTACGTTATCAAAATATGTCTTCATCACGTGCCAGGCTTTTTTTCGTTCACCTTTGTCAGACAGTAATCCTTTACGGTTCCAGCCCTGCTGGTATACGGGATGCATTCTGCCTAGTGAACGATAATCTACCAAAAGCCAAGGGGCGACACCAACCAAGTTGGGGGTGTTAGCGAACATCTTCACTTGGTCTTTATAGATTCTCTCTTGATACTCCTCACTCCAATAGGCCGCTTCATCCTTTGGTCCAAAATTACTGCCGTACAGAGCTTCACCACCAAATTCGGATATAAAAACGGGCTTATTATTGATGCTAAGTTTCCACTTTGTATCTTCTGGTTTTCCCTGCCAGGGAACGTACCAACCTAGATATTCATTAATCGATAGTATGTCAAAGTGTCGGTAAAGAGTATCCCAAACGTTCACGGTATTATTGTCATAGCCCTGATTATTAATCACTGATGTAATTAGTCGTGTATCGTCGAGGCGCTTGGTTGTTTTGGCTATCTCTGCGAGCATCTCATTCCGTTGTGGCGTAAAGTCATAGGTCTCGTTTGAAAGGCTCCAAATCACTACGCTAGAACGATTACGATCTCTACGAATCATCTCAGTAAGCATTAAGTCCATCTTTTCTTTCATACCGGGTGCGGAAAACTCGATATGCTGGTAGACGGGGAGCTCTACCCAAACCATTAGNCCCATTTCGTCTGCAAGTTTTGCCATATATTCATTGTGTGGGTAATGGGCTAGGCGGACGATATTGCAGCCTAGGTCTTTAGCCCAAGTCAGTAGTAATCTTGCATCCGCTTCTGAAACAGCTTTAGCGGCCGTCAAGGGGTTTTCCTCGTGGATGTTTACTCCCTTAAGGAAAATGGATTCGCCATTAAGCAATATCTTTGTTCCGCTTACCTCTATACTTCTAAACCCTATTGTTTCGGAAACGGTATCGGTCTCCGTCTTAATTATCACTTGGTATAGTCGAGGATTTTGTGGCGACCATAGGTCGAATTCCGATTTAAAATTAACCTTCGCTAAGCCTTTATCATTGGTTTTTGTTCTATGGCTAATATTGAGCTCTGGGATTACGATTTCAACAGTTTGAGAGGGCTTGTCGCCAACGACTTTAACCCAGCCTTCCACCTCGTCTAGAGAATGGCTTTTTAATTGTATGGAATAGTCTTCAATAAACGAGCGGTTGGTCTTAACTAAGTGTACGTCACGTGTAATACCGCCATAATTAAACCAATCATAACCTAGCCCGGGTAGACCATCTTTTAGGCGACGATTGTCAGCCTTTACAATAACGGTATTTTCACCGTTTCTAATGGTATCTGTAATCTCAAATTGAAATGGCGTAAAACCACCTTCGTGATCACCGATTTTATTCCCGTTCAAATATACGGTAGCTTGATAATTTACACCGCCAAAATGCAGAAACAGTCTTTTGTGTTTACTTGGTTGAGCGGTGAATGTCTTTTTGTACCATACAGTACCTTCTAGAAAGGTAATCTCGGGGAGCTGAGTATTGAAGCTTCCGGGTACGGTCAATGACGGCCCTCCGTCAAATGAATACTCAAAAAAATCTGTCTTTTTCGCTGGCTTTCTTTCCTCCCAAACCTTACGCCAATCGCCAATACCTGTGGGATCGATTATCGCGTCCCATTGTCCGTTCAGGCTCACCACATCACGCCCGTATACATTAGTCATAGCCAGATCTGCATAAGCGTAAGGCAGNANCGTAAAATTAATTAGAAAACAAATCGCTATGGTCTTAAGTAGATTCATTGATACTCCGATTGATGAGGGNGTGTATTTCTTGTTGACGCGATTTTAGCGGCTTCTGTCTATTAGTGAAGACATATATCGCCAATAGCCAGAATTTCAAGCCGCTATAACATGCGCCTATGGGTCTATCTCGTGACTATGATGGCAGTTAACTGAAATAGACAGGAATTAAATGAACATCTTACAGTTTATTTACAGTTAATTTATTTTTTACTTTTATGATAAGTGGTGAGTGATTTGTTGGGGCAATATTTAACGGATAACGATTTGTACTTTCCAGCTGGACGANATTATCGTTGTGAGTTACTAGCCTAAACTCGAGCATCGCAAAATATTTTAAACCATTGCTATAAAATGAAATAAGAATGTCGTATTTTCTACGTCCTTTAAGACTCTTTGGGAGACCCCTAACATAATAAAAGGAAAACTCTTCGTCGGTTATTCCATTAAATCGCTTCGGCATTATCAAGTCAATATGACTGTCGATTTCTGCTGGAATCGGTAAAGGCTGCGCCGGCACAGGTTGGGGGCTGGGTTCTAGGATTGGATCTATAATTGGAATGATGACCCCAATAATGAACCCCAGCAATGCGAGCTTCCGAACTTTTTTTCCAGCCCTAAGACTGGCCTCTCTTAGGTCTCCGCGAATACAGAACTGATAGGTTATTAGCGCATCACGAATACGCTTTGCGCGCAGAAAAAGTTCAACAGGAATGCCATCGATAGTTACGGTCGCGATAGCAATTTCCGCTGTAGGTATATAGCTGTCCCCCTTCCAATAAGGCAGTCCAAAATCCTCGAAAAATGTAACCAAGCGGCCAATTTTTCTTATCCCAGCGTCACGCCCACTTTTTGAGTCTGGCTTAATCTCGTAAAATTCGGTTAAATTTTCCTTATGAGTAAGGATGTCGGGGCGTTTCTGTCCGTGCTTTACCTGCCGCATCCTGCGGATTGTTTCGAGTTCTTCGTTTGTTAGCTGCGGGTTATGAAAACCGAGGTAGGACACGAGAAGAGCAGAACCCCTTTTATCATCAAAGAAATCACTTCCCCCCGTGATTGGCTCGCGAAATTGCTGGCAATGGGTCTGCATGCAATAATCGAGTATTATTAGGCGTTCAGCAAAGGTACCTAGAATAGGCCTATAGGCACGACGATCAATAACACTCAGTAATTTTCCAAGATCCCCTGGCGTCCCACACCTTTCCTCAACTTTATCCGCATCGTCGATTACAACCTTGCCGTTTTTATGGAGTAGCCTCCCAGTCTCAGCACATCGGCTATCCAATATAGCATCGGTTCCCACAATTGGATTCGGGTCGGTAAGAGCTTCAGGATCAGCGCTCATAACAGCGCACCTGTTGGTTGCTGTAACCTGTATAACGGAGATGCAGTTGATAAATGGATACGGAGAAATAAAGCATGGCTATTGCTCCAGTGGTATTGAGAACAACGTCGCAGCCAATTTCGCTCTTTCTATAGGGTCCGCGATAGCCCCTAGGGTTTGTTGTAGCAGTTCTTCACGTTTATTTTCTAGCGTTTGTTTTGTGGATGCGGCCGCTTGTATTTCCATCGCATACTCATCTAATGCGTCCGCTTCGCCGAGTAATGCTTCAACGATNACAGAATCGGTTCGCATTACAATTTGTTGCGTTGAAAGTAAAACGCCATCGACTTCATTTTGTCCAAGCGCCCCTTGCTTAAAGCGATAAAAAGCGGTTTCCGTTGGTGGGGCAGGCATCCCATTCTGGTCTTTAGGGACGGGGCTTACAGAAAACGAATCGTCTTGGGGTGAATATTTTATCAGCTCGAGTGATTGCACCGGGTATATCATCGTGACTAAACACTACAGATGCTACCTTAAGAATTTGTTGGGCAATTTTAGGTATTTTATCTTCAGAAAGCACTTCTCGTAACAACCCTAACAACCCGGAAATAGGTACTTGTCGCCACGAGCCGTCCATACCATTTGAGTACGCAACATGAATGTCTGTTAAGTGAACGTGCGTGGTATATTCTTGATTAAGCTCTCGAAAAACAAAGTTGAGAACACGGCGTACATTAACATTCGATATCGTTCGTTCGATCACTTCTTCAGATCCTTCCTCAACGGATACTTCTGACTCCGATGTGATTGAAAGCTCCCTTTTTGACGATGCGGATTTCGAATGTTCGCCGACTGCAGATGAGACCTGCTTAGAAAATTGCTCTCTACCGGATTGATATTCCCCAGAAGCTGAAGCTTTTATAGACGCACTTCCCCAGCCCCAAGTAGCATCCGCTTCCGCCTCAACCGACCATTTCTCTTCTTTGGATTTTGTTGTTTTATCTGTCGTTTCTCTTTGAACCGTATTTTCAAATCTTTGCTTCGCTTCGTCTTGATGAGAATCTATAATCGACGATGAATCTTTTTTTGACTGCTTTGTAGATTGCCAAGTCTTAATTCGAATCGTTGTAGACTCGCCTGGAAGTAAGGTAAATGTTTTAACAGTCTTGCCCATTCCATAATCACCAAGAAATGAGGAGATAGCGACTTTTTCTACTAAGAAAAGTGCTGGTGCAGGCTCTTGATCTACCGGTACCTCCGCGACCGTTTCTTCACCTCCGGGGCCGGGAACAGGTGACGTGACCTTTCCCATCTTGGCGCCGGCTACAAATTGATGTACAAAGTGCTGCAACTTATCAGGGAANGGATTTGGCGGTGTGTCGGGATCTAACTCTGGTGGTGGTTCTGGTGGACTAGTACCGTCGATAAGAGCTGGTAGGNTAGATAAAGCTTTATCAATATCACCAGCAGGGAAGCCAAGTCGCGATAGCTTCTTAAAAAGGAATCCTGCGGAAACCTTGGGATCGATAGAAACGCTACCGTCCTCAATATTATGGACTATTCCAGCAGCGGCTGCGGGCTTTAATACGTCATTGAACTCGGATGCTAACCAGTCGCTTTCCTCTAACTGAAGGTCGAGTCGAACTAGTCGCTTACCTTGATGGCGACCAGGGAGGGGTACAGAATAATTTATTTTGGAAACTTCACTTGCAGACGAACCAAATTTAATCGAACCTGACATAATGTTACTATCTCCGTATAGTTTTAGGTTTAGTATCCTAACTACTCATTGAATCGTTTCATTTATCTATGTTGGTACTTAAAAATAATTACATGGTCTAAATGCGTGAAAATACACATAAATAAGGTGATAGTTTATCGCGCAATTCGTCGTTTTTATTTTTTGAAACTCTCTCTCCGATCGGAATTGATGCAGTAACGAAGGTTCTATATATCAATATTTAATTGGCTCTTAATTCATGGAGCGATATTTCAATATTAAGCCAATTATCTCATGACCACTCGTGGTTGAGGCCAGCGATTCGTTCATGGATTGCCTTTGAGGTAAAAGAATATTGAATTTTGAACGAAGCATATCCTTTACTTGTGTATCTGAATCCGGGTCAATAATTTTACCCGCGAAAATACATATCCGATCATGTATGAAGGTCTTGTTGTTACCGCTTGTCATATAGCACCTTGTTATTTCCAATTAGCGAATACCGTCTATAAAACTGATTCGCAGGTATGCTGGGTATACTCTACTCTATTATCTAGGTTAACTAGTAAAGCTGTACTAGTTTATTCTGTGATCTCTTCTTCGCTGTTATCAAACTCATCGTTAGCTATCATCTCTTCAATCGTTTGAGGCTCCCCGTTTTCGAGCGTATCTATAATACTTGGTCGACGTAGGTCGGGGACGAGGCGTGGTTGCGGCCTGCGCATTTCTTGCGGGAGTTTAAGTGTTGATGCATCCTCGATTTCTTTAGCTTTATTAATAATACTTTGAGTTGTGTCTATCGCTGTTTGAACTCGCTTACTGATTTTGGTTTTACTATCGCCGTAGGGCTGAATAAAACTAGGGTGAGCCGGTGAGAATCTATTCCAAACACGATGAAGGTTACGACGCGCGGCCAATAAATTTTCGCCTTTGTTAACGACCTCTGGCGCAGGAGGTCTAACGGGCCCGTCTTCCGGTGTGGCTGTTGGTTCTGGTGTTTTAACGGGTAGGGGCGGAATGGTTCGCTTAGGTAAAGGCTCTTGTACGCGGTAGTGTAGTCCAAACAAGCGGAATATACGACTTCAGCCTCCTCTATGATCGCTAGCGCCCACTGTTCAGAGTGACCCCGTAAAATACTGAGTTCGGCATTAAGCATGTCGCAAAACGGATTCATATCTACACCTAAATACAGCCAGAGCGGAAAGTAGCTTCGAAATCGGCTATCGAGAGCGGCGGCTGAAATTCTGTAGTCTTCGTCACTTAGTTTATAGTCGTTGTGGTTATATTGAGCATGCCAGTGATGGTGGTGATTAAGCACTTGAACGGGAACCGCTTCGGTAAGTACTTTGGCCAGCACTTTATCTACCCCGGCAAGTTCAGTTTCAAATGGCGCTGGCGCGTGAATATCGAGTATGTCTTCGCTTGTATCTAATAATCCTTCGCGAATACCGCGCATGGCTTTGAAATGGGTAAGCTGTGAGGCGAAGATAATCTGCGACGCACCCGATAAAATCAGTGCTGCGTGGCCAACAAGATTGAGCTGTGATGCTCGTTGAGAAATATAGTGTGGCGTGCCGAGAAAGTCTGATTCAATTTTATCAAACATATCCGTTTCGTTTTTATAAAGTGACGAAGGTGAATGCCGAACAATCTTTATAATATCGCAAAACGCCTGCTTTCGAACTTCGTACCACAACCGCGAAAAAATATGCTGTTGCTCCCCCGTTGTAACGTCGGAATTTTTCCTGTCTTGCGTTACGCAGAGCAATTGGGAAAATCGTTTATAGCCTTCTTTTGGTTTGGACTTATTGCCGCAAACCTTAATTGGTGCAAATTGAGGCAGTGTTTCTAGGTAATCTGGCCAGTGCTTTTTTACCAGCTCGCTAATGTCTTTAGAATTCTTACTGACAGGCCAATCTAACGTGTCGGGACCAAAGCGCAGATCGAANGTTAACCCGTCTCGGTGGGTTTTATGAGGTGGCTTTCTCCCACCCCATAGATAAGAGCCCGCNATCACTCGCAAGGTATTGGGCAGCGGTCTATTTTCCAATTCGGTTAGCCAAATCTCCAGGTCGTTTGGAATCGTCGATGTTAGCGTTTCCGCTTCTTCGTCTTTGCGGTCACAGCGTTCCTTAACAACTTTATAACCAAGCCTCTCACAGTCAACCGTNTCACTGGCTGGAATAGATAAACCCAGATCATCTACAGCAATGCCAATCAAGTAGGAAGCAACATAAAGGTGTGCCTGAGCAATAACGCGTGAACCTTGATATAAACTGCGGTCGCCAGAACGGTCGTAGCGTGCATTGGGAACCTTCAAAATGGGGTAACGTGGACGGCTTAAATAGAATTCGGAATAACTCATGGAAAGCTTGGGTGAATAAGGTGGAAGCTTCCGAGGATCTTTTTTGCGTATAGCGTCGGATGCAAAGGGTAGAATTAGCGGCGATTGCTGGAATTTCTGTAGTTGTTGGCAAATGCCCGTGAGTATTTGTTGTTCACCCGCTGCATTCATCTTATCTGATTGTTTTGCTGAAAGTTGCCAGTATTCGAAGAATTGAGAAGGTTGCTTTAGCAAACCGTTTAAATACCGATTTGAGGTTGTGCGTTGCAGCTTGCTGTCGGCGGTTTGAGTATTGGAATCCGTCGTGTATTGAGCTAACTGCGAATTCGGCGCATCGCCTGTTTCCTTGCCAAGGTAGGACACATATTGATGATGTTCAAACTGTTTGGCTTGAACCAGCTCCCAAAGACCGATAGCGGCATAGGAGGTTGTAGAATCGTAAAGCTTTAGCACCGGTAGCGATGTAGTGACGATCTGTGTAAGCAGATCCGCAAAAAATACCCGTAGAACAGAGGTTAAAACCAGCGCCCAATAGAGGCCAGTTTGAGCCGCTATACTGCGCGGGCTTAAGTATTCAGCTGGGAAGGCCAGTTCTCGTTTACGCCGGTCGTCGTTACTTTCGTAGCGTAATACATGATCAAAATGTTGCTCTAGGGTATCCAGCGATAGCTGTATACCCTTAAACCAATTGGTAAGCGTTGGTNCCGACTTATAAATNCCTAACGCAAGAATATCCTGCTCCAGCTGCTTTACCTGCTTTCTAACCTGAATATGCAAATCAAAACCTGCCAGCCCCATAGCGCCAGGAACCAGTGGGATTCTGTTGTCCGG
>Ga0065722_100355_pt1 | contig 12614 bp, 7 predicted proteins | sample BansetMetagenome_FD_59109 | JGI IMG/M metagenome (GOLD analysis project Ga0065722, IMG submission 59109) | Bankia setacea gill microbial communities from Puget Sound, Washington, USA - Caecum Enriched | ecosystem: Host-associated > Mollusca > Digestive system > Ceca | place: United States... | reverse complement strand
ATGCTTTCTGAGGGCAATATGGTTTTAGGTATTGCGCTAGTGTTATTTTATATTGCCGCTCTTGCGATGTTTGTTGTTCTGGCAAGCCGACGGTTGCACGATTTGGATAAATCGGCATGGTTGTTGTTGCTTTTTATTGTGCCACTGGCCAATTTTATTCTGGCTTTGTATATGATTTTTGCATCGGGTACGGAAGGATCGAATAAATTTGGTTTGGCACCAGTAAAAAACCATCCGGCCCTGTGGTTGGGTTTGCTCGGACCATTTGTCTTTATGGGCATTCTGGCTGCAGTCGCTGTGCCTGCCTACCAAGACTATGTTGAGCGCGCAAAAGCGGCGCANATGCCTTAAATTCAGCTAGGTCATGCCAGTTTTTGGCGTCTGGTGGCCCCACTCCTTCGAGTCTACGTTGGTGGCTGCGATGGTTTAGGTAAACGTTTCATGCAGAGTGAGATGCCTTAAACGGCAATTTATCTCACTCAAAGCTTCCAGTGCCTTCCCTTGTCGGGCCTAATTCGTACCCCTCCCGTGTTCTGATTGTTGTTATTTGCTAAGGGAGGGTGCTTTCATTTCCTAGCCGTCTCGATCTTTAGAGGCTGGTAAGCAGCTTAAATTCCCATTTTATGACGCGGCCCCTGTCGATCTCACCGATTCCCCAAGTACAACTTTCCGAAAAAGCGTGAATTGCTACTTTTTGAACCTATCTATTTCCGAATCTGGCATCTCTTTGAGTGAATCGTTTCTTACACTAGGTATTGGGTTTGCGACGTTCTAAACGTGTATTGGCTATTATTATTTGGGATTTTTATGGATAGATATAACAACAAATACCGGGTGAGCGGCTGCTCTTTATTGGCCGCTATGCTTACGGTTCTTTTCCTTACGGCTTGCGCGCAACCGGATAGCGCTATTGTTGCGGAAGGACGTTTGGGTGAGAAAGAGGAGCGTAATCCCGAACGCTGGCCTCGCTTAAATTTGCCTGTACAAGACTCAGCCGATATGGAGGAGAAAATTACTGAACTGCTTGCCACCATGAGTGTGGAGCAGAAAGTGGCCCAGGTCATTCAGCCGGAAATTCGTGATGTTACGGTCGATGACATGCGTCGCTATGGATTTGGGTCTTATTTAAATGGTGGAGGGTCCTTTCCAGGAAACAACAAACACGCAACCGTTGCGGACTGGGTGGCACTGGCCGAGGCTATGTACCAAGCATCAATCGATGATTCGCTGGACGGTATTGGTATTCCCACAATGTGGGGAACAGATGCTGTTCACGGTCACAACAATGTAATAGGCGCAACCATCTACCCACACAACATTGGTCTGGGAGCGGCGCATAATGCGGAATTAATCAAAGAAATCGCGCAGGCCACAGCGGAAGAAGTGATGGCAACTGGAATTGATTGGGTTTTTGCGCCGACGGTTGCCGTTGTGCGTGACGACCGCTGGGGTAGAACCTATGAGGGATATTCAGAGGACCCGGAGATAGTGCGTGCCTATTCTCAAAGTATTGTGGAGGGCTTACAGGGCAAGCCGGGTGAGGGCTTTCTCGGTGAGGATAGGGTTATCTCAACAATCAAACATTTTGTTGGCGACGGTGGCACTACCAACGGTGATGATCAAGGAGACAATCAAAGCTCGGAAGCTAAGTTGATTTCAATACATGCTCAGGGGTATTTTTCTGGCCTAGAAGCTGGTGCGCAAACGGTCATGGCCTCATTTAACAGTTGGCAGGGTGAGAAAATGCACGGTAGTCACTATATGCTGACCGAAGTACTGAAAGAGCGCATGGGTTTTGATGGTCTCGTNGTGGGCGACTGGAATGGCCATGGCCAAATTCCAGGCTGCAGCAACAGTTCTTGCCCGCAGGCGCTGAACGCTGGAATGGATATTTTAATGGCACCCACCGCCACCTGGAAGCCACTTTACGAAAACACAGTAGCACAGGTACAAAATGGGGAGATTCCCATGGTGCGACTGAACGATGCGGTAACCCGTATCCTGCGGGTAAAAATGAGAGCAGGCTTATTTGAAAAAACATCGCCAGCCAAACGTCCCCTAGCCGGTCAGACTTCTCTTATCGGCTCAGAAAANCATCGAGAAATTGCTCAGCGAGCAGTACGTCAATCGTTGGTGCTATTAAAAAACAACCAAAATATTTTGCCCCTTGCTCCGAAGCAACGGGTTTTTGTGACCGGCGACGCAGCCGACAATATTGGCAAGCAGGCTGGCGGCTGGACAATTACCTGGCAGGGAACCAATAATGTGAATGCCGACTTTCCCGGTGGTAGCAGTATTTACAGCGGTATAAAAACAACGGTTGAAAACGCCGGCGGTCAGGTAGAGTTGGGGCGCGATCACAATTACAAGGTAAGACCGGATGTCGCTATTGTGGTATTTGGCGAAGAACCCTACGCCGAAGGTAATGGCGATTTAGATAATCTCGAATATCAACGTGGCAACAAGCACGATTTAGCGCTACTCAAACACTTGAAGATGGAAGGCATTCCGGTGGTATCGTTATTTGTTAGTGGCCGCCCGCTTTGGGTGAACCCAGAATTAAATGCATCTGATGCGTTTGTGGCTAGCTGGCTGCCGGGTTCGGAGGGTAAAGCTATTGCCGACGTATTATTTACATCGGCCAACGGTAAAATGCAGTATGATTTTGTGGGTAGCTTGCCTTATTCATGGCCTCGCTTTGCCGATCAGACGAGTGTTAATTGGCTCGATACTGATTACAACCCTTTACTGCCCTACGGGTTTGGTTTGCGTTATGGGGATACCGATATGCTCGCAACCAATTTAGATGAACTAGCCTCGAAAAATGGTACGGTAAGTATTAGTGCAAGGCCTATCTTTTCTGGCGGCGTTAAAAAGCCGTGGAGTGTGATGCTGAAAAGCCAAGGAGAAACACAGAAAATGGTCAGTAATATGACTGATTTGAATGGCCTTAAGGTACGCACTGCAGACCGTAATGTTCAGGAAGATGCACTAAAAATCCAATGGGGAAAAGAAAAGGCGCAGCTACAATTTTTTGCGGATTTTCCTGTGGATATGCGTGCGTATGGCGAAAACAAAGCTAGCATAAGTTTTGATGTTCAACGTCTTACCTCTGTGACTAAACCGGTAGTTGTTACCTACGGTAATAGTGAAGTTGATATCACTGAGCCAGTTGCGACACTGTCGAGTGGTGAATGGAAAACCATCTCTGTGGATTTGAATTGTTTTCGTCAGCAGGGAGTAGTCTTCGANAAAACTTATGCTCCTTTTGGTCTTATAAGTGAAGGTATGCAGGGCGTGAAGTTGGCGGAGGTGTGGATTAAACCCTATAGCGTTGCCGCAGCAACGCTTGTGTGTAACAACTGATCGAATAATTGACCGGGTGATAGCAAAAGTGTTATTGCCCCATTTTCTGTTGTTGATTTTTATATTGTGTTGGTGTCATACCCTTCGATTTTTTAAAGAACCGGTTAAAAGCCGATTTACTGTTAAAGCCCGCATCCTCCATAATATCGAGCATGGTTAGATTGCCGTTTTGCTCTAAGAGTAAAAGTGCTGCTCGTTCGGCACGGTGTTCATTTACGTACTCGAAAAAATTTTTCTTGTGATGTCGGTTAATAATGGACGAGAGCGTACGCTGTGGTATCGATGAAATTTTGGAAAGCTCTTCAAGGGTTAAATCTGGTTTTAAATGGGGTTGGCGTTCGGTTATGGTGCGCTCCAGGCGCTTTACCTGTTCGCTTGTGTATTCTTTTGTTTGTGTAGACTGAGAGGGTGTTTTGTCGTTTTTAGTGGTTTCCGTTGAGCGGGTTAAGCTTAAGATAACGAGAAAATTCACCAATGCGAATAAAAAGTAATTGCCGGAAAGCGCTACAAATTGGGCGAGTATTGTCCAGTTTAATTCGTGACACAGCTGTGAGAAAGCCTGCATAACCCAGAGTAGTAAAAACCCTACCACCATGATTTTTAGCCAGTTTCCGTCAACATCATCGGTATTAGAGCTGGTGTTTTGCAATTGCACTTTGTGTTGTTGAAGTAGGTGCAGGGTGGTGGCGCCATAACCGATTTTGACTAAGTGCTGAACCCACGTAAAAACCCAAAAAAGTGGATTGGTATAGAGGGACTGGTAATTCAGTGCGCTATCTAGCATGGGCAACTTGCCCAGCGTAAAGTAAATTGCTGGCAGCGCGAGCAGGTAAATTACCGGGGGGGTAAGGTAGAGAGCATCCATTCGGCTAAAGGTGAAGTTTTCTTGAATCAGCGATTTTGCATATAGATACAGTACGGGTGCTGCAGCAAAAAGCGCGGTTTGTAGCGCTAGAAAAATATGTGGCTGATAGTGAGCAAGCTCAACTCGAATAATGGGTGACCAATAGAGAATACTATTTAGCGAGGAAAGCGCTATACATAACAAAAAGGCCGATAGCCAGTATTTATGTTGTTTGCCTTTATGATCAACCAGTAATATTTTGGCAAAGATTAAACTCGAAGAAATAACGAGAATGAGCGCTAGGTCATCAATATTAAATAAAATTTTTGACATGTAATTCTGATTGTTTTATGGCCGACATTTAAGCCTATGGGCGCTGCTTGTGGGTTATTTTATACTTCTTTTGTTGTTGGGCAGGTATCTTTAAGGGTGCCCATACGACAGGTAACATATCATAAATCCCCTCTCCCAACACGGGCAATGATTGCCAAATAAGCCTCATTCGCAGGTATCTCTTTGCGTAAAATCATAAGTTGGCACCTGTTGCCAGGTCTCTCTTTCTGACAATGCGTTTATCCAGACGACCGTTGCCCTATACCGGCCTAGTGTGCGCATTGATTAATGCGCTTGTATGGCCTGAAATGTGGAATATTTCGAAGCCAATAATCCCATAAAAACCCCGTACTCGGTCATAGCGAGGTTCAGTAATAAACGTGAGAAGAACAGTCATTTATTTGAGGGGATCGATATGTCAAAAACAATAGTGAANAAACGACTTTTAGCCACCACTGTTGCTATGGTGGTGAGTGCCTCTGCGAGTGGTCAAGTAACAAGTACAGAGCACGCTGAAAGTGCAGTAGAAGAAGTACTGGTTACCGGTATCCGAGCCAGTTTACAGAAATCCATGGATATTAAGCGTGAATCNCAGGGTGTGGTTGATGCTATATCATCGGAAGATATGGGGAAATTTCCCGATACCAATCTTGCCGAATCTTTACAGCGTATAAGTGGTGTTTCCATCAATCGCACGAATGGTGAAGGCCAGGAAATTACTGTACGGGGGTTGGGCCCAGATTTTAATTTGGTGACACTTAATGGAAGACAGATGCCCGTGTCGGGTTTAGAGGCCACTACGGTTAATGCCGGCCGCTCATTTGACTTTAGTAATATTGCTTCGGAGGGAATTGCTGGCGTGGATGTGTATAAAACTTCACGCGCAAACATTTCCAGTGGTGGTATGGGCGCTACTGTGAATGTTAAAACTACAAGACCCTTAGATACGCCCGGCTTGGCGTTTACTCTTGGTGGTAAAGCGGTGTATGACACATCGAGAATAGACGCCAATATAACACCAGAAGTTTCAGGTTTGTACAGTCAAACCTTTGCAGAAGACACGCTTGGCATTGCGTTGTCGTTTAGTCAGCAAAACCGCAAGGGCGGATACCGTCAAGTGGGGGTACCAAATGGTTGGCACACGCAGTCGACTCAGCAGGTTGACGGTTGGTTTGCCGGTGTAGACCTTGCTGACGGAACAATGACGGAAAACGACTTTATTCTTCGTCCACAAAATATTGAATATAACTTTACCGAGTTCGAACGTGACCGAACCAATAGTCAGCTGGTTCTACAGTACGCGCCTATCGATGCACTGACGGCGACTTTAGATTACACCTACTCACAGCAGGAAATTGCTTCCACCAATAACACATTGAACATCTGGTTTTGGGAAGGAGAAGGGCTGGACGAAGCCAACAGCGAATGGGCGCTTGGTTCTCGTAATAACGCCGGTGGTAACGTGTATTACCCTCGAGTGTTTAACCACTTTGGTGGTGACGATTTGGTGTTCGGTACAGCAGATTTCGCCCAGGAAAACGAGAATAAATCCTTGGGTTTGAATTTGGCGTGGGCTGTGAATGAGCGTTTATCGCTCGAAGCCGACTATCACGATTCCGATGCGGTGTCCCAGGCCGCAAGCCCCTATGGAAATAGCTCTGTTATACAAACGGCGGCCTTTATTCGTGCTGGCGCAGTGGTGGATTTTAGTCAGGATTTTGCCGTGATGGGCGCTAGGTCAGTCGATGGTACGCTGTTGCCTACCTCCGCTGTGGGTGCCAATACCTTGCAGCCAACGGGTAGTTCTTTACGAAACAGTGAGTTCAGCAATACTATTCATCAGCTGCAATTGAATGGCCGTTATGAAATGGAGTGGGCAGCATTAAGCCATATAGAATTTGGTATCGCGCAGATCGAAAACCGTATTCACCGAGGCATGATGGTTGCGCAGAGGGACAATTGGGGGGCTGCATTTGGCCATCCAGACGATTTACGTGATGAAGTCTTCACTGCTCGCAGTGTTCTTGATGATTTCGATTCCGCTAACGCCAGCGGGAATCTCGCTAACGGAGCTGGAAGCTTCGATCAATTCGATCTCTACTACCAGTATTCTTTCGAAGACAATGCGACAGATGTTGTTAATACCCAGGCACCAATAAATAGCGATAATGAAGTGAATCCTGCGGTTTGGCCCTGCGCGGATCGTTTTTGTGTCACCGACGACTGGACAACAGATCAGAAAACCGAAGAGATGACTACGGCTGCTTATATTCAGTTCAATTTTACACACCCGCTAGCCATGGGTGAGCTAAGTGCGGTAGCCGGAGTGCGCTACGAAGAGACGGACGTTGAGTCGAGTGCGGTGGTGCCCGCTTATACGGGTATCGATTGGATTGCCGACAACGAATTTCGCTTAATTGACTCTGGCGAGAGTAGCGAAACCTTGTACTCCGCAAGCTACGATCATTTTTTGCCCAACGTCGATATCAGCTTCGCTTTTACTAACGATGTGGTTTTACGTGGCTCCTATAGTAAAACTATCGCCCGCGCTAATTACAACGATATCTCCGGCGGCGTTACGATTGGAACATTGCGTAATCTTAATGGTGATGCTCTGCGAGGGGACCCTACCTTACTGCCTCACGAGTCGCAGAATTTTGATCTTTCGGTGGAGTGGTACTTCAGTGAGGGCAGCTACGTGTCCGTTGGTGCTTTTAGTAAGCAAGTGGAAAATTTTGTGGGTAACACCACTATTTCTGAAAATTTATTCGGCTTGCGTAACCCTGCTCAAGGCCCCCGATTTAATGCAGCCCTTGATGCGCTGGATGCTGAGGCTACTTCCACAGAAATTAGAGAATACATTTTTGCCAATTATCCCGAGAGTACAACCGCACCCACGGATATTCATTCATTAAGTGAAGACCCGCTCTACGACTTTAATGTGACTATCCCTATTAATGAAAAAGAAGCGGAAATAACCGGTGTGGAAGTTGCTCTGCAATACAGTTTTGATTCCGGCTGGGGTGGACAGTTTAATTACACTTTAGTGGACAGTGATGCAGAGTACGATCAAACCGAATTTGATAATCAGTTTGCGTTGGTCGGTTTAAGCGATACCATGAATTTGGTGGGTTTTTATGAAACTGAAATTTTTCAGGTTCGCCTGGCCTACAATTGGCGTGACGCCTTCTTGGCAAATGCTAGTCGAGAACACGGTAATCCGGAGTTTGTTGAAGCTTACAGTCAATGGGATCTGCATGCGAGCTTCAATGTTAACCAACAGTTTTCGGTGTTTGCTGAAGGGTTGAATCTCACCAATGAAACAGCAAGGTCTTATTCTCGCTATCGCGGTGCGTTGCAAAGTGCAACAGAGTTGGGTGCTCGTTACAATCTGGGAGCGCGTTATACGTTTTAAATAATAGCGATGCCCTTAACCCGTGTGGCTCAATAATTTAAAGATGAGTTGGCGAGTCACAGGTATTTGAGTTAGTTAGTATTACCCAGGGTGTTCTACTTTGGAGCTACTATGCCGGTAGTGGACAGTGCAAAATATGATTTCGGAANNTGGTGTACTTCAACTGTAGAAAAATANCTAGAGATACGAGGTTAAAGTTATGCGAAATATTTTCAGGGTAAGTTCGATGCTCGCGGTAATGCTGGGTGTGTTTTTCCTTGTGGGGTGTGGTGCATCATCAACGGCCACACCATCCAACTCTTCTAGCTCTACTTCCCAGGCTTCATCCCTTACTGCAGAGCCTGCACCTGAAGCGGCTCCGGTCTGGGATTTGGTGTGGAGTGATGAATTCGAGGATACAACTTTAAATCTCGAAAACTGGCAGGCAGAAGTGAATTGCTGGGGCGGCGGTAACAATGAGCAGCAGTGCTACACCGCTCGTGAAGACAATGCGTATGTGAGCGATGGTGTACTACACCTTGTTGCCAAAAGTGAAGTTTACACGGGCAATAATGGTGTAGCTGGAGACGACGTTACCCTAGGTTATACTTCAGCACGCTTGCGTACAAAGGGTTTACACGATTGGACATTCGGCCGCTTTGAAATTCGGGCAAAGCTGCCATATGGGCAGGGTACTTGGCCCGCGATTTGGATGTTACCAACGGATTCTCCCTATGGTACTTGGGCGTCTAGTGGAGAAATAGACATTATGGAAGCCGTAAATCTTACTGTAGACGGTGAAAATCGTGTATTTGGCACCTTGCATTATGGCCGTAACTGGCCTGGTAATGTGCATGCAGGTACGTCATACCAATTACCCTCAGGGGTCAACCCGGCCCATGATTTTCATGTGTACGCGCTGGAATGGGAAGAGGGTGAAATCCGTTGGTATGTGGACGATGTTCACTATGCCACACAGCAGCAGGATGGCTGGTATTCGCAATTTCAGTCAGACGGTCAGTGGTTGAATGGCCCGGTAGGTGCTCCATTTGATTCGGCACAAAAATATCATTTGCTGTTAAACCTAGCGGTGGGAGGTGATTGGGCAGGTAATGTTAATCGTGGAGGTATTGATGACAACGTTTTTCCGCAAACCTTTGCCATAGATTGGGTGCGTGTTTACGAGTGCTCTGCATCGCCCGCCACCGGTGTCGGCTGCGCCAGCCGGGATAGCCGTGTAGAGGTAGTTGAAGGCCACACTAGGCCTGAGTTAACCGGGGGTATGAGCGGCATTGCACAACCGCCGTTGTTCACAGTATTTGACGGTGTAATCTCCGAGTACCTGAAGATAGGTGCCCATAACCCAAACACTGAAATCAGTAGCTTTACGGAAGCCGAAAATGACCGTGGCGANGTACTTACGGTGAACAAAACGGGAACTGTCGGCAATGTTTTTTTTAATTTCGCTAATGGATCGGTTGATATGAGTTCGTGGCAGGGAGATGGCGAACTGGTGTTCGATATTAAGTTGAATACTGATAGTCGTTCCGATCTTTTAATAAAAATAGATTCTGGTTGGCCGCAGGTGAGTGATATTAATGTGGCTTTGCCAAGCGTGGGTGAGTGGCAGGAAGTGAGGATATCTGTTGCCGATTTAGTCGCACGAGGTAACTCGTTTGCAACCGGTATTGCTTCGCTGTCGAACATTGTTAACGCCGTTGTCATCGAGCCTCAAGGCCCTATGAGTATTTCTTTGGACAATATTCGCTTCGAGTCGTTGAGCCTATAATTACAGTTTGTTGTTATTGCTTCTCTTTCACTGCTCGGTCGGGCGACTGACGTCACACTTTGCTGTTGGGTTATCCGCCAGTTTTGGATAGCCCGACACATTTCTTTAAAGTAGCAGCATATTTCGTGGAAAGTGGTACGACAAAACGCCGTTATAAAACAACACTTTCAGTTCGACCAGCTCGTTGTGCGCTGGCTTAAAACTGAATAATAAAAAATAACGGAGTTTAATCATGTTTCTTTTGCCATATTCCTTGCGTGGGCTACTCAGCCTGCCACTTCTGTTGATGTTACTTCTTTCAAGCTCATTTGCGCTGGCGCAGCAGCTAGGCGCGCTGCTTTGGGAGGAGAATTTTAATTCCCTTAATACCGGTCACTGGAATTTGGTTGAAGGTGATGGCTGCCAATATGGTTCTGATCTGTGTGGCTGGGGTAATCAGGAACTCGAATATTACTTAGCGAATAATGTTGCCATTGAAGAAGTGCCGGGCGAGGTGGGTAATTACGCTTTGGCGCTGCAGGTGAAGCGAGAAGTATTTGGTGCCAGCAACTTTACTTCCGGTCGTGTGGACAGCCAGGGCAAGGTGGCGGTTCATTACGGTATGATCGAAACCCGTATTCGTGTACCGGATTTGGATCTTGGCTTGTGGCCCGCGTTTTGGTTGCTGGGAACCAGTACTTCCACCTGGCCGGCCAAGGGTGAAATCGACATGATGGAAATGGGCANCAAGCGCTCGCATATAGATGCCTTTCATTCTGGAACGCCCCTTAATAATTTCACNGGTTCCAACCTTATATTTTATGCCGATGCTGCTTGCACAGATGGCAACCCTACGTGTGCGGCCAGTACCGCATGGGAAACGGATAATGGTTACAGTGCGGCACAGGCATTGAACGACCGCTTTGTTATTTATCGGCTGTATTGGACTGAAGACCAGCTGCGTTTCACTATTGTAGATAATGGTGTCGAACATCAGATTTACGCAATGCCCTTTACCATCAGTGACGAATCCAGTGAGTTTCGCCAGCCATTTTATTTGCTGATGAATATGGCGGTGGGCGGAAACTTTACTGATGTGGCGAGTGCGGGGCAGGTTACCGCACCATTGCCGGCAAAAAATGTATGTGGATTATATTCGGGTGTACGAGCTGGACGGGCAGGGCAGTGTGCAGGTGGGAGCAACGCAATCGGTCGGCGGCGACTTTGGCGTATTCACCGAATTGGCAGCAACCAGCGCATCTCTGCAGGCGGGTACGAGTTCAGACGTTTATGTGTGGAGCCTTAATTCGTTAAGTGAAGGAGCTGAGCCCCCGTATGAGGGTGATGAGGCCCTCAGCTGGCAGTACACAGCGCCCGGCAGTTGGTTTGGGGCAGGTGTACTCTCTCGGCAACCCCTGGATATGAATTTATTCGAGCAGGGAGAACTGCGCTTCCACATTAAAATCCCGGCGGATATTAGCTTTCGTGTGGGTATTACCGATACTTACAGTAATCAGTATTTTGTGAATTTNCCCGCTGGGCAGGGCGTNTACGGTTTGGAGCGTAACGGNAATTGGGGTGAGGCTGTTATTCCCATTTCAGAATTGCGTGGGGACCTGATTGCCCTGCAATCAATCGCTTATCCGTTTGCCATCCTCAGCGATGATGCCCAGTTGCCCACTAAGGTGTTTTCGTTTTCGATCGACAATATACTGTGGACGGGCGCGCCCTTCGTTGATGCGAGTTCTTCTAGTCGCTCGAGTGTGTCCTCGTCCAGCAGCTCTTCTTCATCGAGCAGTATTTCCAGCAGCTCTTCGAACAGTTCTTTTAGTAGTTCATCTTCTAGTAGCTCTTCGCAGGCGCTCTACGGTCTAGAAATGAGTACTACCGATGAAGTGCGTTTATTTGTGAATACAAACGCCTGGGCGGATGTACATTATCGCATCAATAATACGGCGCAGATTAATGTGCGTATGACCCAAAACGCTGGGAGCAACAGCTTTCGCGTGGGTGGTTTAGTGGNCGGTGACATTATCACTTATTCATTTACCTATTGGGACGAGCANCTCTTTGGTGCAGTGGATACGGCAATTGTGCAATACCCTTTTCAGGGTGATAGTGCTGCGCAAAGCTCCAGCAGTAGTGTAAGTAGCGATGACCAGCAAGGAAGCCCTAGTGTTGGCGCAGTGCAGGNGGGCGGCAATGTTACTTTTTATGTGTCCAGCGATGCTTGGGCCGATGTGCACTATCAGCTAAATGGAGGGGCGCAGCAAAATATTCGTATGACACAGCTGGGTGGAGGAAACGAATACAGTATTGATGGATTCACCGCTGGAGATACTCTGAGTTACACCTTTACCTACTGGAATACGGTTCAGGGTTTCGCCGAAACTGCACCTGTCGTGACCCTTATTGTTCAATAGCGGTGGAATAAAACACGGTCTTCAATAATCAATNGAGCNATCCATTTAGCGGATATTCAACCGNATCTGTTTTGGCTCATTGGGGTTCGTTACACTCTTTCTCCCTGCCTGCGAGCATTACTTCTTGCAGCTAGGCTGAGAGTAACGGAACCCTATACTCTCCTCCAATATAGCCGCTTACGCAAACCCAGTGAGTGATTGCTCACTTCCCTTCTGTGTATTTAAAATAAAGAGTAGTTGGATAGCTGTTTAGAGATAGTGCTAAAAAATTAGCAGAAAAAGCTTGTGCCAGGAAATAGCGTGTGCTACTTTTTTAGCATGATGCTAAAAAAGTAGCAGGCAGTTAAAGCAAACCCTTGGAGCCACTATGCCACCGCTTTCACACACTAACCTCAGTCGACGTGAACGGCAGATTATGGATGTACTGTACGAATCTGTAGAGGCTTCCGCTCACGATGTTCAAGACAAAATACCTGATGCTCCAGG
>Ga0065722_104460_pt1 | contig 12620 bp, 12 predicted proteins | sample BansetMetagenome_FD_59109 | JGI IMG/M metagenome (GOLD analysis project Ga0065722, IMG submission 59109) | Bankia setacea gill microbial communities from Puget Sound, Washington, USA - Caecum Enriched | ecosystem: Host-associated > Mollusca > Digestive system > Ceca | place: United States... | reverse complement strand
TTTTTTTGTTTTTGCTGTCCACTTTAGCGACCAACCCTTCGGGCCATTCGCTATTGTCTCGCTGTTAGCGTTGCCGTTCGCTGATGTACACAAACCCGGCATTACTGGTGGCTTAATGGCACAAAAATGGCTGGTGGTAGGGGTTAACAACCTTGTGTGAATAGGCGCTAGTGAGTAGCGCCGTCGGTCGCGCGATTATCTAGGCTTAGGGAAATAGCCGAGTCGCCGGCGAGGCAGGGCCATTGATCTATCGCATTTCGCCAGCCGTTGTCGTGGTGGCTGCGCAAATACTGTTTAAAATCGGCGTTGCGGAAAAAACTGTCAGTTTCGAACAAGCTTTCCATCGAATAGTGCACCGCCAAGTCGAGCTGATTGGCAAAGTCGTCCCCTAGCAAATCATGCACAATAATGTTCGACAGGGTCATGTCCATGGGGGCCACGGGGAAGCCGCTGGCCATCATCACCCGGTCATTGACCTCTTCTATTAAACGATGAGCGAGGTAGGCCTCGTCAACCAGAGCGAGTAGGCCGTCTCTGCCTTTGAGCAACTCGGGGGGCTCAAAAAAATAGTCTTCTGCAATACACAGGAAGGTTTTCGCGTATTGGTATACCCCAGCGGACTTTGTGAGTTCGGTAAGGGCTTCAATAAAATCGGGTACGTGTTCGATGTAATGGGTAACAAATTCCAGTAACGCATCCAAGCCTTTGCCCGAGGGTAGGGCAATGGCGTGATGGAGTTCAGGCAACTTGGCTTCCAGAAAGTCCCTCAACCTGTGGTTTTCGGCCTCTATCCGGTGAGCTTCGGCGATAGATTCTCGAATATACAAAACTCTTGGCTCAGTCATACAAATACTGACATAAACGGTTTTAAGGAAGTTAAAAGTGTAGACCACGACTAGCGGCACTAGTTGCTTAGTGTAATGCCAATTAAGGTGTCAAATCTCAAACTACCTCACTTTTCTGGCGCCTATTTCTACGTTAAGGGCCGGGTTTGGCAATAATGATATTGGTGCCAGACTGACCTTGAATGCGCGCCGTCGACTTTAAAACCATTTATCTCTCGCACTCAAAGTATAGAAGGCTCTCCCTAGGCTTGCTCCGCGAATCGCATTAAATATGATAAAGCTCAACCACAAACCGTTGTTACCCCATGGCCGGCTGTACCACCACAGGGGCAAAAAGCCACAAAACACAGCGATAAGCATGGTTAGTAGCATGATGCGGGTTTTGCCGGCGCCAATAAAAATCCCGTCGAACAGGTAGGTCCACACACTGACTAAGGGTATGATTATAAGCCAGTGATAGTAAGTGTTTACTTGCAGCGCGACTTCCGAAATGTCGGTAAACATGGCAACCAGCGGTGTTTGAATGCCCGCTAGTACTGCGGCCACCATCAGCGCCATTACCAACGCAGCAGTCGCTGAGGCCGCACAGGCTTTGAAGAAGCCGGGATAATCCTTGGCCCCCAGTGCCCTTGCGCCCATGGCCTCCACCGCGTGAGCATAGCCGTCGAGGCCGAAAGACTGAAACAGCACCAGCTGCATCAGTATGGCGTTGGCGGCAAGAATGTCTGGGCCCAGTTGGCCACTCTGAGCAGTAAAAAAATTAAAGATAAACAGCAGCAAACTGGTGCGAACAAACAAGTCACCGTTAAGTTTTAGCAGCGCCATCCAGCCTTGGGTGTTAAACAGTTGTGATAGCGATGGCCAAGCCAGTTGCGTGCCGAAATGGCGTTTTAAGGCATAGAGCCCCATCCACACCGCCAGTGCTCCAGCGCTTAATTCGGCAATGAGTGAGGCATAGGCGGCGCCATCGCTTTTCCAGTCAAAAACCACAATAAAGGCATAGTCGAGCACAATATTCAGCAGGTTAGAGGCGACGGTAATAACCAGGGGCAAGCGTGTATTCTGCAAACCGATAAGCAGGCCAATCATCACATAGCCCACCAACACAGCCGGTGCAGCGCTCATGCGAATATGGCAGTAGCGGCTTGCTAGCTCGGCAATTTCTGGGTTTGGGGCCATTAAGCTAATGGCGATGGGCACAATTAGCCACTGCAAGGCTATGAGTGCCGCGCCACTAACAACAGCCAGTACTAGGCTTTGGCCAAGCTGCAGTTGTAAGTGCGCGGGCTGGTCTGCACCTAGGGCACGCCCGGTAAAACTGGTAGTACCCATGCGTAAAAAAGCGAAGCCCCAAAATAAAAACGCCAGTATGTTTGCCCCAATAGCAACGGCTCCAAGGTAGAGTGCGCTGTCTAAGTGGCCAAGCATGGCGGTGTCGGCTACCCCCATTAACGGCGACGATATATTACTTAAGATCATTGGCCAGGCCATATTCCACGCTTGGCGATGAGGTAGGTCTTTTAAATAAGGGTGCTTAAAGTCAGTGGCGGGCCTGTTCACCAAGAGGGTATAACTCCGTTTATAGTGTGTTACTAGAGTGCCAATAGATAAAAAAGCACCTCTCAGCGCAGATCAGCACTTACTTTATGACTCCCGCTACCGTTATAATCGCCGGCTGCGACCAGTGGTCGCACCTTCTGCTGTGGGCAAATATCGTGAAAGTAGCCGGCAACAGATAGGAATATGGTGCAAAAAAGCCATAAAAGGTCGTTATATTACCTTGCAAATGGCATCACCAACTACGTAAGTTATCTACATTATGGGCGCAATCTGACAGGCTATCGCACAGATTAGCGGTTTGAAAGCTCTGTTTTTAAACAGTGTTTTGGGTTTCTATTGTCCAGAACGGTGTTTTAAAGCAGTGTTTCTTATCGCACCTACATTGCCCACTATATAGAAAGCTAGTTTTAACAATAATATCTAACTCTACTATTTATGGAGATGGGGCGATGTTAAGTATTTCCAAGCGGTCGCTCGCTCTGCTGTTCATGGTTATTGCCGCGGTATTACCCGGTCTGGTATCCGCGAATGAATGGCAGCTCAATATGACCGAAGGCGTAACATCCGTCAGTCAGGAAGTTTACGGCCTGCACATGACGATATTCTGGTGGTGTGTCGCCATTGGTGTAGTGGTATTTGGGGTAATGTTTTACTCCATGTTCGCTCACCGTAAGTCTCGTGGCGCAAAAGCGTCCAATTTCCACGAAAGTACTACGCTGGAAATCATATGGACTGTTATACCTTTCTTTATTCTGATCTTTATGGCGATTCCCGCTACCTCTACTTTAAAGAAAATTTACGATACCGATAATGCCGAAGTTGATATTCTGATTACCGGTTACCAGTGGAAGTGGAAGTACGAATACCTAGGTCAGGATGTTAGCTTCTTCTCCAACCTCAGCCAAAACTCTGTAGACCAGGTTCGCAACGGTGAGGCCAAGAGTGAAAACTACTTGCTAGAAGTGGATGAGCCCATGCTTATACCCATCGGCAAAAAAGTGCGCTTTTTGGTTACGGCTGCCGACGTTATTCATAGCTGGTGGGTACCCGATCTGGCGGTTAAGCGCGATGCTATTCCAGGTTATGTCAACGAAGCGTGGACCTTGGTGGAAAAGCCCGGCGTCTATCGCGGTCAGTGTGCAGAGCTGTGCGGTAAAGATCATGGCTTTATGCCCATTGAGGTGCATGCTGTTACTCAGCAAGAGTACGATGCCTGGCTAGCAAAAAAGAAAGTAGCGGCTATGGCCGTTGCCCAAGCTGCCAAGCAAACCCTCAGTTTTGATGAGCTGTATGCGCAAGGTGAAACGGTTTACACCACCTATTGTGCCTCATGCCACCAGTCGAATGGTGCTGGCTTGCCGGGTGTATTCCCTGCAATTGCCGCTAGCCCAATTGCCATGGGTGATGTGAGTGGCCACCTAGACCGCGTCATTAATGGCGGTAAAGGCATGCCCCCCTTCGGTGAACAGCTCACGCCCGTACAGGCTGCAGCGGTTATCACTTTCCAGCGTAACGCGTTTGGCAACAATATGGGCGACAACGTCCAGCCAATCGACGTTGTGAATTTTAAGCAAGACCAATAAGGAGGTCACAACTATGGCACATGGTCCTGCTAAAGGGTTTACCCGTTGGTTGTACACAACCAACCACAAAGACATAGGTAGCATGTACCTATGGTTCAGTTTCGCCATGTTTTTTCTTGGCGGTATTTTTGCGCTTGTCATTCGCGCTGAGCTGTTTCAGCCCGGCTTGCAGATTGTAGAGCCTAACTTTTTTAACCAAATGACCACCATGCACGGTTTGATCATGGTGTTTGGTGCAGTCATGCCGGCCTTTGTTGGTCTGGCTAACTGGATGCTTCCCATGATGGTGGGTGCTCCCGATATGGCGCTACCACGCATGAACAACTGGAGCTTCTGGATTCTGCCGTTTGCCTTTGCGATGCTCGCCTCTACCTTGTTTATGGAAGGCGGCGCACCTAACTTTGGTTGGACGTTCTACGCACCACTGTCTACCACCTACGCTCCAGCATCGGTAACCTTCTTTATCTTTGCCGTGCATATTATGGGTGCGAGCTCCATCATGGGGTCCATTAATATTATTGCGACCATTTTGAATATGCGTGCCCCCGGCATGACATTAATGAAAATGCCGCTGTTTGTATGGACGTGGTTGATTACCGCTTACCTGCTAATTGCCGTTATGCCTGTATTGGCCGGTGTGGTGACCATGATGTTAATGGACATTCACTTTGGTACCAGCTTCTTCGACGCAGCCGGTGGTGGTGACCCCGTTTTGTTCCAGCACGTATTCTGGTTCTTTGGTCACCCAGAGGTTTACATCATGATACTGCCGGCTTTTGGTGTGGTATCAGCGATTATTCCAACCTTTGCACGCAAGCCGCTGTTTGGCTATTCCTCCATGGTCTACGCCACCGCCTCTATTGCATTCTTAAGCTTTATTGTGTGGGCTCACCATATGTTTACGGTGGGCATGCCGCTGTTTGGCGAGTTGGTCTTTATGTATGCCACCATGCTTATTGCAGTGCCAACAGGTGTGAAAGTATTTAACTGGGTTACCACAATGTTCAGAGGTTCTATGACCTTTGAAACCCCCATGTTGTTCTCCATCGCTTTCGTTATCCTGTTTACCATTGGTGGTTTTTCGGGTTTGATGCTGGCTATTGCCCCTGCCGACTTCCAGTACCACGACACCTACTTTGTGGTGGCGCACTTCCACTATGTATTGGTGCCTGGCGCCATATTCTCCATTACCGCTGCGGTTTACTATTGGCTGCCAAAGTGGACGGGTAATATGTATGACGAAACCATGGGTAAAGTACAGTTCTGGCTGGCCTTTGTAGGCTTGAACGTAACCTTCTTCCCTATGCATTTCTCGGGTTTAGCCGGTATGCCTCGTCGCATTCCAGATTACAACCCACTGTGGGCAGATTGGAACATGATCTCCTCTATTGGTGCGTTCCTGTTTGGTGCGGCACAATTGTTGTTATTGTTCATTGTCATTCGCACCATCATGGGTGGCAAAAAAGCAACGGCAGAAGTATGGGAAGGCTCTCATGGCTTGGAATGGACTGTTCCTTCGCCAGCGCCTTACCACACGTTTACAACGCCGCCCGAAATAAAATAAGGGCAAATAGATCGCTCCCTTTCTTGTTTTTGGTTTTGCCCATGGCGAAAAAAGCCTAAGCTAGAAAGGGAGTCGTTAGCGGTTTCGGATAGACATTCGGATAGATGTGATGAGTAAAGACGCAAGCAAAAAAGCCGTTCAGGCGACTATTGTTAAATCAATGGCCCTAGTGGTTGCCATGTTTGTCTTTGCTGTATGGGTAATGCCACCTATTTACAATTTATTTTGTGAAGTCACCGGTTTGAACGGTAAAACCCGTGGCCAGTACCAAGCTGTGAGTGCTGACATCGATACCAGCAGAACCGTTACGGTACAGTTTGTGGGCACCAACAACGAGAACATGCCATGGGGTTTTAAACCCGCAGATTTCTCCTTGCAAGTGCACCCCGGGGAGGCAGTGGTTACCGACTTTATTGCCCACAACCCTACCAAGCATATTATGGTAGGTCAGGCGGTGCCCAGTTTGGTGCCTCACAACGCCACCGACTATTTTCACAAAACCGAGTGTTTTTGCTTTAATCAGCAAGCATTGGCGCCGGGTGAAACCGCTAAATTAGGGTTACAGTTTATTGTCGATCAGGAAATGCCGAAGGCGGTCAACACGATTACGCTTTCGTACACCCTGTTCGATGTAACGGCCGATGCACCCGAGGCTGTTGCTCAAAAGCAACAGCAACTGGATGCAAGCGAGCTAAAAAAGCAGGATTCAAATAAACAAGAATTGGACTCCACCAATTCACCAACTTTAACCGCACGTTAAAACGCGGGGGTATGCAAAACATGGAACAACAACACGAAACATACTACGTTCCCGAGCAGAGCAAGCTGCCAATTTTGGCGTCCTTGGGATTGTTTCTCACCGTCTTTGGTTTAGCCAACTGGTTAAACGACATTACCGCCAGTAAAGATGGCAATGGCGCGTTAATATTTGTCCTCGGCTTTATTCTGCTCTCTGCGGTACTGTTTAACTGGTTTGCTACGGCTATTGATGAAAATATTAAAGGCCTTAACAGCGCACAGTTAAAACGCTCTTATGTGTGGGGCATGGGCTGGTTTATCTTCAGTGAAGTGATGTTCTTCTCGGCCTTTTTTGGCGCTCTTTGGTACTTGCGTAACATCTCGCTACCGGATTTGAGCACTGGGCCAACCAGCGAGCTACTGTGGAATGGTTTTAATGCCGAGTGGCCACTCATGACCACACCCGATATGGTTGCCAATGGTGCGGGTGCAGAAATGGTGGGCCCGGACGAGAACATGAGTAACCCCGGTATTTCCAATTGGTTGGGTTGGTTGCCCTTCTGGAATACCACGGTTCTACTAATCTCCAGTTTTACGGTTCACTTTGCCCACACCGCCCTGAAAAAGGCCAACAAAAAGATGTTCAATGTGTGGCTGGGTATCACCGTTGTCTTAGGTATTATCTTTTTGGTTTTACAGGTAGAGGAATACCTACACGCCTATAACCACTTAGGTTTAACCCTCGAAAAGGGTGTTTATGGCACAACCTTCTTTATGCTGACCGGTTTTCACGGCCTGCACGTGACCATGGGTACCTTTATGCTGTTGGTTCAGTGGTTGCGCTCCGTTACCAAGGGTCACTTTGATCACCATAACTGCTTTGGTTTCGAGGCCTCTAGTTGGTATTGGCACTTTGTTGATGTGGTATGGGTTGGCTTGTTTATATTTGTTTATCTTTTGGGCTAAAGGCCTACTGCCCTTGGGTAGCCACGCCACGGTGGTTACCCCAAGGAGCGGTATTGGTTAATTTACCACTGGAAATACCATAGCCGATTGTCAGTAGCAGAGCGGCTGCCAGCGTTATCCTCACTCCTAGGGCGTAGAGCGTGCGTTTTGACTCTGAGCTGCCCATGTCTTTTAGAACAAAAACCAAACCGCTACTCAAGCTGGCAACCACCGCAATAAACAGTATGATAATGGCTATTTTTAAGGTGGCTGGGCTCATGTGTTTGTCTCCGTTGGGGCAGCGGGTGGTTGTAAAGAGCGTGAAAGTGGTACAGAGCACAGTATGAGCAATACCATGCGACTACAGTTTCAACTTAACTGGAAGCTCTCGTTGTTTTCGTTTGCACTGCTGCCCATATTACTCAGTTTGGGTGTTTGGCAGCTTAGCCGAGCGCAACAAAAGCAAACCTTACAGGAAAGCTGGCAGCATCAGCAAGCGCTGCCGGCGCTGCCCTACCGTGGCGACACAGCCTTTCAAAATCGCCGCTATGTTGTCTCGGGTCAATTTGTGACCGACCGTTACTGGTTACTCGAAAATCGCATGCTAGACAGCAAGCTCGGCTACGAAGTGCTGATGGCGTTCCGTGTAGGTGAGCACTTACTGTTAGTGAATCGCGGTTGGGTAGCCGCTGGCCAGTACCGGCAAGACAGCCCTCAGCTGGTATTACCCGTGGCAGAACAGCGCCTCAGCGGCACGCTTAAGCAACCGAGCGATTCACGTTTTATCGAGCAGAGCTACCAGCCTGTAACACAGTGGCCGCAACGTTTATTGGAAGTTGATACCGCGCTGATGGCTAGTCAGTTTGGTGAGCCACTGGCAGCACACATACTATTACTAGACCCCGACAGCCCCACAGCACTTGCAGTAAACTGGCAGCCTATTAATATGTCGCCAGCCAAGCATACCGGCTACGCCGTACAATGGTTTGCCATGGCGCTTGCTCTCACGGTGCTGTGGTGTATCACCAACACCAATATTTTAATGCTTATACGCCGCCAGCGCTAAGCTGTTGCGGCCCCAAACTAGATTAACCACCATGACTGACACGCAACAAGCTAATCCTACCGAGGCAAACGAGGCCAAAAGTCGCACCAACAAAAGCCGCGCCCTGCTTGCCATTATAACGGTATCAGTTCTGCCCATTTTTGCCGCCTACTTTATGTTTTTTACCGGTATTGGTGTACCCGACAATACCGTGAACCAGGGTTTTCTGCTGCCCAATGCGGTGAATATTGATGACCTGCTCGGCGATGAACACGAAACCTTTGCTACTGAGCTAAACACCGAAAAAAAATGGCGCCTACTGCTGCCCCTTGGCCAAGAGTGCAACAGCGCCTGCGAGCAAAATTTTTATACCACCCGCCAAGTACACATTCGCCTGTCAGAAAAAAGCATTCGCCTTGAGCGTGTTGCGGTGAACATTGGCGGCACCGTAGGTTTGCGTTTATACGACCAACTGTCGCCACAGCATCCAAAGCTAAAGCTACTCACCGTAAACGTTGAGCAATGGCAGAACTGGCTAAATGCCAGTGGTGAGCAATTACATGCAGACCAAAGACCCTACTACCTACTGCTAGATCAAGAAGGTTTTGCGATGATGTATTACACCGAAGAGCATCACGGTAACGCCCTCTTGAAGGACATAAAGCGCGCGCTCAAATATTCCATCGACTACCAATAACTAGGCCATCACAATATGTTACGCAAAAGCCCTATCTTTGCTCTTTCCTGCTTGGCGCTGGTATTTGCAGCGGTTGTTGTAGTACTGGGCTCCTTTACGCGTTTGGCTGACGCTGGCCTTGGCTGCCCCGACTGGCCCACCTGCTACGGCCACCTGTGGGTACCCAATTCCAGCGAAGAAATTCACCTTGCAAACCGCTCGTTTCAGCAAACACCCGTAGAAACCGATAAAACTTGGCCAGAGCAAATTCACCGCATTTTTGCCTCCACCCTCGGTGTTATTATTCTGGCCATGTTCTTTGTCACAGTGAAACGTCGCAAGCCGGAACAACCTTGGCGTAGCGTGGTAATACTGGTAGGCGCCTTGGTCGCAGGTGTGATTGCGCGCATTTTTGTTGGCGATAGCCTCGACGTGTTTTTATGGGCACTGGTTATCTTCTACTTTGTGAATATTTTGCGCTTAAAAGACTACCCCGTGGCCCGCACCGAACCGTTCTTTTTGCCGGCAACCTTGGTGGGGCTTGTGATTTTACAAGGCTTTTTTGGTATGTGGACGGTCACCCTCAAGTTGTGGCCACAAGTGGTCACGGCTCACCTGCTAGGGGGCTTTGCCACGCTGAGTCTTATTTGGCTGTTACTGCAACGCAGTGGCCAATACCAGTGGCGCTTTCAAGCGCGCGAAGTTATCGCCTTGGTCAATGCCCAAAAGCTCGCCATTGCCGCCTTAATTGCCGTGGTTATACAAGTTGCCCTAGGCGGTTGGACCTCGTCAAACTATGCCGCCCTCGCCTGCCCCGATTTCCCCACCTGTCAGAATGCCCTTGTGCCCCACGCCGACTATGGGCAAGGCTTTAACCTCTTCCAAAAACTCGGCCCCAACTACTTAGGGGGCTTGTTAGAAAACGAAGCGCGTATAGCCATACATTTTGTGCACCGCTTAGGGGCCATTGTGGTGACCGTATTAACACTATTACTGGCTGCAAAGTTGTGGCGTATTGGGCAGACCGAAACACGGCGCATGGCGGCTATTCTCGGGGCTGTGTTGGCCACGCAAATTGGCTTGGGCATCAGCAACATTGTGTTTAGTCTGCCGCTTAGCGTTGCTGTTTTGCACAACGCCGGGGGTGCAGTGTTGTTATTGGTGATCATTACCATCAACCACCGAATCAAAACCATTAGCACTCTTTAGCCAGGTAAAACCATGAGCACACTTAACGACCAGTCATTCGACGACGTGATGAAAAATCACTGGCGTGATTACTACGAACTCACCAAGCCCACCGTGGTGCTGTTAATGCTGTTAACCTCGGTAATTGGCATGCTGTTGGCAACCCCGGGCATGGTACCCTTGGACATTCTGGTGCTGGGTAACTTAGGCATTGCCCTGTGTGCTGGCTCGGCAGCCACCGTGAATCATTTAGTCGATCGCCACATTGATGTGAAAATGGCGAGAACCTTTAATCGCCCCGTTGCTAAAGGTCGAGTAGCGCCCATCAATGCCATTATATTTTCCATCGTCCTTGGCTTGGCGGGTATGGCGGTTTTATTCATCTGGGTAAATGCCGTTACCGCTTGGCTAACCATTGCCTCACTGGTGGGCTATGCGTTTGTTTATACCTTCTTTTTGAAGCGCGCCACACCGCAAAATATTGTTATTGGTGGTTTGGCTGGGGCGGCTCCGCCACTTTTGGGTTGGACCGCCGTCACTGGCGAAATTCACGGCCATGCACTGTTATTAGTGCTCATTATCTTCGCCTGGACGCCCCCCCACTTTTGGGCTCTAGCCGTGCATAAAAAAGCCGAATACGCCAATGCCGAAATTCCCATGCTACCGGTCACCCACGGTGAGCAATACACCAAGCTGCATATTTTGCTCTATACCATTTTAATGGTCATTGTGAGTGTATTGCCGTTTGTCACGCAAATGCTCAATACATTGTATTTACTGGGTGCGGTGGTATTAGGCGTGGGCTTTATCTACTACGCCATCACCATGCTAATTGGCAAAAACCCAAACGCCGGCATGGATACCTTTAAGTATTCCATTATTTATTTAATGGCACTGTTTGTGATTATGCTACTCGATCACTACTTAATGCCCATACAGTCCACATTCGCAGTTTAACGGCCTCAACAGGATGGCAGAGATGAGTGATACTAGCGCCCAGCGTCCCGACAAAACCCCACAGCAAAAAAGCGGCATCAAAAAAACCGTTATTTTTATTGTGATATTAATGACGGTTTTTGTAAGCCTATTTTTTAACAAAATGCTGCAGCCACGCGTAATGAACGACGTTGAGCTACGAGCCAATGGTGCGATTGTATTTGACAACCCGCGCATCATTAAAGCGTTTTCATTGTTGGACCACAACAACCAAGCGTTTACCCTTAACGCCGTACAAGACACCTGGACCATCATGTTTTTTGGCTTTACCCACTGCCCCGATATCTGCCCCGTAACCATGGCGAAATTGGCAGAAGTGTATAAAAAACTCGATGCCGATATTGCCAAGCAAACACAAGTGGTTATGGTAAGCGTTGACCCGGCCCGTGATACCCCCGAAAAACTCGCCCAATACGTTCCCTATTTTCACCCAGAATTTGTAGGGGTTGGCGGTGATTTTTTACAAACCATGCAACTGACGCAAAACCTCAACGTTGCCTTCCATAAAGTGTTAATGGGTGAAGACGACTACACCGTGGACCACACCGGTAACATTGTGATTATTAATCCACAAGGGCACTACCACGCGTTTATTAAACCGCCTTTTGAACTAGCGCGTTTAATTACGGTTTTTCAGTCTATTGTGCTTAAGTACTAACAACCCCGCCGGCTAAAAAAGCTAAGGGTGTTTAATGCCTAGCGGCGTAAAACCCGGTAAGTTACACAAGAGCCACTTAAAAATCAGCCACCGACAAACGAGCTCATAGCGCCATGTAAGCGGCAACGAGTAACGTGCTGTTTAGTGCCCTACCGCGATACATCATCGTACCGCCCTCTGTATTGGGTTTGTGAGGTCGGCGAGCCTAACAAAAGAGGGTGAGGAATAACGACATGACCACGCTCAAAAACCTCGCGCGCCCAACAGTCATCGTGTGGGCTTTGTTACTACTGACAGCCTGCAGCCGCGTTGAGCTAAAACCCATACCCCCACACGGCGTTATTCTCGCGTTTGGTGATAGCCTAACCGTTGGTGTGGGCACCGAAAAATCGAAAAGCTACCCAGCCGTTTTGTCTGCACTAAGTGGCCGCGAAGTCATTAACGCGGGGGTATCGGGTGAAGTCACCGCAAATGGCCTAGCCCGGCTGGACACTATTCTTGAAAATACCACCGTAGATCTACTTATTTTGTTAGAGGGCGGCAACGATATTTTACGCAACCACAACCTTCAGCAAACCCAAGAAAACCTCGCCCAAATGATAGCCTTAGCGCAACGCTACGGTATTGATGTGGTACTTGTTGGCGTACCCGAAAAAAAATTGTTTTCGAGTGTGGCGCCATTTTATCGCGAACTCGCCGACACCTACCCCGTGGTATTCGAGGGCGAGCTAATGGGCAATTTGTTGCGTCAGCCTCAATACAAATCCGATGCCATTCATTTAAACGAAAAAGGTTATCGGCTAATGGCTGAATCGTTGTATG
>Ga0065722_100183_pt1 | contig 12633 bp, 10 predicted proteins | sample BansetMetagenome_FD_59109 | JGI IMG/M metagenome (GOLD analysis project Ga0065722, IMG submission 59109) | Bankia setacea gill microbial communities from Puget Sound, Washington, USA - Caecum Enriched | ecosystem: Host-associated > Mollusca > Digestive system > Ceca | place: United States... | reverse complement strand
ATAACCCCTTTAATAGTACTGTATTGGCCGTTGAGGCGGACGGTCGGTTTTATATTTCCGCGAACAATGGTGAAGCTTGGATGTCGCAAACGGTTGAGACGCCTAACCGGCTTTGGCAGGCCGATGTGAATCCTGNTACGGGAGCGNTAGTGGTTGTCGGGCAGAATGGGCAAACTGCGGTGTATCAAGCCGACACGAATAGTTGGCATGACTATAAAATACCCGATGCACCAGATCTATACGCCTGCTTTTTTTCGCAAGCGAGTCAGGCCTTTTTTCTGGCTGGTGAAGGCGGCGCGTTGTATTCAGGTTCCGCGAATGGAAAGCACTGGAAACGGATTGATACCGAAATGAAAACGGCGCTGCGGGGTATTAGTGAAACGCCCAGTGGCCATTTACTAAGTTTTGGTCAGCAGCAAACAATTCTTCGTAAGCCTAGCCACGCGGACGACTGGGAAGTGGTGCATATAGGGGGGAGGGGTGAATTAAGAGCACTGCATCGTCATCCTCGAACGGGTGAGCTATTTATTGTGGGTAGCCACGGATTATTGTTGTTAAGCAAAGACGAAGGGCTCACCTGGGAAAATATTCCTTTAAATACGCATGCAGGTTTTAGGGGGCTAGCGGTAAACGGTAATAGGTTACTGCTTAGCGGGGAGCGTTTGGTGTTGGTAGACTATTGATTATAGTCCTCTGGCACTAAGTTTTGTGTTGCAAGCTTAGTGCAAATCCAGTGCTTTCTAATCGGTATGGTCTCTCCGTTAGGCTTTTGTTGCGCTTAGATTGCGCGTGTTACATATAGAAATCCAGAAACCGTGTGCTTCGGTATTTTGTATGGGTACCTTAAGGCGTGCTGCACACAATACAGTGAAAGAGTGTTGTATGAAAAATATTCCATCTATTGTTGCCGTTCCTGTAATCATTGTTTTGGGCTGGGGAGCTGTTGCCGTTTGGATGCAAAATGGTAGCCTCAAAGCCAATATTTCGACATTGCAGAGCGATATGGCTATCCAAGAGGATGAGCACAAAGATGCTGTCCGTCAGCTGCAAGAACTACAAGCTGAAAGTAGCCGCTCTATGCCTCGATTGGCGCAGTTACCATTGCCTTCAGGAGATCTGCAGGCCGCTAAGAAGCGCGGCCCTTGTGTCGAATCTCTGGAGGAGGGCGCTGATGAATTTGTTGAAGGTATGGAGGCGTTCCATGTTAGTGAGGCGGTTTCGAGAAAGTATCAAACAATGCTCGAAATGTTGCAGTTAGAGGGCGGGGGAGAGCAGGCTCTACTCGACCTGCTTGCGCAGCGAGAGCGCGTTCTTAATATGGTTTCACACGGCTATTTTTACCAATCCACTGGACTCAGAAGTGGCTTTGCTTGAGCGGGAAGAAAAACTATCAGAGCTAGATGACCAGGTGGGTTCGCTGTTGGATTCTGAACAGTATGACAGTTATGAGCTGCTGAAAGATTCGGGTTTTGAGCAGTATCAGGTGCAAGAATTTGATGACACTCTGGATGCGGGTGATTTGTTGGATGATGATCAAATTAATAGGCTTTTAGTCTCGAAACTACAGTTCAAAAAAGACTATATTCAAGCAATTAATGTAGCCAATCAGCTGATTAAAGACGGAAAGAAAAATCTCGGATTTAAGGCCTTTGATCAGGCCATTGAATTGTATGAAACGAATTATATGAGTGCTGCTCGGAATGAATTAACTGATACTCAGTTCGAAAGACTAAAAGAGTTCGAAGAAAATCGTTTTTCTCAAATGCTGTTAAGTTTGAAGGCACCTTATGAGGATAGGGCGTTTGACTAGCTGATAGTAAGCAATAGCAAATTCTCCCAAACAATGGGGGGCGGGTTTATCCATAAGCTGGCTGCTCTTTTGTCGCGCATTTTTTCGGTGAGATGCTCGAGGGTGTTGGCGAGCCCTCAAAGTAGTAGTTAAATATATTTAACTACTAACGATAACCTAGCTGTAGTGTAGGGAGTCGTTGTGTGCTGGTTGCAGGTATAGGTTAGCCGTTTAAAAGTAGGGGGTAAAAGTAGGCTCTTTAAAACGTGTAATACACGCCAGCATGAACGCGTTGTTTGTCTACCCCTTGTATTAATATATCATTGCCTGATCTCACATCAGGAAATATAACATCTTCCGCCAGAATGTTTTCAATGCCAATTGATAACTTCCATGCGCTTAGCGTGTAGGAGTAGGACGTATTCAGCCAGTGATAGTTTTCGGTGCCTCGTCTACCATCGGCACTTCGCAGTGACACGCCAATCATATTCCTATTGTAACGATAGCTAAGGCCTGCATCAATCTGCCATTGCGAAGTGAATTCGGCCAGCGAATCTACAGTGGAGCCCTGTGAAATGTTTTTTTCTAGACCAAAAAAATACGAGGCACCAGCATAAATTTTTAATGGCCCTTGACGGTATTGATAGTCTAATTCAAGGCCCTTGCGCTTAAGCGATTCTGCATTGGTAAAGCGCGCTTGCTGCTGTACTATACCCTCATCCAGTTGAAGCCAAAAAGCATTTAACACAAATTGATTTTTCTGCGTTGTTAGCGTATATGCGAGATCAACTGATTCAATTAATTCCGCCGTTAAATCGCTATCGACTGGTTGACCAAATTGATCGGTTGCGGAGGTTTGCGCAAAGGTTGGTGAGCTAAAACCTACGGCGTAAACAAATTTTATTGATTGATTGTGGCGTAGGGGTTTTACAGCAGAGATGCGCGGTAGCGTTTTACCCCCATACGCTGAATTAATTACATGGCGCAAGCCAGCTTTTAAATTCACGCCGGCAAACTCTCCGCTCAACTCAAGATAAGCTGCCTTCTCGTTGTTACTCGATTCCTCTATTAATAAAATGGAGCCGTCCTCTTGGATTTCGAATCCAAGAGGGGCTAAGGAGTCCAGCCCGCTGTAATTGATAAAACGTCGGTCTTCACTGCTGCGATGCTCGTATACTAAACCACTTAGCAAAGTGTAATTGTGGTGAGTTTGGTATTGTAGTTGGCCTCCTGTACGCCAGCGGACATTGTTGTTGCCGCTGTTATCAAAACTGTACTCGCCGTTGCCTGGTAGCCCTAGAGTCGCATTTGCATTACTAGCACGGTGAAGCACATAAGAATTGTCCCAATCGCTGAATAGTTTCCAAGTTGATTGACCATAGTTTCTTTCGAAGTTCGTACTGAGAACTAAACCTCGCTCTATGCGCTTCTGAGGAGAGAGTAAAGATCCATCCGAACTGCTTGAATTTGTTGCTTCGTATGCGAGTAGAGCGGTTTCAAAGCCCATCCAGCTGTAGCGTGCATGTGCAGACCATTTATCTTCGTATATCAGTAAGTTGCCGTCGCTATTGCTGGGGAAGCAAAAACAGTTCATATCCAATGCAGAAAAGGCGTTTGCTACCTGGGCTTCGTATCCCTCATCGCTTTGGTACTCAAATGCCAATGAAAGCTGCATGTTTCGCGCTGAATTTAAAGTGGTGTTTGCGCCTATATTACGATAACCATGCTCGCCCAGCGAAAAGGATGTGCCGCGTTGACTTTTTTTTGTAACCACATTTATAACGCCCGCCGACGCGTTAGACCCATAAATGATAGCGCTCGGGCCGCGCATTACTTCAACGCGGTCAATCGCCGCTAGAGGAATACCCGATAAGGGTACATCGGCGTGCGCAGATGACCAAGTAGGCACCCCGTCGACCAAAAACAGTACTTTTTGATTGTGGCTATCCCATAGCCCGCGCATCGCGATGGGTGTGACTCCTGCGCTTGAGCGGTTGACTCGCACGCCAGGAACAAAGTCGATAAAGTCTTTCAGGTCTTTTAAGCCGAGGTCAAGAAGTTCTTGTGCCTGATAGCTTGAAACAATTGCCGGAGCGAGCTTTAAAGATTCAGGTTTTGCCGAAGCGACCTCAATGGTCATCAGCTCCTCTAGGCTAAAGGATTCTAGGTCAAAAGACTGTGCCCAGCAGGAAGCCGCCCACAGGGGGGAAGAGATATAGAATAGGAATTGAAGTGCGATGAAGTTGCTGCGCATTGGATGCTAACATTCCACGATCACATGTTCAGGAGTATAGCTGATGGCAATATCTTTTGGCGTTTTTCGCTGCGCAGCTCGCCTTGCACTATGGCTTACCAGACTACGCAGCGATTAAAATCAATTAATAGAGGCGCCTTTAGCTTAAATCTAGCCCTTTCTCTATTTTATAGCGCACATGCTGCCTATGGGCTTTTGTTGCGGTATTGCCACGCTTGTTCTTCGCCATAGCTTTATCTATCCAGCGCAAACGGTCTAATGCTACTGACTGGGCTGTTGGCGAAAATTTGGAATTGTTAAGCATATCCAGCAGCCGCTGCACATAACCTAACTGTAGGTTTTGTCGGTAGGTGTTTACCTCTGATTTTAGATTCAGCAGAAAAAATAGCAGCGGTTAGCTCTTCGTAAAAATCGACAAGGGAATAGGTGTTGCCATAATGCACGCTGTCGAGTAAGCGCTCTACTAGGTCACGATGCATAAATTGATTTAGCATGTCCTTTTGAATTGCCCACACCATTTTGTGAAGTTTTGGGTCTTCGGTTTTACTGTAGTGTGAAAAACCGCGTCTCTGCGGAAGTAGCTTGTTTGCATGTACATTAAAATTGTCGAAGGCGTTTGGGGCAAATACATACTTTTCAATAATGGATAAGGCTCGGCGTTGATCATCTTCCGGAACCGGTGTTAAGGGCGCCGTGGCGCCGGGTTGACCGACCATGGAGCGGTCCACATATACGCCACCGATAAATCGCGCAAGTGTACTGCTGGCTCTTCCAAGCCTATAGGATGAAACGCGGTGGCCAATTAATAGTTTTTCGTATGATTCGCCTTCTACTAATAATTTTGTGGCCAATTTTTCTTGAATGTAATTCACGTGCTCAATTTGCATTTCGGAGAAACCGATCGGGTCACTACTGAGGTCCCAAATATTTACCCGGGGATCGATACCTTTGCCGGGGGCGCGCATGTCTGCACCATCGTTGGCGTAGGCCAATTCCGGTTCGGTGGAGCGGGTTAGAATCGCGTTCAGGCGTTCTTGTTCGATTTTTTCACCGGCTTGCGCGAGGGAGTAGCCGTATTCAATTGCCCAAAGGTCGTAGGGGCCGGGTTTTTTTGTCCAAAACTGATAATTAGTTTCGTCGCTATTGTTGGCATTAAATGCTACGGCAGGGTAGTCCATAACCGAGCCCAGCAAGCCTTCGGCGTAGGTTTTTTCTGGGTTAAATATGTCGACCAGTGAATGCAGGTGACTGGAACGGAAGTTATGGGTAAGGCCAAGGGTGTGGCCAATTTCATGGAGGGTAAGAAAGTACAAAAATTCTTCGAGCATGCGTTGCTGTTCTGCGGAGTTGGCGCCGAGTGCACGAAGGCTTGTCATGCCGTAAAGCAGGTTGTTGTGCGCTTCGGCGGCAACATTACAGGTGTTTTCTGTGGAGGAGGCCAAGCTGCCTGCACCTAATATTTGCTGAGTCAGAATTTGATCGGTAATAACCGCGTGCTCCAGCATAATGTCGGCACCCAGTACTTCACCAGAACGAGGGTCGATAAAGCTTGGCCCGTAACCGCTATAAAACCGAGAGGGTGAAGACACCCATCGAATAACGTTATAGCGCATATCACCCGCTTGCCAATCCGCATCGTCTGGCTGAATTTTGACGACAACAGCATTTTTAAATCCGGCTTTTTCAAAGGCGATATTCCACTGTAATGCGGCGGCTTTAATAATGGGACGGATTTCTTCTGGTGTTGTATTTTCGAGCCAGAAGGTTATGGGTTTTACGGGTTCGGAGAGTTCAGCCGTTGGGTGTTTTTTCTCTAGGCGAAAGCGTCGAATCATATCCCGGTAGGGCAGTAATTCGGTTGAGGAAAGATCGGTTACCTCGTGGGTAAAATAACCCATTCGAGGGTCATCAAAGCGAGGGGCCATCGGTGTTTCGGGGGCTTCCATAAGTGTGTGCTGGGCAACCAGCGTGATGTAGCGAGGGTCGGTAACTTCTGCACCGCCGTCGTTTTTGGGCGCGCTGTTTTCGTATATGTACTCAACGATAATATCGGTATTTTTGGGGTAGTTTCGTACATTGCGAATTTTGCTTTTTTCTTTGCTGAGCTTGCCCAGTTTAAAGCCTTCGTCTTTTTTCTGTTTACCTTGCGGAATGGGTTTGTAAGGATAAAACGCTTCGGTTAAAAATAGTTTGTCTGCTTTTATGAGTAGATTGCCGCTTTTTTTATCTTCTGCTTCAATTTTTTCACTAAAGATTACGGCAGGGCTAATGTTGGCATCCGCTGCGCGGGAGATAGCTTTTTTGGGGTCGAAGTAATAGCTAGTGTTGTACTCAACAAACTCTAGGCGGTCGTAGTAGCGATGTACTTTAAAGAGCTTTGCAGCATAGGTATGGTATGAGCCGCGCGTGCGTCCCCAGCCCGCCGCTGCAACGCCATTTTCGATGTAAGTAAAGTAGAGAAATTCTTTGTCGAGTTGTTCTTGCTTGATTAGCAAGCGGGTTTCACCGGTTTTTTTGTCGCGATAAATGCTGAATAGGCCATCTATAAGGGCGCTTTTCTTTACGAGCTCTTTAATGGTCTTCTTTTTTTTGTCTTTCTTTTTATCTTTAGGTTTGTCTTTTTCGGTTTTTTTACTGCTTTCCTTTTCACTTTTTAGCTCATTCGTGTCTGACGTGCTTTCATCGTCTTCGGCGGAAGCGGTGAGCGGCATGCCAAGCAATACAAGGCAAGCGGCCAAAACAAGCGTTATTTTTATTGACGTTAGGTGATGAAGCATCCCTTTTTCCTCAATTCGGTGGGGGAAATATAGTACAGGCCTTGGTCTGGCGTGTCCTAGCTTGAACATGAAAAGACGGTGGAAATACTTTAGGGCATCTTTATTATCTAGGTTTGATAAAACGGCATGTTATCAAACTTAGGTAAATGGCAAGGCTAAGTGCAGATGTGCCCGCCACCATACTCATCACCATTATCTGATAGCGGACGGCTTCCATTGGGGATATACCCGAGAGTATTTGCCCGGTCATCATTCCGGGTAAGGACACTAGGCCAACNGCTAGCAGGGCGTTTACCTGAGGAATCATTGCAGCATTGAAAGCGATGCTGGCGGCGTTGTGGNGTTGGTGNTCCATCTCGGATTCGTAACGCTCTGCTCCCAAGCTGAGGCTGTTCATGCCATTGGCGAACACCATGCCTGCCAGGGGAATCACAAACTGAGGTTGGTACCAGGGTGAGAGTTTGAGTACTACGGCAATTATCCAGGTTAAGTGCACTACACTGGCAATGAACAAGGCGAGCGCAGCAAAGCCAAAGAGCTGAAGTGAGCGCCGCTTGAGCGGCCGAATAGCGATGGCGGCCGCGACCAGTGTCATAAACGTGAGTACGGCCAAACCCANAATGTTTAGTTTGTAGTCAAACAGGAAGCTTAGCAGGTAGCCCATAGCCAGAAGNTGCAGAATCATGCGGGCGCTGGCNACCATAAGGTCGGTGCAGCGGTTGAGTCTCCACTGGAAAATACCCATTGCTAGCAGTAGCGGCAAAGTGGATAAAAATGTGTCGAGTAGGCTTAGCCTGATCATGGGCAACTCTAACCTCGCTGTGGATTGACAAAATAACCCTCGAAATGCTGGAGTTCGGGTATTCTTTCCAATAAAATTCGCGCCCTCGAATCTTAATCTTTCCTTGTGTGGAGTTTCCATGTCCCTCGATAAGTCTTCAATCAACAAAGTTGTTCTCGCCTACTCTGGAGGCCTCGACACGTCTGTTATCGTTCGCTGGCTGGAAGACACCTACGAATGCGAGGTGGTTACCTTNACCGCCGACATTGGTCAGGGGGAAGAGGTTGAACCTGCGCGCGCCAAGGCCGAAGCTTTGGGGGTTAAGGAAATCTATATTGAAGATTTGCGTGAAGAGTTTGTTAGGGACTATGTTTTCCCGATGTTTCGCGCTAATGCCATTTACGAAGGTGAGTACCTGCTGGGTACCTCTATTGCCCGTCCGCTGATTGCTAAGCGCATGATCGAAATTGCCAACGAAACCGGCGCCGACGCGATTTCACACGGTGCAACCGGTAAAGGTAACGACCAGGTGCGTTTTGANCTCGGTGCATACGCACTTAAGCCCGGTGTAAAAGTGATTGCACCTTGGCGAGAATGGGATCTCACCTCCCGTGAAACGCTAATGGCCTACTGTAAAGAGCGTGACATTCCGGTGGATTTTGCCAAGGCCAGTAAGAAATCACCTTACTCCATGGATGCCAACCTGTTGCATATCTCCTATGAGGGCGACATTCTGGAAGACCCATGGAGCGAAGCTGAGCCCGATATGTGGCGCTGGACAGTTTCACCAGAAGAAGCGCCAGATGCCCCTGAATACATGGAAATCAGCTTTGAGAAGGGTGACCCCGTTGCGATTAATGGTGAAGCCATGTCACCTGCCACCTTGCTTGAAACCCTCAATAAAAAAGCCGGTGCCCACGGTATTGGTCGTTTGGATATCGTAGAAAATCGCTATGTAGGGATGAAATCTCGCGGTTGCTATGAAACGCCAGGAGGCACCGTTTTACTTCCCGCACACCGTGCGATTGAATCTTTAACGTTGGACCGCGAAGCGGCACATCTAAAAGACTCGCTGATGCCAAAATACGCCGAACTAGTGTACAACGGTTACTGGTGGAGCCCAGAGCGGACAATGCTTCAAGCTCTTATCGATGAAAGCCAGCAGTTCGTGAACGGCGACGTTCGTATGAAGCTCTATAAAGGCGCCGTTACAGTAGTGGGGCGTCGTTCACCTAACAGCCTCTTTGACGAAAGTATTGCCACTTTCGAGGATGATGCAGGTGCCTATGATCAAAAAGACGCCGCTGGCTTTATTAAGCTAAATGCACTGCGCATGCGAATTGCTGCGCAAAAGGGTCGTAAGCTCGACTAGTCTATATAGGTGCTTTAGTTAATAGGTGATTTAGCTGTGCCCAGGTTTTNTAAAGCGCTGAAGAGCTGCTGGTTGAGCGGAAGGTGTTAACCCTTGCCATAACACCATTATTCATGGTGTTTATGGCGGAGCTTGATGGTAATCAAATGAATGATCTCTTCGGTGTTTATAATCGTCCGTAATTGCGGCCCGGAATCTAACCTGTTACCAATACGCACTTAATAATTAGGTAATAGCACACTCGTATACTCGGGTAACTCTTCTTTTACAACACAACACTAATAGGACTGAACCATGAGTGATGGCTTGGCAACTGAGCAGCCAGCATACAACTACAAGGTCGTACGTCAGTTTACGATAATGACCATTGTTTGGGGTATTGTTGGGATGGCCGTAGGGGTGCTGCTGGCAGCACAACTTATGTGGCCGGAGTTGAATGATATTTTTCAACCNTTCTCGCACTTTGGGCGCTTACGGCCGTTACACACTAACGCGGTGATTTTTGCCTTCGGTGGTTGTGCGTTGTTTGCGACCTCTTTTTATGTCGTACAGCGAACATGCCAGGCCAAGCTGTTTGGCGGTTTTNTGTATCCCATTTACCTTCTGGGGGTGGCAGCTGATTATCGTGCTCGCGGCTATTACATTGCCCATGGGTATGACTTCAGCGAAGGAATACGCCGAGCTGGAATGGCCAATTGATATTTTGATCACCTTGGTGTGGGTGTCATACGGTATTGTGTTCTTTGGCACAGTTGTTAAACGAAAAACGTCTCATATCTATGTGGCTAATTGGTTTTTCGGTGCTTTTATCGTGACTGTTGCACTGTTACACGTTGTAAACAGTATGGCAGTACCGGTTTCTCTCACTAAATCTTATTCAGCTTATGCCGGCGCCATGGATGCGATGATCCAATGGTGGTATGGGCATAATGCGGTGGGCTTTTTCCTCACTGCCGGCTTTTTGGGCATGATGTACTACTTCGTGCCGAAACAAACGGGTCGGCCTGTGTTTTCCTATCAGCTTTCTATTGTTCATTTTTGGGCGTTGATAGCGGTGTACATCTGGGCTGGTCCTCACCACTTGATATATTCCTCGTTGCCCGATTGGGCGCAATCGTTGGGTATGGTCATGTCACTGATTCTTCTGGCACCCAGCTGGGGCGGTATGATCAACGGTATTATGACCCTNTCGGGTGCTTGGGATAAGCTGCGCACCGACCCGACCCTGCGCTTTTTGGTGGTTTCCTTGTCCTTCTACGGTATGTCTACCTTCGAAGGCCCAATGATGTCTATTAAGACCGTAAACGCGTTGTCACATAACACCGACTGGACCATTGGCCATGTTCACTCCGGTGCTTTGGGCTGGGTCGCGATGATTTCCATTGGCGCGGTATATCACTTACTGCCCGTGCTGTTTAATAGAACGCGTATGTGGAGTGTGAGCTTGGTTAACACNCACTTCTGGCTTTCAACTATCGGTACCGTGCTTTATATCTGCGCCATGTGGGTAAACGGTATTATGCAGGGCTTAATGTGGCGTGCCTTTAACGCCGACGGCACCTTAACCTACAGCTTTGCAGAATCGGTAGAAGCCAGTTACCCCGGTTATTTTGTACGCTTCCTTGGTGGTTCTATTTTCCTCGTAGGTATGTTGATTATGGCTTACAACACCTATAAGACCGTTGTTGAAGAAGAGCCTGCGGAGGAAGATCTTCCTGCCGCTCAGCCACAAGTCGCGTGAGGGGAAAACGACAGTGAAAAATCATGACATCGTAGAAAAGAATGTTGGTTTGATGGTTCTGCTTGTGGCCGTGGCCATTAGTTTTGGTGGCCTAGTGCAGTTGGTACCGCAATTCTTCCTAGAAGAAACTACCGAGCCGGTTAAAGGTTTAATGCCCTTAGCCGCCGTAGAGTTGGAAGGTCGCGATATTTATATTCGCGAGGGCTGCCATGTATGCCACACACAGATGGTTCGCCCACTGCGTGCCGAGGTAGAGCGTTATGGTCACTATTCAATAGCCGGGGAGTCTGTATACGAGCACCCCTTCCTGTGGGGCTCGAAGCGCACCGGGCCAGATTTGGCGAGAGTAGGGCAGCGGTATAGCGATACTTGGCACAAAGCGCATTTATATAACCCGCGCAACGTTGTTCCTGAATCCAATATGCCAGCCTTCCCATGGCTGTTCGACAATATTTTGGATGGCAAAGAAACCGCCACTAAAATGCGGGCCCTGCGATTAGTGGGTGTGCCTTACACNGAAGAAGATATCGCTAGTGCAGAAGTGGCGGTAGCGGGTACATCGGAAGTGGATGCGTTGGTCGCTTACTTGCAGCAACTGGGTACTTTACTGACTCACAAACGATAGGGCGACACTATGGAAACTCAGGAAACTCTCGGAAGTTTATCGGTGGTACTGGTTGCCATAGCCTTCGCAGGCGTTTGCTGGTGGGCGTTTTCGCCNAGCCGCAAAAAGAAGTTTGAGGAAGCAGCCAATTTACCTTTTGCCGACGAGCCAAAAGAGAGCCACAACGAACAACAAAAAACTGAAGATTCAGATCTTCAGTCAGCTGACCAAAAATAAGGGCGGGGCTGATTATGAGTACATTTTGGAGTCTTTGGATTATTGTGCTGACACTTACGTGTTTGGCACTTGTGTGCTGGGTGCTGTTTGCCAATCGCAAGGTGGCGATTCGCGACGATGATGAGCCCGAAAATAAAACGACCGGCCACATATACGACGGTATTGAAGAATACGATAACCCGCTACCACGCTGGTGGTTTTTGATGTTTGTTGGCACGCTGGTTTATGGCGCGATTTACTTAGCTTTTTATCCGGGTTTGGGTAGCTATAAAGGCATTAAAGAGTGGACGTCGCGTGGCGAACTGAAAATGGACCAGGATAAAGCTCAGGCGGATTTAGCCAAATCTTTTGGTGTGTATGCGCAAATGCCCATTGAAGAGCTTATTCACGATGGCCGTGCTATGAAAATGGGCGTGCGATTGTTCTCTAATAACTGTGCTGTTTGCCACGGTGCCGACGGTGGCGGTAACTTTGGTTTCCCCAATCTCATAGACAACGACTGGCTTTATGGCGGCAAGCCAGAAGATATTATGCACAGCATTAAAGAAGGCCGAAAAGGTGAGATGCCTGCGTGGGGGCCCATTATTGGTGAGCCAAACGTGGTGAGTGTTGCTGAGTATGTATTGAAGGTGTCTGGACAGGAGCATGACAGCGCATTGGCGGTTACTGGGCAAGTGGTATTTAATCAGAACTGTGCTGCTTGTCATGGGGCCGATGCCAAAGGCATGCATGTTCTGGGCGCCCCCAATCTTACCAGCGATACGTGGTTATACAGTGGTACTCGAGAAGGTATCCAGCATTCCGTTCGTAACGGATTGAAAAACCAGATGCCCGCGCAGAAAGAAATGCTACGTGAAGATAAAATCCACATATTGGCAGCTTACGTATATTCCTTATCTTTTAATTATGATGAGTAAAAACGAAGGCTCTGCCTGAACGTAAACGGAAGCCCTATAACAGCGCTTCCGTTTTTTTGTACAGGGATGTACTTATGCCGTGGAGCACATGGATGTGCGGGAACGGCGTTACGGGATGTACTTATGCCGTGGAGCACATGGGCAGCTCTATTGCATCCATG
>Ga0065722_101833_pt1 | contig 12716 bp, 4 predicted proteins | sample BansetMetagenome_FD_59109 | JGI IMG/M metagenome (GOLD analysis project Ga0065722, IMG submission 59109) | Bankia setacea gill microbial communities from Puget Sound, Washington, USA - Caecum Enriched | ecosystem: Host-associated > Mollusca > Digestive system > Ceca | place: United States... | reverse complement strand
AATAGAGCTTTCCTCTATCCTTACCTTCAAAACCTCTCAAACTAACACCGCCAAGGCTACCCCCAANCACNTCAGTATATTTTTTATTCACTTCGACCAAAAAAAAAACTAGCGATATATCATTCAGCGCGCTAAAATCCTCACATTAATACTTATGCATTACTGTAAAGATTATGCGCACGCCACCAGACTAACTTTTGACTTAAAGTGCAGTATTGCGTGAATAACCACGGAGCATCAGGCCGCAGCCCTTCACTGCAAACACCAAATGAGCCCCAGCCCCTCATGTTACAACCAAGAGCCACCTATGCGTGGCCTGGCAAGGGTTTGCGCGAAAGGGTGAAGGGTCTCACGGCCCCTTTCATGCTGCAGTAACGACAAGTTAGAACAGTACAAATAGATTTACACATTAACCTTAATCACGAGGGGATTTAGATGTCAAAAAAGCAAGCCCTAAATACGCAGCGTAAGCTCTTAGCCATAGCGATTTGCTGCCTGTCGTACGGTAGCGGCGCCTTAGCACAAGTAGAGGGTGACCTTGACGGAACCGGATACGACACCCTAGAAGATTTCGAGATGTTAGAAGAGGTTCTAATTTGGGGTGTGCGGGCATCCCAAAGCAAGGCTATCAACATTAAAAGAAATTCAGCCAATATAGTTGATTCGATTGTTGCCGAAGATATTGGTCGCATGCCAGATACAACCATCACCGACTCCCTGCAACGTGTACCGGGTGTACAAATCACCCGTGAAGCCAACGAAGGTACCTCTTTGAACGTTCGAGGTATGCCCCAAGTTCTGACGACCCTCAACGGGGAGCAATTTCTAAGCCCTTGGACGATTACCAGTGTAGGTGCCAACTACAGCGATATACCCGCGGGGATGATTGGCGGTGCCGATGTATTCAAATCTATGTCCGCCAACCAATTGGCGGGTGGCATATCGGGCCTAATCGACCTCAAAACCCTCAATCCAGCTGAACTCGACAGCGGCTGGACAGGTAAATTTAAGCTGGAAGTATCTGAGGGCAGCCTTAAACCCGATCATGCCACAAAGCAAGACAATAACTTTAGCGTCCACCTCGGCCACAAAGGTGATAAATTCGCCTTTATAGCAGGTGGATTTGGTTCCTTTACCAATGCAGCCAACTTCCAAATGAACGCCGAACAACGCCTAGCATTTCTGGATGAACCCGGCGGCTCTCCAGGCGACCCACTGGATTTAGACGGCGACGGTGATCTTGTGAACGATTGGTACATTGTACCCGCCGAATTCGGTGCCAGCTCCAACTTTATGGAGCGTGAACGCAGTGGTTTATCACTGGGGGTTAACGCTGAACTCAGTAAAAACTGGAACCTGCGCGGAGACATCTTTTACACCGTAATGGATCAGCAAGACTTGGGTATTGGCGCCTATTTCAAAGGCCACAGTAGCGTCGACGCCTATGGCGTGAACAACGAAGACGCCGAGAAAGAACAAGAGTTGTTTAACGTTCTACAGCCGGGCACTATTGTCGGCTCTAGTAATGTCATTAATTACACCGACATTAACGGCGAGTCTCAGACTCGAACACTACACGCGCTTTTGAATGCGAACCTACTGTCTCCAGAGTTTCAGTCTGTTTCTTCAAATACCATCAATCGCACCGGCGCACTCAATACCAACATTCAACTGGATTACTCCAACCAGGATAATCTGGAAGCCTCATTCAGAATTGTGCATTCACGAGCAGAACGAGAAAGCCGAAACGCACAAATGGATCAGGGGACGCCTGCCTGGTACTACGTAGACCAAGACGGAATAGCCGGTAAAGACCCTATAGAAGGTTATTCCGCTAAAATTGATTACACAAAAGACGTTCCAGAGTTTAGTATCTTAGATGACATTTCAAGTGCAGATTTACTCAAAAAATACCAGGGATCTGCAAATGGTGCGAACACCGACGCATCGCTTAGTGTTTTAAGAGCCGATGTCAATTATGACTTTGGTGACGACCACTTCATAGAATCTATTGATGCCGGTATTCGCTATGGCATACGCGATGCTGAAAAGTCCCAAATCATATACGTAACACCCACCGCCCGATATAGCACGTGGGACGACCCTCGTGTACCAACCGACAAACGCTATCTGCTTCGTACTGGCAATGAGATCTGGGAGGTAGTACCCGACGTTCGCGACTTTATTTATGCGGATGAAAGCGAAGAAATACGGTCCATCGGCGGCTTGGAAGACAACGGCTTCGGCATTGGGGATACCATTTCATACAACGAGTTTGGCCCAATCAAGGGCTTTGAGGAAGGTGTTTCTGCAATCGCGCCTACCGCCTGGGAAGCTCCTCTGGCATTCATGAATAGGCTCTACCCCGGTACAAAAACAATCAATGACCCAGGTGCGAGCTATAAGGTAGAAGAGTCTTCGGCTTCTCTCTATTCACAATTAAATTTTCAAACAGACGTAGGCTTTCCCATAGAAGGCAATGTTGGGTTGCGCGTTATTAACACCAACCGAAGTGCTGACAAAGCCGTTGTGCCGTCGCTGTTAGATAAATTTAATTCTATCGGCTACCTCGAATACAACAAAGTACCGTTCGTAAGTGATACTGAAACTATCAAGCATTCGTACACCGATGTATTACCTTCACTTAACGTTAACCTCTTCCCAACAGACAATCTGGTATTTCGCTTCGCCGCAGCAAAAACCATGGCTCGAAATGATTTAGAAAATATAGGCTCTGGGCTTATTCTGAATTATCAGACTTGTATCAAAACAGATGAGAATGGCGATGTTGTAAATGTTACGGATTCAGACGGGAATCTAGTAGCGGAAAACGTCACCTGTGTTCGAGATGGTAGCGAACGCGGTAACCCGGAAATCAAACCATGGCGTGCGACCGTTGTAAACGGCGCGGCCGAATGGTACTTCGCAGAAGATGCCATTGCCAGCGTCGGCCTATTCATGATCAATGTTGACTCCTCTGTGGAACAGTTCCAAGAGCAACGTAGCTTCCTGGATGCCGACGGTATTGACAGGGGTCACCTGGCGAATGTCTGGACAACAGCTAATGCCGGTGCATCTGACCTTTACGGATTTGAATTGGGCTACCGCCAGCCGTTTACCTTCTTGCCCAGCATTCTTTCCTTCACAGGTGCAGAACTCAACTATACCTATTCCGACAGCCAGTCTGCCGACACCGATGTAAACGCTGATTCTCTGCCGCTACCGTCGAACTCCAAGCACCAATCAAACATGATTTTATGGTACGAAAAAGACGAGCTTAGTTTACGACTGGCCTATAACTGGCGCAGCGAGGAGTATCTTGATCGTGTACAGCTAGTCACCAACGAGGTGCCACTGAGCCTCGGGAACTGGCAAGAATCAACGGGGTATTTGGACCTGTCTGTGGGTTACTGGTTAAACGATAACATAAGTTTCTTTATCAACGTCACCAACTTGACGGAGCAAGACCGCCGTACCTATTCACAGTATACGGATCAGTTCAATTCCCTATGGGTTCAGGAACGTCGTCTCGCAGCCGGCATAACACTATCGCTGTAACAAAAAGCATTAGGCGGCAACCCTTATATTTGCGTTGCCAATATACCTAGCAAAACGATAAAGAATTTATATTGGAGTTCAATTATGAAATTACGGTTAAGCTATCTTGCCCTAACAATAGGTGCAGTACTCTTGTCCGGTTGCGGCGGCGGACTCGCTGGTGGTTCTGATGACGACCTGGATCCATTAAGCCCCATTATCGAAGAGGAAATCTCTTTAGATGGCCCTCGTCCACCAGAGGGCGCAGCAGTTATTACAAGTGAAGGCCCAAGCCTACTGGATGTTTCCGGTAAGCCCATACTCATGCGGGGCGTTAATTTACAATACGGTGACAACCCCGAAGCAGCCATGGCAGGCATCGAGCCAATCGCCAACATAGGCTCCAACGTGGTACGCGTTCTATTAACCGAAGCCACCACAGCCGGGGAGCTGCAAGCCAGCCTAGATGTAATCGTTGCAAACGACATGATCGCGTTGCTCACGCTAGACTCAGCTGAAAAGCTGGCCTGTATGGACGATGATAGCTTCTTTTATGAAGCCACAAATGAGTTGTGGCTTGACCGCTGGTTACCGATACTAGCCGAAGCAAAATACCAAGCACATTTAATGTTTAACATTGCCAACGAATGGGGGCCAATCAATATTTGGAACTCCAATAGCATTGGCTACGACGAATACATTGATGCCTACAAAATCGCCATTCGCCGGTTCCGAAGTGCTGGCTTTCAAGTGCCCCTGGTTATCGACGCACCTCACTGCGGCGAAGACTATAATGCATTTCTTGGTGGTCGCGGCCGAGAGTTAATGGCAGCCGATGAGGCCAACAATATTGTACTTTCGGTTCATGCGTTTGGTAGCCGCTGGGACAGTAGCGGTGAGTTATCTGCCGCTATCGAAAAGCTTTCCTTTGAATCTCTTCCCCTGGTGATAACCGAATTCAGTGATGCCAACATAGACGAAGGAGCAATCGATCACGAAGATCTTATGAAGAGAGCTTTAGGCGGAAAGTCTTTACTCCTTCGTATGCCTTGGGAAACCACTGCAGATACAGCGGGCTATGCCTACACATTTGAGTCACCGGTAGATTTCTCCGAAGGTAGCGGAATTAATTTTGAAATCAATGTACCCAATAATTATCGAGTGGACGGTAATCTGGCGTACCAAGTCTTCCTAATTGACGATCAAGGCCGCTATGGCGCGTTAGGCTTCAACTCGGTAGCTGACTTACAGGCAAACGCTTGGAATGACGTTTCGATAGTTGCTAAATCCGAAAGTGACTTCGGCTATATCGAAGCCGGTTTTGATTTAACCCGTGTCGAACAGCTGGGGTTTGAAGTCACGGCCAATGGCAAACCAGCGGACATACAAGGCGACATAAAATTTGACAACCTGATCGTTGGTGTAGCGGATACTGGCGGCGACACGACCACCGCCGTTTACCAGGAAAATTTTGACGACGGATTACAAGGGTGGGGACACAACAACGGCGCGGGCGATGCTTCATCCGTTCAAAATACAAATGGCGAACTGACCCTTCTGGCTCCCTGGGTAAGCGGTAATAGCTCTTCTCAAATAGGCTTCCCCAACCTCGATACACTCTCACCAGCTATCGATATTACGCAGCCGCTAAACCTCACTGTGGATGTTTTTATCCCCGCAGAATATGCCAACGAAACCGGCTTGAATATTCAGTTTATTTTTAACGGAAACGACTGGAAAGGCTTCGCTGGCTTCGGCTACACAAGCTATAACGGCTTCACATTTGGCGAATGGAATACCCTCACAGTGAAGATTACCAATTTTGCCGCAGATGCGGGATACATCTCTAGCGACTTTCCGTTAGATGCCCCACCGGTGCTGGCAGGCCTTCAGATTGGTGGCATAGCGGTTTCACCCAAAACTGAACCACTCCGTTTCGACAACTTTCGAATAACACCGGAAGAACCCCAAGCTGAGGCTGAAACCATTTACGAAGCGACATTTACCTTTGACGAAGAGTGGAGCTACCTATTGGGTGCCGGCGATGACACATCGGTTTATCAGTACAACGATGCTCTGGCAATACTCGCCCCTTGGGACGCCGATAACACGGGCACCACTGTTAACTATGACGCTGCCGCCTCATTAAGCCCAGCTATAAACCTGCAGAGTCCGTTCGCAATAAGCGTAGACGTTTGGATCCCTCAGGAATACGACTCAGAATCCAGCATGAACATGCAATTCTTTTTCAGCCCAAATAACTATGATGGCTTTGCGGGCTTCGGCTATACCCAGGCTAGCAACCTAACCTTAGGTGCATGGAATACTTTAACAGTGAATATTGCCAACTTTGCCCAGGATGCAGGCTATATTAGCGATGGCTTTATCCTCGACAAACCCCCCCAGCGTGTAGGCTTTCAGGTGGGAGGCATTACCTCTGGAAAATCAGAACCGATACTGATAGACAATTTTAGAATCACCGCAGAAGGTCGGCCAAGTGTTCCCGAAAATATCGTATTGGATCTAAACTTCGAAGAGCAATCGCAAGTTGATACCTTCGCCCTAAGCTATTTCAATAGCCCCGCATGGATGGAGTCATCGTTGGTTGACTCCAAGCTAATGGGAGACGGAGCACAAGCCTACGGCTGGATTGCATGGTCATGGTTTGGTAACCCGTCACCCAATGAGGCGTTAAATATATCCCTGTCGGAAGACACAGCCATACTTACCGAGCGTGGGGAGGAAATAACTAACGGAGAATATGGCATTGAAGCAACAGCAGAAGATGTAAGCTTTCAATAACACTCGGCAATGAACAAAACCCGCTTCGGCGGGTTTTTTCTGGCTTCTATTTGGAATGATTTATGGCTATACGTCTACGCCTTCCTTTCATTGTTAGTCAGCCATGAATACGCTATTTCACCGGCCTGGGCTGTTGATTTTCAGCGTAAACCCTCACTATCAAGGCCATCAAACTCCGTGATCCAACCCTAAACCGATGAATGAATTAGACATAGCCAACGCTTGCCCCCCATAGTCAGGTACCGGCACGTTAAGCAATACCTAAACGCATTATCCGCGCTTTTGGATACCTTACTAGGAGATGCATCCAAAACACTTGTAGTCACAAAGACTACCATGCTAACGTACCAATTGTGGCGTCAAAATAAACATACGGCGCCACCCAAAACTACTAACCCTAAACAATAACAACTCGTTCTTTAGCATAACTTTTTATTACAATACGCAAACGAAAGCATACGCCCTTGCCTAAAGGGCACTCTTCGTCCCATTTGGAGGTTCAAAACAATGCGCTTTTATAAGTCGTTACTTGGTGCAACCGCCTTGGCGGCCACCCTACTACCCGTCGCGGTAATGGGTGCTGGCGATGGCAAGCACAAGCACAAGCACAAATCAAAACATCACGTCTCCCAGGTAGAATCCATTGCCGACGCAGCGGCAAAAAGCCGTCGCCTCGTCGGTGCGGCCGCAGGCTACAGCCTGCTGAACAATGACCCAGAATTCGGCCAGGTTCTCACTCAAGAATTCAATTACATGACACCCGAAAACGTGGGCAAATGGGGCCCATTACAGCCGGGAAATGCCGATGAGTGGTATTTCGATGCGCACGATGAGTTAGTGGCCTACGCCGAAGACAACAGCATGAAGTACAAAGGACACGCGCTGGTCTGGCACAGCCAGGCGCCCTCGTTTATCAACGACGAGCTAAGCGCAGCCGACTTACAGGCCGCCATCGACAACCATATATTGACCACTGTAGGCCGTTACCAAGGCCAGATATATGCGTGGGATGTGGTGAACGAGGCCATTGGCGACGATGGCGAATTCCGCGACTCCGTATTCTACCGTACGCTAGGGGAAAGCTACATTGCCGAGGCGTTTTACGCAGCCGATGCCGCTGACGACAGCGCCAAACTGTACTACAACGACTACAACATAGCGGGCATAAATGCCAAATCAGACAAAGTTTTTGACATGGTCAAAGGCCTTGTAGAAGCTGGTGTGCCCATCGACGGTGTGGGCTTTCAAATGCATCTAGCGGCTTCCACCGCACCGAGCTATAACGAACTGGTCGAAAACTTCCGCCGCTTTGCTCAGCTAGGCCTGCGCATCAACGTCAGTGAGCTGGATGTGCGCATCAGCAACCTCCCCTGGGACAAAGCCACCAACCTAGCCATTCAGCGCCAAGTCTATCACCGCGTGGTGTCTGCTTGTATGCGTGTTCACAAGTGTGAAGCAATCACAACCTGGGGTATTAGCGATCAGTACTCTTGGATTGACTACACTTTCGGCGCCGACGACCCGCTCCCGTGGGACGAGCAATACCAGAGAAAACCTGCTTATTACGGTATGGTCGACGGCTTTATGGGTATTCGCCCAGACAGCGAAACCACCATGCCTAACCTGATTGCCAACGGTAACGCCGAAGCCAACCTCGATGGCTGGAGTAGCTGGACTGGCGAACTGGAGCGCACCCGCGTACACGGGCGCAAGAACGGCAGCGCGGTGAAGGTAACCAACCGCAGCGATAGCTGGGACGGCGCCATTTACGATATCACCCATGTAGTGCGCCCCGGCCAAAGTTACAATGCGGCCATTTGGGCTCGCCTAGACCGCCAAGAAAAACACAAAAGAAAACATAAAGGGGAAGAAGAAACACTCCAGTTAAACGTAAAATACCAGTGTGCCAATGAAAACGCAGAATATGTTGGTTTAGCTGAATCCAGCGTGCGATTTCATCGATGGTCGCGCCTCACTGGGGAAGTTAATCTGCCCGACTGTGACCTGGAAAACGTGGCGCTCTACGTTTCTGGCGGCGAGATTGATACCGATATTATCGTCGACCGTGCCAGCCTGCGTCCGCAAACATTCGTACCCAGCGATATCGGTTACGGCCCCAACATTGTCAGCAATGGCTTTTTCGAAGAAAACGCCGATGGCTGGTTTGGTTTTGGTGATGCGCAAGTAGATACCACCGATATTGACGCCCAGAGCGGTGCTCAAAGCCTGCAGGTTAGCAATCGACTGGCAGGCTGGCAGGGCCCGGCCACCAGCCTGTTGGAAGCGGCTACTCCCGGCGATACCTATGAACTGTTCAGTTGGGTTAGCGTGGATGGTGCTAACGCCTGGGTAAATGCCACCGTTAAAGCAGGCTGCGCCGATGGCGACCAGTACATCAACATAACCGGCCAGAACGTTTACGCCGGCACATGGACTTTGATGCGTGGCACTTTCCAAGTCCCTGAGTGTGAACTGTCTGAGTTGACCCTCTACTTCGAAGGCCCAGGTGCAGAGTTGGATATGTTCCTAGATGACGTCTACGTGCGTAAAGATCTAGAAGCCTCCAGCGATAACATCATCGAAAACGGCGGCTTCGAAAACGGAACCGATGGCTGGCAGGCCTGGGGTGGCTCGAGCATTACCACCGCCAGTGACCGCGCCCACAGCGGCGACCAAAGCGGCCTACTCACAAACCGCACCGGCACTTGGCAGGGCCCCGTATACAACCTGTTGCCTGACGTGGTTGCCGGTGGCACATACGAGGTAAACGCTTGGGGTATGATTGAAGGTGCCTCAGAAGACACCTTAAACATCACCGTGAAAACCGCATGCGCAGCCGGTGGCGAAGCGTATCACCAACTGTACTCCACCACTGTGAACGACACCGACTGGACAGACCTTAAAGGTAGTATTGTATTGCCCAGCTGCGATCTCACTCAGGTATTTCTTTACTTCGACGGCCCTGCAGCAGGAGTAGACATTTACATTGACGATGTTGAGGTTACCGGTACCGCTAGCCCGGAGCCAGAAAACCTGGTAAGTAATGCCGGCTTCGAAGATGGCCTAGCAGGCTGGGTAAGCTGGGGCGGCAATCTATCCATCACTACCGATGTTGCCCACGAAGGTAGCCAAAGTGCATTGCTGATACAGCGTGCCGGTAGTTGGGAAGGCCCGGTTTATGACCTGCTTTCCTCTGGCTTGGACGCCGGTGCCACATACGACATCAGCGCTTGGGGGCGTATTGCCGGCGCCAGCAGTGATTCGATGAGTATTACGCTGAAAGTAACCTGTGATGATGGCACGAGTAACTACCTCTGGGGCGGTGCGGGCGATGTAACAGATGTAGCCTGGGCTGAAATTGCCGGAACTGTCACTGTTCCAGATTGCACACTAACGGAAGCGTCACTTTACTTCGGTGGCCCAGCCCAGGAAGTGGATGTTTATCTGGATAATGTGCAAGTGGTGCTTGCCCAGTAAGAGCTAGCTACAGAAAAAACAAGGGCCAGCACACAACCGTTTGCTGGCTCTTTTTTTGGAGGGTATTTTTTACCAGCAAAATGTTCAGCCAACCAACACAAGCCCGCACCGAATGGGCAAGCCCCGTTAAAACTCTCTCATCAGGCTGCTAATTGCGCTGTTTTAAGCCATAAAAACTAAGGGCAATTTCTGTAGTCGTCTAGTCCAAATACAAACAAGCGGATACACCTGTACAACCAACAACTCGCTCATCTTCTCGACAACGCTTTCCTGAATGTAGCTGTTCGATTTATTCATTTTTTCCGCGAATACCGATAAGCCATCGAAAAATAATGAAAAAAAACGCGAAAAAACAATCAATACCTTGAACCTACCTTAACGAGCCTCCGTCCCATATACAACCGTGTTTGATAGATTTAAAAAACTTAGCAGCGGTGCAGGTTACACACAGGTTTTTCCAATCAATCAGCAGCAGGATACCACTGGTTCATTACCCTCTTTCTTAAACGACGATGACTAAATATAGGGTTATTCAATATACTTGCCATGATGCTTTAAAAACCTTAGAAAAAAATTGAAAAATCGATAAAGCAAGCACAATTACTTCTTCTTTGGCAGTATTACTACAATCGACTTGTAGCGTAGCGAGTTCCCCCAAAAAAGAGGAGAGAGAGTTGATGCCACTTATCCGAAAACTAGCGCTAGCAGTCGAGTAAAATTACGTTTTGCTCTGGAAACCTCCCGTTTTCCGTAATGACAAATTCAAACATCCATCAATGCTTTGTCGACATCACCGCAACAACACCAAAAAACAAGCCGCAGGCCATGAGACCCAAACAAACAACCGATACTAAACGACTTAAGGCAAACCTAGACGGCAGGAACCGCGCTCATCCTCTTTATTGATGACTTTCCCTGTATAAAGCAAAATTCACGCAAACTGTTGTATTCCATGGCTATCTCATTTTCTCCCAACTTCTTAGTATTATTTATAAAATGAAACACCTTAAAAATCTGAAAACACATAACCAATCACCCTTTAATTTCAGTTTGTCATGTACTGTCGCTGTACACCCAAGAAAGCAAATAAATGATATTTTGCGCCACGGGTTGCTTGAAGCTTATAGGATAGGAAAACAATACCTATTAACCAAAAAAGCATCCCCAAAATCTACTCGCTATATAACGATTAACCGTGGCCACGGAGATACGTCTCCATTTTCTCACGATAACCAGAAATCTTGGGATCACCTCATAAAGATTACGGATCATAATTCGGAAAACTGCACTCACTTACGCCACCAAGATGGATAGTACGCCACCACCTCTCGAGACACTTCAATTACGGTTATAATCCACACTCGAAACTGCACATTAAAATCGATAAAAAAATTTTCATCACTGTTTTTGTAATTATTTGGAAGCGCATACAAATAAATTCTTGACAAGAACACGTTGACTTATGCTTAATCCCAATCAGCCTACACAAGCAGTATTTGCCTTTTCCATTGTTTCGGCACCCATAGTATTTGGCTATACAACAATAAAACTAAAGACAATAAGTCGAATAAGAGGAATACAAATGTTTTTAACTAAAAATTATTATCTGGCCTTGGTCGGTTTAGCCTTAGGTTTACTTGCGAACTATGGCCATACATTAACGTGCTCGGCTTCTTCTGACTCATGGAATAATGGGCACGTAACAACCGTGACCGTTATAAACAACGGAAGCTCTTCCGTAAGTAGCTGGAACGTAAAAGTGCATTTTGATTCTGCGCCAAACATTAAGGGATCATGGAATGTCGAATTGCACACCGTAGGAAATACTGTTGAGGCTAAAAGTATTGGATGGAACGGGAACCTCTCCCCAGGCCAAAGTACAAGCTTTGGAATTCAGGGCACGCATAGCGGAAGTTTTCTAAACCCATCATGTTCGTCGGGCGATAACCCCGGCCCCGGCTTAGAGCTTGGCCCTATCACCTTGGAAATGCGGTCATATAAAAAGCCATGCTTTGGTATGTTTCAACGCCTATGTAACATAACTGATAACAACGGCCATTTCTTTTACGCTCCCATAGAGAGGTTCAACTTTTCCTGGGGCCATCAGTATAATCTTTTGGTGGATGCCACAGAAATTGAGAACCCGCCCATGGATGCATCCAATATTCGGTATGTGCTGACTAAAGTGGTATCTGATATTGAAGATAGCGTAGGGACAGTTTATGAGTATGAGCAGGTCGAATTGTTAGAGCAGACTTTCACCAAACGTGATGGAAGCTACTATTTCCTACGGCAGCCATTTCAATGCTCTAACGAAGTCAATTGTGATGCATTGATCGCATCAAATAACTCAGGTCGCTTGGTTAATGTCAGTTTTCAATACTTAGGAAATGGCGAAATAGCGCTTACCAGCTGGAATTAAAAAAGGGGGAAGAAGGCGCTTACTTGGACTTACTGGAGGAGCCTTTAGCGCACTTCGCCCCATCAAACCAACCTCTTGTTGCGCGACCAAATCGATTGACGTTTTAACCGCGCTTTACCCCATAGAGCGCTAAGGAAAAAGACATATCCTTCACCAAACTGTTTGCATTCCCAAAAAAAACCAAGTCTTATAAATAACACGCCATAAATGGAATTTGGTGGAGTCTTTGTTTAGCAAGGTAAAGAACGGTTTTCTCGACCGGAAAGGCGATTCAGGTTAATGCCCTTACTATAGCAATTACCCAATTAGAGTATCGCCTAACAAAGTAGCCCCCGTCCAACTTAAATTGGGGCGAGAATAAACGCGCCTCATTTTATTCAGATATAAAGTGTGCCATTGCTGCCCCACAAATATTAGGTTAATTGAAATTCGTTTTTGTAAGTCTAGGTCTGGCGGCTTCGGTGGATCTCCGATCAGG
>Ga0065722_101832_pt1 | contig 12759 bp, 8 predicted proteins | sample BansetMetagenome_FD_59109 | JGI IMG/M metagenome (GOLD analysis project Ga0065722, IMG submission 59109) | Bankia setacea gill microbial communities from Puget Sound, Washington, USA - Caecum Enriched | ecosystem: Host-associated > Mollusca > Digestive system > Ceca | place: United States... | reverse complement strand
CGGTAGAGCAGGGGATTGAAAATCCCCGTGTCGGTGGTTCGATTCCGCCTCCGGGCACCACATTAAAAAAGCCCCGCATTGTAAAATGTGGATTCACCCATAATATGGCGCTATTGCCAAATTATGGTAAAAAACGTCCACTGCCAAAAATTGGTAAAACGAGGCTTTACAAATTGAAAAGCCCAGCAATGTAGAGTTGCTGGGCTTTTTTATTGCTTGAATTCTAGCGTCTACTCACTTGATTAAGAGTCATGTCTTCGGTCACCTTGCGCGTAAATCGTCAATCTCACCCATCTGCATTAGCAAGGGTGCGAAGCACCGTAGGCTTGCTCTTGCTAATGCAGATGGGTGGGATAGATTTATATCAGTGCTAGGGGATTGAAGACATGACAGGCAACAAGCGGCAATAATTGCGGACATTAAAATTCCAATGGCTCTAGCCCTACTGATACGCACAGCGTGTGCTCAATTTAGACACTTAATAAAGCTAGACGTCACCACTTTTAGATATCGATATATCCCTAACAAACTGAATTGGGATGGGTAGCCGGTAGTGACGACATGCCATAAATACCACTGGCCAATATTGATATTTTATTGCCGAAAGACCCTGAAGATGATTCGATTCTTCACATTCTTTAAATAACTCTGATAAGAACTCTTCCTTTACTTTGTGAACCGGTAGATGCGAAAGTGTTCCTCCGTGATTATCTTTATTGTTGTATAAATATTCCTCTGTATCGCCTCCAGGAAACCATATTTGGAAATTACACTTTCCTAGGTAATTATTTTTGATTGATTGAACCGCTTTATAAACGTCATCAAACCCATGCACTGCAGCGAAAAGTGAAATGTACGGATAAAGGATACTGCCCTGTGTGACTGATTCTTTGTAATCATCATTTCCAGACTTAGGGTGCTCAATTAACTCGTGATAGTTATTGATGTTGCATGGGTACTGCCCGTTAGTTGCAAATAGAAAATCGATTTGACCTACCATGTTTGTCAGCCAAGCATTTACATCTGTGGTGTTGTTGCTGTCCAAAGAAAGAAACCATAGCGTTATGGCTATATCTATAGCTTGATCATCTTTATATGGTGAGAGTAACGAAGGGTTATTAGCAATAATAGATTTTATGGCATTAAAATGAGTGATGATTCTCTTTCGTATTTCATTTTTAATAGCTTCATTGTCTTCGCTATCTGGAATTGATTGTAAATACCAATACAGCCATATACCAGATAATGACATTCTACCCAAAACATCAAAAAGCTTTAGATTAACGTCAACTGGACAAGAAGGGTTTATCGCATTGGATAGCGCATGAAGATTTCTAGTATGGGGAAATATTTTCTCTGTAAAATAGTGTTCGTTAATTTGGATTAAGAGAGATTGTATAGATTCCAAAGTTTCGAAAATTCCGATTGAAATTTTATTTTTCTGTTCAAAAAATGGCTTGGAATTTGACCAAGCGTTTAAAAATGCAAGCTCGCATACCCTATAGGCGCTTTCGATATTACTTGCATCACGGCACCAGGTGTATTGTATCCATAGGCATATATACAGCTGTCTCATGGCTGTAAGGATCTTTTGGGGAGCGACTTCTTCAGGGTTATCGAATAAAAGCTCCATTAACTCTCTGAAATACCGATAAGATACGTCAGGTTCGTCAAGCATCGCTAGGGACTTTCTCATTAGTGTTCGACAGTTTTTGGGCAATAGGTCTTCTCGCAGGAAATGTTGCTCAATCAAATTTGATAGGCGTTCACCACCCCATCTACTAAATTTTAGGACCTCGGTTGTGTACATATCTTCATAGCTGGCGACATTAAGTGCTATTTGCTCTTTGATATCGCCACCAAAGCAAATACAAACTTCTACCGGAAAAGATTTGTATTCTGAGGGTAGATGGTTTGGTATATACACCATACGAATCTCATCAAGCGAGGGTTGTAGATCTTGAACTGATCCACTATTCCAGTCTCGTCTACCTAGGTCACCTGATTTAACAGAAAATAAATAGACTTTTTCGGGTTGGTCATCTATTTTCCCGAATGCAGCAACATCAACTCCATATTGTCGCCCGCCAACGCCAGGCTTTGAAAAAACATTTAGCCCCATCTGAGACAGTAGGTTAGGAAGTAAAGCGTCGAGCTCATCCCGCTCCCTTAATGAGGCCAAATATTCTCGTATAATAAGCTTCATGAGGAACAGCCCTCCATTCGGAATACTCTTAATACATAATCCAGCCCGTGTGGGTCTAGCTGCTGTAATCTAGGGAATTCAATGGAGTGACTAATGGTATGCATTTTCACTTCTTGTCTAGTCGTGTCTTGATCTGGCCCATGATGAATATGGTGAATTGAACTATTTCCGTACAATAAAACTGTCGGGGTAAATAGGCTGGTTAGAAGTCCGGGAGGTTGTTTCTTCATGGCTTCATTCATTACTTCAGAGTGGTGCCTGTTGTATGATTCTCTTTGAGAGATAGAAGGAGATAACTCTTTTATATCCCAGGCTGCCTTTAAGCCCTCGTGGTAAGTTTCTTGCTGGGATAGTAGATTCTTCACAGTTATTCTAACATTTTCATTTTCCGATCCAGAAATTGACGATAAGTACCCTTTTACCATGCCAGAATAACTTATTAGTAGAGGATTAAATATTAGGTTTTGGATTTTATCCCGGTCAGCTTCTGAGGCGCTCTCAACAATCGACATAATGAAACTAGTTGCGGCCACCGGGTTAGTGAATAACCATCCACAAGATTTTTTACAACTTAGATACTTCATCTCCGCACTAACGTTTTGAATATCATCGAAGTTCGCTCGTAATTCAAATTTTTCGTCGTTGATGAAATCAAAAATAGTCAAGACTGATTTGGCGACACTCATGCAGTCGGATAAAAGCCATTTTGTAACAACTCTATTAAAAGTATCCTTTTCATTTATTAGCTCATTAGAAAAACTGTCAAAACATTTAATAATGTCCGAATTCTTATTAATTCTTATATATTCTTCTACAAATTCAATGGCCTGCCGAGACTCATTTGACTTCAATATATGAGCTAGCCCAAAGTCTAGGTTGTTTATAGATCCGAGGTTTTTAGGGTCTACGTTTAGGCAGTAGCTTAATAGAAGTTTTTGAACATCAACATCCAGGTCTTTCTTGTCAAAAAACAAAACTTCGGTTGCAGAATGAAGAATGGAATCATCTATTTTTGTTGTTATCCTATTTGCTATTTCTAAGGTCGATTCCTTGAGCTCCGGGAATAATTTACTAAGTGAAACAATAGTGCGTAGTGAGCAGCCCATGACTCTACTGCTGGAGCCTTCGATTTTCTTATTTATCGCGGAAATTGCTGATTGAGCAAGGTTAACTTCACTATTGAATTCAATTCTTCCTAGAGAATAGATCGCATTAGCAACAATTTCTTCGCTCCCCTCATTTAAGAGTTCGATAGCTTTTTTACAATACAAACCAAAATCTAATTTTGAGCCAGCAATAATTGCAGGGCAGACTAGGTTTACATCCGTATTGGGTGAGTCCAGTTCAACATTTATGGCTTGCATCGGGCGTTCAGAACTGGCTTTTAGGTATTCGATAAATGGTGTAATCACCCAGCCAGCAGCAAGGTCGTTACCAGCTTCTATAGTTAAATGCCTAACGCAGGACATTACAGGCGTAACCTCTGCGATTAATGCAGGGAGCGCTTGCTCAAAAGCATTCCTGACGTCAAAGAAAGAGTATTCATTTTCAGCTTTAAATAAACCGCAAAACTCTTTTAACAGGTCTATTTTTTTCTCGTTATGTAAAGATGCTAATAATTCACCAACATCTTCACGATGGGGTCTATTGCCCCTGAATTCTTCAGCAAGAGTGGTTAGAAAACAACCATTCGCTGACGCGTTTATCAATATTTCGGAGAGTTGATCATTTTCTTCCATACCGTGACAGCCCTAAGATAGAATTTTTGTGATTTTTTAGGATCAATGGGGTCAATTCATTGATCCTCGACGTCCGCTTTGGATCGCGAGCAGATACGGCTAATAGACTGTTGGAGCCACGCGAAATTCGAAGCTTTTGATGCAAGCCGTTAAAATTTCCAATCCCCGTGGTTTCAAGCGCCTCAGTCCCACACTATTATATGAATTCATATAATATTTCCTTATTTTTCAATAAGTTAAAAAAATTAGTGCTTGACACGCGTATTCATTAGCGATACCTTTTTTAGTATAAAACTAGCCCCATTCCTGTAACACTTACTTAAGCCCACAGGAGATGTCATGACCCCTTTCGGCCGAATGCTCGAACAGCTGCGACGAAGTCGTGGCTTACAGCAGTCACAACTAGCCGCGGAGGCTGGGGTTCAATCCTGCTATATCTCAGCTATGGAGAACGGCCGCAAAGGTCCACCATCATCAAACGTATTCCACCAGCTTACCCAAATTCTCGGCCTATCAGAAGCCGAACGACGTGATTTGTGGCGCGCAGGATTGCAATCGAAAAAAACTCGCAAAATTCCGCCAGAAACCTCTACTAGCGAATATGTATTAGTCGACGAATTATGGGAGAAGCTTGGTAGTTTGACGGAAAACCAGATCAATCTGATTTCTTTAGCGTTAAAAACAGCGACCAGCGATGGAGGGAGGCGATATCGAGAAATTTAACGAGATTAGAAACTAAACAGGCCAACCCCGAGGGATTGACCTGCATAGATTTGAGATTGCTCTCGCTTAGACACCCTGAGTATCTCTGCTCCATCTTTAGCAGTCAAGCACTTCTATTGCGGCCTCCTTTTCACGGTTAGAAATGTTACCAATTTCGGTAAGGCTTACTTGCGCCTACAGGTTATCTGGAACGTGCCAAGTTTAAGTTGACGGTCGCTTGCGCCCTCACAAAAGCCACCGATACGGTAAGGAGGACTTATGTCCATCAAGAAGGCAGAGCTCGTTGAACATTTGAAGAAAATTGGAGTAACTAAAGAAGGTATTGCCTATGTGTTAAGAATATATAACAAGTTTGCACCAAGCCGAAGGCCTAATGGGCTGTTTGGTTGTGTACACGATACCTATGCATCGCGTAAAAATGGATTCACCGTAAACTCTGAATCCAGACACTACGAGGCCCCGTTCATCCTGTGGTGTGAATTTAACAAAGGCGTTCTAATTTACTGGGATCAACCCGAAAAAATTAAGACCAGATACTTTAAGAACAACAGAAAGATCACGACGCTATCAACTGAGGATGTATTGGTCATCGAAAATGACAAGGCTTACTTGGTCGAGTGCAAGCCTCACCGAGTGATGGAAAAACTAACTTTAGAAAACCCTGAAAGATATTGCAAAACGGATCATGGCTTTGTCTGCCCGCCCGCTATCGAAGCCTGTAACAGCATGGGAATGACCCATAGAGTGGTCACTGAGTTGGACTTTTCCGTTAACTTTGTTCGAAATTGCTACTTCCTTCTAGAATTTATCGACCAACAGGTTCCGGTTGATAATCACGTCATAGATAAAGTAACGAGCTTTATTGTTATCCACGGAAACAGAGTAACGTTACAGCAACTTCAAAAAGAGTTTAGCCAAGAAACTATATTCTCTCTGATTCTAGAAAACACACTGTTTTTCGATGTTGATTTTGATCTTCTTCACCTCCCGGAGCTTTGCCATATCTATGCCAGCAAAGGTCACCAGGAAGCTATTAGCCTTTGCAGAAAAAATAATGCGTTAATCCAAGCCAAAACGATTCTCGACCTGGAATACCAACCACACATCTGGATTAAATCGATTCGCTATATCATCACCGTATTTTCGCCAGAAGACAGGATCGCAGTATCAGTAAAGTCCGATTTTGGCTTACTATCATTCCCAAAAGCAGAAATACGTAGCCTCATCGATAGCGGGGACATTTATGTAGCATCGCTAAACGATGAGGCAAATATTACTGCCATTGGTTTACTACAAAATAAAAGCGCGCGACAAATTGAAACAGCATTACAACGCCTAGAAATAATCCAGTCTGATACCCCCCCAAAGTCTGTAAGTGAGCGGACTTATTACCGGCTTAAAAAACGGTTTCGCCAAGCCCAAGAAGCTTTCGGAGATGGACTTTTAGGTCTAATAGACGAGTCGGATAAGCAGGGGAATCACCAATGTCGATTAATCGATGAAAATGTCACGCTCATCGAACAGTTTTTTGATGAAGCGCTAAAGCCCTCACCGGCACCTTTAAAATTCTACTTCGACAAATACGTGCGTGAGGCAGAAAACCAGTGCATACCCGCTGTCTCACTAAAGACGTTTTACCAAAGATTTAAAAAGTTTGAGAGTCTCTATGAGCGAACTCGCAAGCAGAAAGGACAAAGAGCAGCATACTCCTTAGGCCCGCAGCCCAGAGAACTTTCGTTTGAAAAAGAAATCCCCTATGACGGTGATTTTGCTTTTCAAATTGCCCACATTGATCATTCTCCGATTGAAATGGAATTTAAATCCGGAATTAATGACCTCCAATTTAAAGGTAGCCTTCAACTAAGCATCATGTTCGATGCATATTCAAAAATGATTCTGGCCATACATGCCTCATTTGAAAAGCCATCCTACCGAGCTACGATGATGCTTCTTAGGGAGTGTTACAGACGTCATGGCGTTTTACCGTTAATGATTGTGTATGACCGCGGCTCGGATTTTGAATCCAAGTACAATGACGAAACCCTAGCAGCACTTGGGGTTCATAAACGGCGTAGGCCAGTCGGCGCCTCGAGGCACGGCAGCGGTATCGAGCGTTGCTTTGGCACATCTGAAACGGAGCTTATCCATGCACTGGAAGGGAATAAGCAACTTCAAAAACTTGGTCGAAGTCTATCTTCCACCCACAACCCGAAAAAATTCGCCACTTGGACACCAAGCGATTTTTACACTGCGCTAAAGGAGTACGCTTACCATACATATCCAGAAACCATCAGAAGCGGTATATGCGAATCCCCCCTAAATCGCTTCAATCGATCCTTAGCCAAATTCGACAAAAAACCCGGCACCAAAGTTATAAGTGAACAGGCCTTTTATTTAGCTACGATGCCGATAAAAAAGAAAAATAATGGATTCTGCACACTAACAAAAAGCCAACTTAAGTTCGACCACATTCTCTACCGACTAAATTTTTCGGTGCCCGGGTATGAAGGAGGAAAGCTCAAAGTCTTAGTGAAATATGACCCTTATGACATTCGACACGTCTGGGCGAAGATAGAAAAAAGATGGGTTCAGTTAAACACTAACGACTCACTTGTTAGAGAGTGCATTGATCAGGGTACCAAGTTTCCACACCTTGAAGTCTATCCACTTCACCTTAGGCAAAACAGACTCTATCGAACAGGTAAGAACAGGCCCACAATACCGGTTAATTCTCCAGCTTTAAATACGCAGCCTTTAACGTTATCTGTAATATCTAGCGTCGATCAAAATAAATCAGAAAAAATCAAGATAGATTTACGTTCAATCAACACTCCTAGAACTGAAACCATCAAGGGGAAAAGTAATGGACGCTAACACCCTACGTAGATTGGAAAACGAAATTTTCGTATTCCACAGTATTTTCGAAGAGGTATTTACCGATATTCTACGTTTTATTCAGTATGGCCGCAGTGATGAGTGCCTGTGCATCATCGGCCCAACCGGTGTTGGCAAATCAAAGATGAAAGTATATCTCGTCGATTATTTGGTTCAGCAATCGCTAAATGGGTGGCAACCTGATTGTCATCACCCAATTACCATTGAAGCTCCGGCAAAAGCACGACGAGATTTCCCATGGCGTGCATTTCTTGAAGATTTACTTTTATTGTTGGGAGAGAAGGATATCCGACGAAAAGTCGACCTTGATGAAGTCCAACGACGCAAGCAAAATTTTGTCCATCCTCCGTTTTCGTCAGGCCTTTCGATATCTCAGCTGGAGCATCTTGCGAAGCTAAGAATTAATACGCTTAAGCCATCTGCGATATTGATAGATGAAGCACAAAATATGGTCGAAGGGATGTCGGAAACAGACCGCAAGACGAACGTCAACAGACTTAAATATTGGGCGAACAGCATGGATACAAAGTTCATTCTGTTTGGCACCCACGAATCCAAGCATGTTCTTAATCTGAATGAGCAATTATCTCGCCGTATCGCACCGATCTATTTTCCACGATATTCAAAAACTCGTGAAGGCATAGAAAGATTTGCCGAATTCTATTTAGGCCTGAAAGAACAGTTAAATCTAATGGTCGATAAAAGAATAGAAGACAACTTTGAGGATATATACAATTATTCACTGGGTTGCCCAGGATTACTGGTGACATGGATTCACCACTCGATTTCATACTGTATAACAACTGGTAAACAATCAGTTTCTAAGTCTATTTGGGACAGCCAAAAAATTTCTGCAACGCGACTAACAACCATTGAAAGGGCAATTAAAACTTTCGAGCTAGAACTCGAAAAAAGCAAAGAAGCGTTCAACCCCGACAACGTATTACCGGATGACGGACAGATCGACTTATCTTTTGACGTAAAGCAGCATCAAGCCCAAAAAACGCATAATAGACGACCCGGCCAGCAAAAACCCAGAAGGCATACTGTTCATGCAGATTGACATTAAATCACTACAGCCGTCAACTACAGGAACGATTAAGTATTCGAGCGATAGCTGCCCATATTTCCTTCCGGTAGCGGCATATGGCCAAGGTAGTGGCGATATTGAAGCGCTAAGTAGTTACATATGTCGCCAAGCAGAAATGGTGGGTGAGTGGGCGCACAGCTATACCACGCGGTTATTAGAAGAGTACCTTAAGGATGAAGAGCTACCTCAGGTTAGACGCTTGCCCTATCGCGGTACTCATGCGTATAACTCAATTGGGGTCGCTGAACAGCGCCTATCAAAAGCCGTGTCCATTGCAACTGAGGGCAAGATCCTCCCTGAATTAATGACCCTCCGCTGCATCGAGTACCTAACCGATTTCCGCAAGCACGGATTGATGCGTGATCATATCGCATGGTGTAAAACATGCTGGCAGCAGGATATAGCGTCGCAAAGGTTACCTTACCTGAGATTGTACTGGACTCTGCAACACACAACAATTTGCGCACACCACAATGAGCCGCTGCAATCACTCTGCCCATCCTGCGGAGCAACAAAATTGCAGTTTCCGAAATTTCCTCGGCAGCATATTTGTGATAAGTGCGGCCAGTCACTTTTACGAGATAAAAAAACGAAGGAGGCGCTGAATATATCAAACCAAGAGATCTGGTTTTCTAGATCGATTTTCAAACTACTAGAGGCCATAAATCGCGAAGGATATAGAGTCAAGACAACAACGGTTGCAAAGTCTTTAAAGCGTATTATTTATACCCTAAATATATCTCAAACAGAACTAGCCAGTTTTCTTGAATCTGACAATCGACGTATCGAAGGGATTCTTACCGGAGAACGGAGGCCGTACTTTCCAGCCTTAATGGATATTTGCTACAGGATGGATATACCTCCTCATGAGCTTTTATTCAGCACCTGTAATTTAACAACTGTCGAAAATTGGAGAATGCTTGAGAAGAGCTCTTTTGTTTCCATGTCAAAACTGACTCCTCAGAAAAAAATCGCACTCAAGCAGGCATTAGACAGAGCCCTTCAATCTGATGAAACACCTCCGCTACAGGTAAGCAAGATTGCGACAGAATTTGGAATTAAATACACCACCATTCAACAAAACTTTGAAACCGAATACAACGAATTAGTAAAACGGCGAATTAAGTGGGAACGACAGCTCCGAAAAACACGGCACCAACACCGGATCGAATCATTATGTGAAGGGGTCTTCAAGCTAGCTCGAACCGGAAAATTCCCCAGTGAGCGGAACATCCGGAAAATTGGAGCAGTTAAACCCCACGAACTCAGGCGGTATGACCTAAGCCTCATACTGTCTGCATTTCAACAAATTTATACCGAGCAAGGTCTAATCGACGAGGAGACAATAGAATGAACACGAAGAAAGTTAGTCTGCATGTTACGCTGACACCGGAGGTGAAACTTTTAGCTCAAAAAGCATCTGCACTAGAATTGGTTTCCGTTAGTGAATATATTTCTACGCTTATAACTAAATCTGCTTCCAGTATAATTGAGCAGCACACTAGCATTAGGCTAAGCAATGAAGACTTCGATCGCCATTTTGATAATGGCTAGGTATTTCGAAGTTCCTGATAGTTTTATGAAATAAAGGGATCACAACAACTGACAACAATACGAACAATCCACCAATGGCCGCTATTGTAGCGTGTCATAGTGCCGAATCGACATAACTATCCGATCCAATAACGGTCTCAAACCGGAAAAATTTATCGTTGTTTTTTGTGCCTGAATAACTTTCCTTGCAAAAATTTCTTTACCATATTCTTTAGTTAAGTCTTTATCGTCTTTTGGGTTAAATACTTTCCCTGAAACAACAGTTCTACGTGCGGCAACATCAAACAGATCTTCGATAGCTGTATCCTCGTCATTGGCGCCGAGAGGAGTAAGGACAATATAAAGATTTCTCAAAACATAAATAAAATCTGCTGACTTCAACTGCGTTGATTCGACACCATTCTTGTAATATTTTGAGGAGTTAAGTTTTGATACTTTATTTAGAATATCTTTACAGCCGGAATCATTATCAAGAACAAGAATCACTGGGCTCTTCGGTTTTGGCGCCTTGTAATACGATTGTTTGTCCTCATAATTACCAATAAAATAGTTTAGGTAGGACGTTCCACCATACAACTGGAGAAGGAAGCGAGTTCTTTTAGTGTATTCAAAAAAACGAATTAAAAGCTTATAAGGCTCAGCTTTAGTCTTAGCCTTTGCCAGTTCGGGATAACCTGCCACCAGAGTATTAATAGCCGACTTCAAATACACATTATCGGTTTTCCCCTCGCAAATTATTGTTGGCTCAGCGTTACCATAAAAGTATTTGTAATACAAAAACCTGCTAAATGTCTTTTCTCTACCATTCAGCACAGGCCATGTATTGTGCCCGTGCTTTTCGATCTTGTAATCTGGCACCAACGGCGGCTTATCTCTTGTTCTATTAAAGCTATCAAGCTGATCAATAAAATTTAATTTTCCCTCCAAGCGATAAACATTCCCCTGTTCAAAGTCATGATCAGTCTCTTCGAGGAACATCCCACTCTTAAATAGTTCATTACATTGTGATTTAACGATTCTCCAATATTCCTTCTTTACATTTGGCTTCTTGTTGACAACGAGACCTGTAACATCTTGTCTTGAATCTTTATACTGGATTCTAGTTTTATCTGGATTTATAAAAAATCCCGCTCGCTCGATTTCACCGTGAAGTTTCTTGCCAGGGGTATACCTACCATCTTCTTCAGCCATAATTTCGGCCGGAAAGTCTCTCTCCCTAGTCGAGACTGTTATATCATCAGCGTATCGAGTGTAAACACAAGAATGCTTGCTCGCCAATTTGGCTAATCGAATATCTAAAGCATGGCAAATCAAATTTGTAATGACAGGCGAGCATGGGCTTCCTTGAGGAAGCTTATTTTCATGACAGGCGATCTGGGCAATTACAGTAGCAACATGGGGGTCTAGCTCGAAATTTCGATTCTTAATAAAGAATCCTCTAACACGCCCAAAGTTAAATGAATCAAAAAAGTCTTTAAGGTCAATATTTAGAACATTCTTCCTGTGCAAATGCATCATTGCATTAGTTATTATTGTTTTGTTTCGTGCAAAACCATGCGATAAAGTAGACTGGAACTTCTCACTGCCGGTCTTTCCTCTGTTGATTTCTTCAATGCAGTCTTGCAGATAATCCGAAAGTTTTGACTGAATCAATTTCAACCGGTCAGAAGGAGCTGTTATTGTTCTTTGCCCTCCACTTTTCTTGGGTATTTGGAAGCTTGTATATTGAGATGAGGTTTTTAGGATGTACAAGGTATAGGTAAGGTTAGAGGGTTTAATACCCAGCAGCGTAGCCAAGCCCTGCTTGGACTTGATGTTTTTTAAACTATCCAGTCGCCCCAAAACGCGCCCCTAAAGTAAAAAGAAGGCTTATGGGCACTCCTACGCCATAGCCAGTGTTCCATAGAGTAATGACTATTCGCACAAAGGGCGATCCATCCGGACCTTTTTTTCACTGATCGCGATACGCAATCCAAAATCTGCCCATAAGCCAGACTTGAGTTTAGCAGGGCTAGTATTGGATGACAAAGACATCATGCGATACAAACAATAAATATTCTATAACAATCAAAAGGTTACACCTGCCATATTATGGGTTCACCCATGACGACATGCGCCAAAATATGGGTAAATGCTTTTTAAAGACACCCAGAATGGACGGACGGGAACGAGGAAGAATGTATTTTATGCCAAAATATGGGTGAACGGGCCTGCCAAGAAATGGGTGAATCCACAAAAATGCGGGGCTTTTTTAATGTCTGGTGTTTGGTGGCGGATGAGAACCACCGATGTGGTTCGACCAATTGCCCAGCAATTGGCCACGAGCGCAACGCGCGAAGCCCGCAGGGGCGAAACAGCCCTTAGGCTGATTCGATGCTTCCGCAGTGCGCGCCAGGTCAAACATTGAGCAGAAGTCCAAGATCCAGCGCCGACGTCGGCCTGTGGATTCATCCAGAATATGGCGCTATTGCCAAATTATGGTAAAAAACGTCCACTGCCAAAAATTGGTAAAACGAGGCTTTAAAAGTTGAAAAGCCCAGCAATGTAGAGTT
>Ga0065722_100913_pt1 | contig 12766 bp, 10 predicted proteins | sample BansetMetagenome_FD_59109 | JGI IMG/M metagenome (GOLD analysis project Ga0065722, IMG submission 59109) | Bankia setacea gill microbial communities from Puget Sound, Washington, USA - Caecum Enriched | ecosystem: Host-associated > Mollusca > Digestive system > Ceca | place: United States... | reverse complement strand
TCCAGAATCCAGAATCCAGAATCCAGAATCCAGAATCCAGAATCCAGAATCCAGAATCCTTTATGGCTGAAACACCATTACCCGATGAGCTTCGCTACCAGCTGTTAAAGCAGTTGGAGCAAAACCCGGAAATTAGTCAGCGAGAGCTGGCGAAAGCTGTAGGTGTTAGCTTGGGCAAAGCGAATTATTGTTTAAAGGCTTTGGTAGAAGCAGGCTGGGTAAAAGCGGGTAACTTTGCACGGTCTGAACAAAAATTAAAATACGCTTATCTGCTAACACCAAACGGTTTGAGTGAGAAGGCTGAAGTCACTGTGCGGTTTTTAAAGCGAAAACAAATTCAGTACGAGCAACTGGAGCATGAAATAGCCTCCCTCAAAAGAGAGGCTTTTGCGCAGGAAAAATAATTTTGTTAAACCGACGAGATATTAAGGATGGCAATGCTTGTTGTAGGTTAGTGGGTTCGCGCAAGCCATTAGCGCAATAGACAAACTTGATGTGTTAATAAAAGTTGATAAAACGTTATGGTAATAACACCAGTGGAAGTAGACGGTAATGTGGAAATAGAGAAGCGACTTGGGCGAATAGAACAGCAGTTAGAGAACGTTGTAACAATTGCGACTGTGAAACAGAGCGTCCCTCTTGGTTATTCGTCACATGTGGGAGCTGACGAAATCGATCTGCGGGAGTTGTGGAGTGTCGTTTGGCAGGGTAGGTGGTGGGTAGTAGGCGTTACTTTTTTGTTTGCTGTGGCATCGGTGCTTTATGCCTTGTACCTTCCGAATATCTATAAATCAGAAGTTTTGTTAGCGCCAGCAGAAGAAAATTCAGGTGGGGGTTTAGCTAGTATGGCAGGTCAGCTTGGAGGGTTGGCGAGCTTGGCAGGGGTGAGCATTGGTGGAGGTGGAGATAAAACTGCTTATGCTATAGAGGTTTTGTCTTCTAGAAGGTTTCTTTCAAATTTCATCAAAAAACACGACTTATTGGTTCCAATAATGGCGGCAAAAGACTGGGATCCAGATTCAAATGAATTAATCTATGATACGGATATCTATTTGAGTAGTGAAAAAAAATGGGTTCGAGACATTACTCCTCCACGCAGTGTTGTTCCAAGCTTGCTTGAGGCAGTGGAGGAGTTTCAAGAAATATTTGAGGTCTCTCATGATAAAAATACGAGTTTTGTGACGATAAAGCTGAAATTTTATTCCCCTACTTTTGTACAGGAAGTGGTTGGCTGGTTGGTTGAGGATATAAATTTTGCTCTGAAAGAGGGTGATGTAGCAGAAGCAACAAAAAGCATACATTTTTTGAATGCTCAATTGGAAAAAACATCAGTTACGGAAATGCAGTCAATATTCTATCAACTAATTGAGGATCAAACGAAAACGATAATGGTTGCAGAAGTTCGTCAGGAGTATGCCTTTAAAGTGATTGACCCGCCCGTACTTCCCGAGTACAAGGTAAGCCCTAGCCGCTTATTAATATTGGTTGACTGGCGTTTTTTTGGGAGGGTTTCTTGGTATTTTTATTGCCTTCTTTGTGCATGTATTTAGCCGAGAAAGGTGAATGAAGTAACTGTTTTTAACTGATTGATAGCCTAATTAAATAATTGAATTTGTTATAGGGTAATATTTTAATGAAAAAAATTGCATTAATTAGTGGTGTTACAGGGCAGGATGGGTCTTATTTGGCAGAATTTCTATTGACTAAAGGATATGAGGTTCATGGTATAAAGCGTCGCGCATCCCTATTTAATACTCAACGAGTAGATCATATTTATCAAGATCCACATGAGCAAAACCCCAAGTTTTTTTTGCATTACGGCGATTTAACAGATAGTTCGAATCTAACACGTATATTAAAAGAGGTGCAGCCCGATGAGGTATACAATTTGGGTGCACAATCTCATGTGGCAGTGTCTTTTGATTCTCCGGAATACACTGCAGACGTAGACGCAATGGGTGCATTGCGTTTGCTCGAAGCTATTCGTTTTCTGGGGTTAGAAAAAAAGACGCGTTTTTATCAAGCGTCAACATCCGAACTTTATGGTTTGGTTCAAGAAACTCCTCAGAAAGAAAGCACACCATTTTATCCTCGCTCACCCTATGCGGTTGCCAAAATGTATGCGTATTGGATTACCGTAAACTACCGTGAGAGCTACGGAATATATGCGTGCAATGGAATATTGTTTAATCATGAGTCGCCGCGCCGTGGTGAAACTTTTGTTACCCGTAAAATTACTCGCGCAATTTCAAATATTGCGCACGGCCACGAGGATTGTTTGTATCTAGGGAATATGGATGCTTTACGTGATTGGGGGCACGCTAAAGACTACGTTCGTATGCAGTGGATGATGCTTCAGCAAGAACAGCCTGAAGATTTTGTTATCGCAACAGGTAAGCAAATTAGTGTGCGTGAATTTGTGCGTATGAGTGCAAAAGAGGCCGGTATTACGCTTGCATTTTCTGGTGAAGGAGTGAATGAAATAGCAGCGGTCGAAGCTGTAATTCCCGAGTTGGCGCCAAAGGTTAGTGTGGGAGATGTAATCGTAAAGGTTGATTCTCGATATTTTAGACCGGCAGAAGTAGAGACACTCCTAGGTGACCCTACTAAAGCTAAAGAAAAGCTGGGGTGGGTTCCTGAAATTACGGTAGAAGAAATGTGTGCAGAAATGGTTGCGTCAGATTTAGATGAATCCAAGCGACATGCGCTACTTAGGAAGCATGGCTATCAAGTAACAGTGACTAAGGAGGGGTAGAGTGATTAAGCGTGTTTTTATAGCTGGCCATAAAGGTATGGTTGGCTCCGCCATTGCACGAGCCCATAATAATCAACGTGATATAGAGTTAGTTTTACGTGATCGCGGTCAACTAAATTTACTCGATCAAAAAGCTGTATTTGATTTTTTTCAACAAGAAAAAGTTGATCAGGTGTATTTGGCTGCCGCCAAGGTGGGTGGAATTCATGCAAACAATACATACCCAGCCGAATTTATTTATGAAAACCTGACTATTCAAAATAATATAATACACGGTGCGCATTTAGCTGGCGTACAACAGTTATTGTTTCTTGGTTCTTCTTGCATATATCCTAAACTTGCAAAACAGCCAATGGAAGAAAGCGCCCTACTTACTGGGGAGTTGGAGCCTACAAATGAGCCTTATGCCATTGCTAAAATTGCAGGAATAAAGCTTTGCGAGAGCTATAACCGGCAGTATGGCCGAGATTATCGCGCGGTAATGCCTACCAATCTGTATGGTCCTAACGATAATTTCCACCCAGAAAACAGCCATGTAATCCCAGCGCTAATTCGCCGTTTTCATGAAGCAAAATTAAATAGAGATACTCGTGTCGTCGCATGGGGCTCTGGAACACCTATGCGTGAATTCTTACATGTGTATGACATGGCTGCAGCCAGTATTTACGTGATGAATCTGGATAGGTCGGTTTATAAAAATCATACTAAGGCTATGTTAAGCCACATAAATGTGGGAGCTGGTGTTGACTGTACTATTCGCGAACTAGTAGAAACGGTGGCAAAAGTGATCGGTTATAAGGGGCAGATTGTTTTTGATTCATCAAAGCTTGATGGGGCACCCCGTAAATTAATGGATGTTAAAAGGCTTGAGTCGTTGGGTTGGTCTGCTTCAATCTCTCTTGAGTCTGGGCTTCAAGATACTTATAAATGGTTTTTAGACAATAAAACCTATCGAATTTGATATGAAAATAATGGGGCGGTTGGGGCAGTTTTTTTCTGGTGAACGACACTTCAGAGAAACTATAAAGGGGGCAAGCTCAAATTTCATAATCCAGATTGCTGGGATAGCTTTGGGTTATTGTGTGGTTTTTATGGTGTCATATATATATGGTGCTAATGGGCTTGGTATTTACACTTTAGCCTTTGCTGTTACAAGTGTTTTTGTAATGTTTGGCAAGGTGGGCTTTGATACGGCAATTGTTAAGCTTGTATCAGAGTATCACGATGATAATATGGAATATTTGTCAAAGTTATTTTCGTTGGTGGCTAAGTTTGGAGTACTAATAAATATCACGCTATCGTTTATGATGTTTTTTCTAAGCCCTTATATTGCACAGTATATTTTTTCGGATCCAGCTCTAGAGATATATTTAAAAGTAATGTCTTTGGCTATTTTCCCGATGGCATTTAGATCGATAATTGCTAATGCTTTTCGAGGTAAAGGGCGGATTGCTCTATATTCTCTGTTGCAGAATGTTTATGTGCATTTGGTTTTCATTTTGGTCGTGTTAGTGCTTAGACAGTTTTCTGGCGCAATACTTTATCTATTGGTATCTTTTGTTTTCAGTGTTTGGTTTGTGTTTTTTATAGGAGTGTGGCGTTGGGCTAGAGTTTTTGGCTTTGGTTTTTATAGAGCTTATGATCGTTCAAAAATAAGGGAAGTTTTCGGATTATCATTGCCAATGTTGCTTAATAGTTCACTTGTTTTGACGTTGACATGGACCGATTCGGTAATGTTAGGCGTCTATGCAACAAGTGTTGATGTTGGCTTATATAGCGCTGCGATGAAAATGGCATCTTCATCTTTAATTTTATTGATGGCGTTTAATTCGATTTTGGCTCCAAAAGTAGCAAAATTAAATTCGACTAAATCTTATAGCCATATTCGTTCCTTAGTGCGTAGTTCAAACAAAATTATCATACCATTATCTTTGGTGGCAGCATTTTTTTTGATCATATTTACACCATATGTTTTCCCATTATTCGGTCCAGAATTCGGAGCCGCATATTCAATTTTCATTGTTCTGATGTGTGGGATGGTTGTAAAGATTGCGTTTGGGTTGTCTGAGTTTCTGTTGCAGATGATAGGTCATCATAAAGTTGTTGCAAAAATTTCAATACTAGGGGTGATTATTAATGTGATTCTTAATGCTGTACTTATTCCTCCGTTTGGAGGGGAGGGGGCCGCGATAGCAAGTTCGATTGGGATATCATCTATGTGTGGTTTGTTTTATTATTATCTTCGATGCCGAACATGCTACAGCCAATAAAACCTTTTTTGCGCATAAATATTGCTGCAATGTTGCCTATCCTTTTTATGTTTATTCCATTCATACTTTTTTCGTCTGGAGGCAAAACATTAGAAGATTCGTCGGCAGTGGCATTAAGTTCAGTACACCGTGTTATAAGTTTAGTGTTGTTCTTTGCATTTTTTGGGCTTTATCTACTGTATCGAAAGAGGGTATGTCGAATACCAGAGTTGTATGGCTGGTTTGGTGTGTATTTAGGTGTAGGAACTATATCCGCATTACTTTTTTCCAATTTCAAGCTGTATAGTTTTTGGAAAATATTTGAACTGATTTCTGTATATATTTTTGTTTTCTATGTTTGGGATCTTTCTGGTAAACAGTTTGAAATAGTGTATCAATTTTATAAATTGGTATTGGCTTTTTTGAAGTTGTTATTGTTAAGTGTAATTCTGAGCGCTGTTGTTGATCCTGGCGGGACGTTTGCAGAAATTAGTGCAGGAGGAGCGTTGTTCCCATACCGAGTAGAGGGGACAATTGTTGTAATAAACTCAATTAGTATTGGGACTTTTTCGGCATTCTTTGTGTACAATTATATTGTACGACTTATTTATGGTCTTAAATTTGGGGTCTTAGACTTCTTCTTGTTACCATATTTTTGTATATTATTGGTCCTGTCGCAAAGTCGAACTCCTGTACTGGGGCTTATAGTTACATTTTTGTTCTTTTTGTTTGTTACTAAAAGGCTTAAGTCGTCAATTAAGGCTTTATCGATTGTGCTTTTTTCATCGATAGCGGTTCTTGCTATGCCATTCGTTTTGGCTCTACTCCAGCGTGGAGCGACAACTGAACAGTTATATCATTTGACGGGGCGAATGGTTTGGTGGAAATATGCGATTGATAAATATATGGCGGCGGGAATCGTTGAGAAAGCTATAGGGATGGGATTTACGTCGGCCGAACGAGAGATTGCTTCAATGGCTTCAGGTGGAATGATGTTAACTCTTGATTCTACTTTTTTCTCTTTATTGGTGTCGGTCGGAGCTATAGGATTGACGATAATCACATATTTACTCGTAATAATATTGTATCGCTTATTGATAATGTTGAGAAAGTACAAATATGACTATAGGTTTGCTCATATTTTTGGTGTTTCAATGTTGATTTTTATAAAAGCATTTACAACTTTAACGGTTAATTTGTTTTCTGTGTATGCTCTATTGTTTCTTCTGTCGCTGTTAATGGTTTCTCGAGATGTACGATTTTCTTCATTAAAAGGGTAGGAGTAACACAATATATTGTTTCCTTTGTAGCCCTATAGTACCAACACCTGAGGCGATTGTTCTAGTTTGGGTAAATACAGGGTTCGTGTCTTTAGGAGGGAGCGGTTTGATTTGGACTTATCTACATAATAATTTTTGTGTTTATTGTGATGCTAGTTATATAGCTTCTATATAGCAGCTTGATAGTTGTTACCGGCATGCAGACTAAATACAACGGGATATTGAGTTGGTTGTGTGGCTATCTGTTTGGGGTTGAGGGAGCTATAGTTTTGGGGTATATAGGTGCTTAGGTGGTGAAAAATAATTTTCTTTCAATATTTTTTAGTGAGTTGGGTAAGAACCATATTAAGTATGGTGTCCTTCGCAATTATAAAGCGTTACCTGACTCTTTGGGTGGTAGTGACTTAGATATTTTAGTAGGCTCTAGTGACGTAAATGCATTCTATAATGTTTTAAGTAAGGTGTTAATGTCTCTGAACGGAAAGTTAATTATACGCTATGGAAATGTTTGCCCTAGATTGTGTGTAACCAGTTTTTATAATGGGGAATGGTTTGCTGCTCAGCTAGATGTTCATGAGGGTGTTCTACCGTATAACCTTTCTTCTATGTTTTCGGCGGGCTTTGTCTTAGATCGTGTATATAAATACAATATTGTGTCTGTTTGTAATGACAATGATGCGGCTCTGATTGCTTTCCTGAAAGAGGTATTACACAATGGAAAGTGTAAAGAGAAGTATTATATAGGTGCAAAGCATTGTTGGGATAAGTATAGCTCGGATTATATCGATATGCTTACTGAAATTTATGGTAGTAGTTTTATTAAAGTTCTATCATCTGTCTTATCTTCTCCATTTAGTGATTCCAATATGGGGTTGGTGTCTTGCGCTGGTCGACAATCCTTAGCGTCAGGGTTTTATCGAAAAATTAAAAACATCAAATCAAAATTGTCTCGGTTGTATCGTTTTTTCTCACCACCTGGCTATTCTGTTGTTTTTTTAGGAACGGATGGTGCAGGTAAAACGACGATTATTAGCGCTGTTAGTAAAACTCTGAATGAGGCTGTTCATAATGAGTTGCATTACGAGCACATGAGGCCTAATACTATTCCGAGCATTGCTGCTCTTTTTGGGAAACGCGAAAGCTTAACGGGCCCTAATGAGAATCCTCATGAATATAAAAGTTCAGGGTTCATTGTGTCATTAGTAAGGCTGGCATATTATTCTATTGATTATATTTTTGGGTATTGGTTTAAAGTGCATCCTGTGATGGTTAAAAAATCATCAGTTTGGATTTTTGATAGATACTACTATGACTATTTCATTGATCCTTTGCGTGCTCGTATTAATCTTCCTTCTTTTGTAATTAGATTTTTCCGTTTTTTTATTCCCGAACCCGATTTGATATTGTGTCTTGGGGCTAAGCCAGAGGTTATTCATAAGCGCAAGCCTGAACTACCATTTGAGGAGGTAATTCGGCAGGTTAATGAGTTAAAGTTTTTTTGTGAAAATGAAAAACGCGCTGAGTGGATTGATACGGGAAAGGATTTGGAGGCAAGTATTAATCAGGCGTTAAATACTATCGTATCGAAAATGGCGGCGAGATACATAAAGTGAATTACTCTAATTTCTTCTCGGGGGGGGATTACGTATGTCTTCCATCTAAAGGCCATCCGCGAGTCATTCTCGCTGTAGACTCAAGATCTATTGCTGCAAATTCATTTGATCTTTACCATCCTTTTTCAGTAAAAGCAAAAGTATACAAATTCGTTGTTGCTTGGTTTTCTCGTTTATCACTTCGTTTTTTTAAGCGTTGTTTTTCTGCTGTATACGAAAAGAAATCTGGTTTCATTTCATGGCTGGAAGTGGTTGTGGGAACTCCTCTAATTTCAACTGTTTATGTGGCTACAGATAAAAATAAGGTCGTTCTTCAATTGCAGGATTATGATTCTGAAATTTTAGGTTACTTAAAGTTCCCTTTGAATATTGCGGGCTATGAATATGTCGAAAATGAAGCGCGGGCCATCGATGTTTTGTCTGATTTAGGTGTTGTGGAAAAATATTTGCATAAATCTAGTTACGAAGGTGCACCTTTTGTTTTGTTAAAGCCTCTTAAGGGGGTCATGAAAAGACATTCTCATGAGACTGTTCTAGGTGTTTTGTCTAGGTTGTCTAAGGGGAGGGCGTTTTGTTTGAAGGATCATCCTAGATTTTTGAGTCTTTATAATAAAACCGTTTTCCAAGGGTTTCGTGAATATTCGAATATGCTAGACGAAATTTGTCAGTGTTCAAATACCCGTTATGAACTGGTTTATGAGCATGGTGATTTTGCACCGTGGAACCTGATTGATGTTGAGGGTAATTGCATACCGTTCGATTTTGAATGCTTTGTTTTTGATGGGTTGCAGTACATGGATTTAATTAAGTATTATTTTTCTATAGGGAAGTTGTTAAAAAAATTTACGGGAGAAAGGCTGTTCCGCTTTGTTCGAAATAAAGTTAATATTGATGAGTTTTACGGTATATTCAGAATATTTTTGATTAAAGAGATTGTGGAATCCTTGGGTGGTTCAGAATCTAGTGTGATTGAAATCGAATTGTTGAATTATGGTCCTAAATTGTGAATTTGTTGCTCTGCGCTTACGCTTGTGCCCCTAATGAAGGTAGTGAGCCTGAAGTTGGCTGGCGTATGGTTACTGGTATAGCAAATCAATGTCCTACTGATACAGTTTTTGTAATAACTAAAGGTAATAACTCTGAGGGTATCTCCTCAGAGGTTTATCCTGAGAACCTCAAATTTATATATTACAGTGCTCCAAAATGGTTGTCGTTTTGGAAAAAAGGTGGTAGGGGTGTTCGGACTTATTACTACCTGTGGATGATCGGAGCAGTGCTTCTTCTAAAAAAGAAAAAGTTAAAATTCGATATCATACATCATGTAACTTTTGTAAATGATTGGCTTCCTAGTTTCTTTTTTCTTCTGAAAGGGGAGAGGGCTAAGTTTATTTGGGGGCCTATTGGCAGTCATGATCCTATAGATAAAAAGTTTTTGGATGGGCCAAAGAAAAAGCTTGTTGAGATTTTTCGGATATCTCTACAGTTTCTTTTCAGAAACTTCGACCCTTTTTTCCTTTTGTGCAAGCGGAATTCTGATTTTGTATTTGGCATAAATGACAACGTTAGGAGAAAAGTCGGTTTAGTTTCTAAAGGGAGGTTTTTTTCAGAACCTGCCATAGGTATTGATGCGCCTAAAAGTGTTCCTAAACAAAAGCATAGTGGTTCAGTGTTTAAGTTGGTGTCCGTCGGTAGGCTTTTATATATAAAGAATTTCAAGCTTACGTTGCTAGCATTTTCAAAGTTTTTGGGTTCAAAAAGGGATGGGCGTACCGCACTTTTGACTATTGTTGGTGGCGGAGCAGAGCTGCATGATCTTATCGCTTATGCGGAGGTTCTAGGAATATCTAAGTACGTTGAGTTTGTTGGTAATGTACCATTGCAGGAAGTTGATAGTTTTTTTTCAAGTGCGGATATTTTTTTATTCCCAACTCTAGAAAATGCTGGTTTTGTTGTCCTTGAAGCCATGTCTCACGGGCTTCCTATTATAGCGATGAATTATGGTGGGCCGGCTCAATTCGTAACGAGCTATGTCGATCAGCAATTGGTCTCTTCTGAATCTGATTATGAAAAGATAGCGGATGATCTGGCCAGAAATATACATAGATTTTACGAAGATGATAAATTGAGGTGCGCGGTGGGTTCAGCTAACTATAGTGATGTTGTGAGTAAATGTACATGGGATGAAAAAGTTAAGCGAGTGGTGGCCGTATATGAAAGCCTCTAAAAAAAAGGCTAAATTACTATGTGTATTGCATAGATCGCCGCCCATGCATGGCGCAGCCCAAGTCGGGGATTTTATAGCCGCTAGCGCTAAAATAAATTCTAATTTTGAATGCAGATTCATCACGATAAGGTCTTCTGACTCTGTTGCTGATATCGGTGGGTTCAGTTTTAGAAAGTGCTATTTAATGCTTGTTGTTTTTATGAAAATATTGAGTGCATTGTTTTTTTTTCGTCCGGATCGTATTTATTTTACGGCTTCGATACGAGGTGCTGCATTCGTGCGTGACCTCACTTTCTCGTTGTTGTGGAAAGCTTATAAGTTTTTTAGGCCCACTCATGTTTTTTATCATTATCACACTAAAGGTGTTAATGATTTTGTGGTTAGGTCGAAAATCAATCTATATTCTACGCGGTTTTTTATTAAGAATGTAAATTTGGTTTTGTTAGGGCCTGAACTTGCGGATGATTTTCGTTTGGTGGCTGATTTATCGTCTATTTATTTTCTTCCAAATGGTGTGTTAAGGAATAGTACTGAAGTAGAAGTGTTGGATAGTTTGCAGGCGAAGTTCTCATTGTCATCAAAAGTCAATGTTTTGTACCTGTCTAATATGATTAAGTCTAAAGGGTATTTTGATGTGCTGAAGTTGGCATTAAATGATTCTAGTGATGATTTTATTTTTCATTTTGCAGGTGGGTGGCAGAATGAGAAGGATAGGGATGATTTTCACCAGTATATCGTTGAAAATAAGCTTGATTCAAAAGTAATGTTTCATGGTTTTGTCGGTGGCGAAGAAAAAAAGACTTTGCTACTTAAGGCACATCTTTTTGTTTTTCCAACTAAATACGCTTTTGAGGCATTTCCTCTGTCAATATTGGAGGCTTTGTCATATGGGGTGCCTATTGTATCTACTAACGAAGGGGCTATTCCCAATATTGTTAATTTGGATACCGGGATTATCGTTGATGATTTCATCGGCCTGCCTGTAGCATTTGAAAGTGCTATCGAAAGTCTTGTAAACATTGAGACTGCATATAGATGTATAGAACACTATAATTCAAAACTTTACTCTTGAAAAGTTTGAAAACTAATTTTGTTTCAGTTTTATCTAATTAATTAAGTTTGGTGGAGTATTGCTTGTGCAGTTTGCTAAAGTGTTGGGTTTTGATGTTCTTGCTAGAGATATTAGGGTTGTCATTAGTGAATCTTTGGGATCCAATTCGTTGAGTGTGATTAACACAATCAACCCGCATTCGTATGTTGTTCAGAAAGGTGATATAGAATTTGAGAAGGCTCTACATTCTAGTGATTATTTGTTACCTGATGGTAGTGGCATCGTACTTGCCGCAAAATTGCTTTGCGGCTATAAGCTTAATAAAATCGCAGGCTTTGACTTGTTTTACGAAGTTATGCGTCAGCTAAATGTTACTGGTGGAAGAGTTTTTTTTCTAGGGTCTACAGATGAGGTTTTATCGCTAATCTCATCGAGGGCCTCTAAAGAGTTTCCCTTGGTGAGTGTGTCAACATTATCACCACCGTATAAAGAGAAATTCGATTCAGAGGATGTCAATGAAATGATATGCGAAATTAATTCAGTATATCCAGATGTACTTTTTGTTGGTTTAACTGCGCCTAAACAGGAAAAACTAATTCAATTGATAAAGTCTTCGTTAAATGTTCGTATTGTTTCTGGTATAGGCGCTGTATTCGACTTTTACGCAGGAACTGTTAAGCGGCCGTCAAAATTTTGGGTAGTGCTACATTTGGAGTGGCTGGCTAGACTTCTTGGCGAACCTAAACGACTCTGGCGTAGGAATTTTATTTCAACGCCAATTTTTTTGTGGGACATATTGGTTGAAAAAATTGGGTTTAGAAAGTAAATGCCATTAAAAGTAAAATCGGTTGTGGAGCAGCGTGTAGAACAGCAATGCAAATTAAAAGCCGAGTTAGGGCTGTAAGCGCCCATTAACTAGCGCGAAAAAAAGGACACGCACTAACTTGACAGCCCTTCCCACTCCGCCAGCTTCAAGATCAAATCTGCCTAGAAGCGACCCCTTTTTATCACTGCTACGTGCGCTGCGTTCGGCGCGCGTATTTGTGTGGGAGTGATTCCGCCACGGGTGAGTGCTTCGATCACCGTAAGCAATGGATAGTGTCTCGGTTAAAATTCCTCTCTTATGTTTACGCCATTGATATTTGCGCCTACGCGGTTATGAGTAACCATTACCACGTGGTGCTGCACGTGGATAAAGCGCGGGCATTGGCGTGGTCACGGGAAGAGGTGGTTGAGCGGTGGTTGCAGTTGTANAAAGGCCATATGNTGGTCGACCGTTGGTTGGCGGAGCCGGGGGCCTTGGATAAGGCGCAGCAGGAGGTGGTTTTCGCGTTAATAGAAAAGTGGCGGGAGCGTTTATACGGTATCGATTGGTTCATGCGCGGTNTAAATGAAACCATTGCNCGCATGGCCAACGAAGAAGAAAATTGTAAGGGCCGGTTTTGGGAGAGTCGATATAAAAGCCAGGCCTTGCTGGATGAGGCGGCCTTACTTAGTTGCATGGCCTATGTAGACTTAAATCCAATACGCGCGGCAATGGAGCCGGGGCTGGAAGAAAGCGATTTTACCGCCATTCAGCAACGGCTATTTGATT
>Ga0065722_100150_pt1 | contig 12777 bp, 11 predicted proteins | sample BansetMetagenome_FD_59109 | JGI IMG/M metagenome (GOLD analysis project Ga0065722, IMG submission 59109) | Bankia setacea gill microbial communities from Puget Sound, Washington, USA - Caecum Enriched | ecosystem: Host-associated > Mollusca > Digestive system > Ceca | place: United States... | reverse complement strand
ACAGAGCAATAGCTATGCCCACAATGAAAAAACGGCTTATTTAAAGCTTAACTCGCTAAATTAATGGCAGAGATGGGACTCTCAGCCCCTCGAGGATTCACAATGGTGCATTGCGCCCTCCCACCGGGAAATATATTGGTGCATGGGTATTGGCCGGTGCGCTAATTTATAGCCCCGCCCGCACAGCAATGACACACAATAAGCGTGGTCTATAACGCTGCAAAGCCTCATTCCCTGCACGCTTGTGCAAAGCGTTCAGCTAGGATTAAGGTAATCTGTAGTTTAATAACGCTATATTCCTACAATGCGTACCGGGAGAACCCACTATGATCAGAGCCACACAGTATCTGGCCATATTTCTGCTGGCCACACTCTCGTTGAACGGATTTGCGCTGGCCAGCAGCGATGACGCACGGTTTACCGATGCCGAACTCGATCAAGTGCTCGCACCTATCGCGCTTTACCCCGATACGGTTCTCTCCCACATCCTTATCGCTGCTACCTACCCACTGGAAGTGGTACAAGCAGAGCGCTGGGCCAGTGCAAACGCCGACATGGACGGTGAGGAAGCCCTAAAGGCCGTTGAACAAAAAGATTGGGACCCCAGCGTAAAAGCCTTAGTACCTTTTCCTCACATACTTGAGCGCATGAGTAATGACCTGAACTGGACCCAGAATTTGGGTGAGGCTTTTCTTCAATCAGAAGAGCGGGTGATGGCCAGCGTGCAGAAATTACGCGCGCGCGCCCAGAATGAAGGCCACCTGAAGACAGGAGAACACCAAACAGTCTTGCAGGAAGATAACAACATTGTGATTGAATCGGTGAGGCGCGAAGTGGTGTATGTGCCCTACTACGACCCCGTTGTGGTTTACGGTAACTGGTGGTGGCCACACCACCCCCCTCATTACTGGGCGCACTACCCAGCCCAACATCGCGGTTCTGTATTCGTATGGATGCCCAGTTTATACATCAACTCTGGCTTCTATTTTCACAGCTCTATTCATTGGGGCTACCGCCATGTAGTGGTGATTAATAATCACCAACATCACCGCGTTTACAATCGCCAGCGTATTGTGCACCACCGCGATGCCCGCCACTGGGTTCACAACCCTCAACATCGCCGGGGCGTAAACTATCGTAATACTGTTGTACGTGAACGCTATGGTAATAACGACCGAACTCTTAACCGGGGACGGACCAGCGTCACCTCTAACACAAACACTTCGCGACCACCGCGCACACCCGAACGCACGGAAGGCAACTGGAACAAACATCGCAGTACAGCCACTTCAAACAGACGTAACACTCAGAACCTTCAGGTGGAACGTGAAGCTCGGCCGCAAAGTAGAACTAATATCAGTGGCGATGCACGCGTGCATACTCGACGCCCCACACAACCACCCGCCACCACCAATACTCCCAAACCGAGACAAACAACAACAGCCGCACACGCCAATGTGCGAAACGCGGAGCGGAACAATAATCACGAAGCGACCAATGTACGTACGCCACCACCGAAACCGCGCAGCTCTCCGCCCAAGCGGTATGAGCCACAGCCAAAAATAGAACAACAACCGAAATACGAGCAAAACAAGCGCACCACTCGCACCTACAGCACTGGCCGTACCCAAGCCAAAAGTACGACCGTTAAGCGCGGATCGTCTCAACGTAAAGACCGCACGAGTAACCGCCACTCACGCTAAACGCACTCAGTACCTTGGTACGTGAGCATAATCAGCGCAGGGCGCTAAAAAGCAGGCCGCGAACCCGGCTTTCTTCGCACTCCTATTTGACCTATCTGCAACATTTTTCAAACTTTTATCATATACAGAAGTAGTTTTACCTATAATGCGCAGCAGTCACCAACGTTATTGACAATTGCACGGGAGGTACTTCACTTGTTTCGCCTTATGCCCCGGCTTNTCAGCCTTTTTGTTATCACTCTTNTTTACGCCAGCGCTACTCAAGCGAATAACTGTCCGCTGCAAGACTATAGCTGGCGCAACATTACCGTAGGCGCGGGGGGGTTTGCCCCCAACCTCATCTACAGCACAGCCGAAAAAGGGCTGGCGTATCTAAGAACGGATATGGGTGGCGTTTATCGCCGCGACGAGCAACACCCAGAATGGATACCTCTGCAGGACGGCATGAAGCAGTCCAATTACTTCGGCATTGAAAGTATTGCCCTAGACCCTAGCAATGCCGACATTGTTCACGTAGCAGCTGGAATGTACAAACACGAACCTGCGGCCATGCTACGTTCATTTGATAGGGGCAATAGCTGGGAAATTACCCCGGTACCCTTCCGTATGGGCGGTAACGAAGATGGTCGTGGTATGGGCGAACGCCTAGCGGTTGACCCTATTAATGGCAATATTCTCTTCTTTGGCTCGCGCCACGACGGCTTATTTAAAAGTGTGGACCAAGGCAAAAGCTGGCAGACTGTAAAAAGCTTTCCCCACCAAGGTAAAGGCGTACCCAGTGAAGGGCGCTCCACAAACGCCGGTATAAGCTTTATCCATTTTGTTCGCGGCACTGAAAATAAAACGTCAACACACACAATAATTGCTGCCGTTGCCGANAACGNCTCTCAACACCTATACCNATCACTCGATGCAGGAAAAACTTGGGCACCCATAAAAGGTGAACCGAAAAGCACCCTGCGGCCTGCGCAGGCGGTTCAAGCCGGCAACAATTTATTTATCGCCTACAGCAACAACACCGGCCCCAATGGCGTAACCAATGGCGCGGTCTATCGGCTAAATTTGGCATCAGCAACATGGACAGATATAACACCCGGCCACAACCACACGCCCAATAAAAAAGGCAGTAGCCCCGGCGGGGGTTTTATGGGTATCACCGCCAGCGCCTCTAACCCGAATAGAATTGTGGTGGCCACAATGAATCGCTGGCAGCCCCACGACACTATTTTTATTTCCAACGATGCCGGCAGCACTTGGGAAAATATTGGCCCCCAAAGCAAACGTAATGTGCGTGCTACACCCTACTTATACTGGGGCAACCCCGAAGCCGATTTTGGTTGGTGGATTGCAGGCCTCGCCTTAAATCCGTTTGATGATACTGATCTAAGTTATACCACTGGCGCCACGGTGTACCGTACGACGCAATTACACAAAAACAACAACAAACATACCAATCTACTGTGGACACCGTGGATAAAAGGCATTGAACAAACCGCCGTCATTACCCTAACCAGTTTGCCAGAGGGACCGGAATTACTCAGTGGCTTTGGCGACATCAGCGGTTTTACTCATACTAACTTTGATGAGTCACCACAGGTGATGTTTACCACGCCGGTATTCGCCAACACCAACTCCATCGACTATGCGCCGCTGCAGCCCAATATTGTTGTGCGCAGCGGTACCCAACCCCATCGAGATGAAACAGGGAAAGCACCAACGCTGGCCTGGTCCAACGACCACGGAATGAACTGGAAACCCTTGTCGGTCCCCGAGCATAAAACAGATAGCACATCGTTACCAAAACGACACGACTTGAGTGGTAACCACGCAATTATTGTCTCTGCCGATGGTGAAACCTTTATTTTTACTGGCCCCAGAGCAATGATTAGCGCAAACAANGGTAAATCGTGGCAGCCGGTTAAAGGTCTCCCCTTAAATGTTCGACCAATCGCCGACAAATCCGATGGTAAACGCTTCTACGGGCTGGATTTTGAAAAAGCGGAAATGTACCTAAGTCACGACGGCGGTTTTACCTTCAGTCATTATGCCAGTAATGGCTTACCCAAAAATCTGAAAACAATGGCTCCCACGTGGCGAGAAAAAATGTGGCCCTTATTAGCACAACCGAACACTAAAGATCAGCTTTGGCTGGTAACGGGTAAAAAGCTCTATTTCTCCCAAGACGCGGGNAAAAACTTTCGATCCATTGCATCTACTGCGAATATTCAAGAGCTGGCATTCGGAAAACCACTTACCGGCGACGTACCAGCAATGCTTGCCATAGGTCATTGCGATGGCGAGCGCCGATTATTGCGCTCAGATAATTTAGGTAAAAGCTGGAACAGCTTAAACGATAAACACCATCAATATGGCCAGCGGTTTCGCACATTGGCCGGCGATCCACGCAATGCAGGTCGCATTTATGTGGCGACGGATGGCCGGGGAATTGTAATGGGAGAGCCCAAAAAATAAATTTACGAGGATAAATCTGTTGGGTTTCGCAGCACGAAACCCAATATTTAACTTAGTAATATTTAACTTAGTAATATTTGANTTAGCGAAAAAACACCGGCAACGGCTACAGCGGCGCTTCGATATTGAGCACTCGCACTTCCGATACACTGCGCATGGTTTGAATAATCACCCGTTCAAAATCGGTATCGCCGAAACGCTCTTCTTCTGCGAATGTTAACAATCGCATGGTAAGCTCACAGCCGAGAATTTCCACATCTGCCGGTGGTGTAAAATAGTCCCCAGGCATAAAGCTAAACGGGCTTATTAATTCCGGGGCGCCCCGGTTGGGAAAGTGTACGGTAAAGTTCACCGGGTGATTATTGATAACATCACACCCGTAGTGAACACGCACACCGTAGCTATGTTCTTCGTTTTCAAGCCACTCCAGCGTTAGCTCAGATTGAAGGTCTAACGGATTATCTGCGGGCAGCAGCGTAAACACCGTCGCTTCTGGAATCAAAAGGCTTGTCGTCTGCACAGAAGCTTCTCTGTCGCGGTCCAATGCCACCAAAAACTCAGTACCGGCTTCGGCTGTTTCAAATTCTTCACTGTAATCAATAAAGTAGGGGTCATCTTCTGAGGGTAGGGGCTCGCCGATTACCACCGTACTTTCGCCATTAAGCGCAATCGACAGTTCGTCGTTATCTTCAAGCTGTATAAGATAGTAATAGCCGTCTTGGTCGAGGCCAAAGAATTCTAAGCTTAGGTGAGTATGAGCCGCTTCATCGTCATCCTGTTCATGCACTTCCATGTTGATAACCTGAGTAATATCCGCCGTAGCGATATTACCGGCATCACGTACAAAATCAGCGTTATCGTTATCGTCACAGGCCGATACGGCCAAAACACAACACAGAGGTAAAAGTAACTTTTTCATGGCGGTTTCCGAGTATGGAGGCACGCCTAACTCTACCACTTTTACAAAAAAAATCCGTTAAAAACTGTTCACGCCCAATACTGTAGCGTGAACAGTTGATAAAGCGTGCCTCTACCCCCTAAATTCCAACGCGAGAGGGCAATAGCTGTTCACATTCGCTAGCCGAATTCGGTACGGTGGTTGCGAAGTTAAAACCGTTTTCTGTGTGCCAATCGCGAATATCACCATCAAAATCAAACCGCAATGCGTAGCGTTCTTCACCATCAACCATTATGAAGCCTGCCGGTTTAATAACAGACTGATATGACCCACCTAAGAAGGTTGCGGTCATTAAGATACTGTAAGACTCATTATTTTGAGCGTTCAACAGTGTCCAGAAACCTTCAATCAATTCGCCGCGGGTATTACCGTCACCCAGCGAACCATCGCTACTGGCGCCATCAATATATTTGACACAGGCTTTAAATGTGCCCGCATCGGCCACGCTCTCGCCCTCAAAAAAGAAAGCCACTTCAATGTCCTTCAGGTCATTCGGCCCATCACCTATATCTGGGTCTGATAGACGCACAGTTTTCCCCGCAATTAAACTAAATGCTTCGGCGCCACTGGGCAGACTAACGGCGGAATCAAAGTCTTCTGGTGAATCAAAGTCTTCTCCAGAAAAATCATTATTTTTGAGCGCTGAGACAAAGGTGTCCCCACTATTCAATATCCCGNTAAGGCTTTCAACCAAAGGGGCATTTCCTACAGCGGTTATAAACGCAATGGCGCTATCTATAGTGGAATCCTGACCGCCTTGCTCATCCAAGCTTTTAACAACAACCGATTCAATTAGCTTTATTTTGCCATCAACATCGTCTCTTGTAAGTGAATCGACATCTCCACCAAATACAGTATCGACAATAGTCGGCACTTGCCTGGCAATATTCACTGCACGACTAAACCCAGAAGTATCATTTACCGAACCAATGTCGGTCGGCAAATTCAATTCCCGCAATTCATATATGCTGCGCAGTCGCGCCTCCGCTTCGTTCATTACCTCAACTAAATCGTCGGCACTACGCAGCACTTCATCTGCCGTACTCGTACCGCCGTTTATTTGCATAGCAAGATTAAGATACACAGCTTGGGATGCATCGTTGGGCGTCCCTAGGCTAGACCCTATTTCATCGTACACATCGGTAAGGCGGTCAGCTATTACCGATACGGCTTTGTGAATAGTAATGGCCTTGCTCAACAATTCTGCGTTGAATTCACGGTCACTTAGGTAATCGACATCCATATCCGTCTCATTGAGGCCCAACTTATTGAGAAGCGTTAGCGTAGATTGCTCATCATCCAATGCGGTCACCAATGTGGTAATAGGGGAGATGATAAAGTTGGGATCGGAATTTTCCTGTATATTCACGCGGCGGCTTAATTGACCGAAAAAGGGTTCACCGGTTTGTAGGTCGTAACCACTATCGATTCGAATAACAAAATGGCTGATATCAACCTGTANATTCAGGCAGTATTGGCCTAGCGCGGGGTCTATACCGGCTACACAGTAATCTGTATTGGTGTTCGGGTTATAACTGTAATAGCCTTCGTCGTCGGTGTACGCATAGGCTTCCCAGGCGTCCCGGCGGCCGTTATTATTGGTATCGACAAATACCGTTGCTCTCGCCAAATAGCCATCAATGACTCTACCCGATAAATNAGTACTGATGTTACTTGGCGTTCCATCGTCCTGCCCTGAACCTCCACATGCCATTAATACCAAACACATGCTTGCTAGAGCCCCTGCTTTTAACCCATTACTACTAGACATACTTTATTACCTCAAAGCAAATAAGNTGGAATACACACGAATAAATTCACTACCGTACGCGTATATCCCCCTAAATATTTGTCAAAACTTTTGATTCAATCCGATGGANAATCCCGAACGTACGTGGCACCTGCACATCATCAACATCGACAGACTCTAAACCCCAAGAACCATCCATGGTTAGCCGCTGAAAAAACGTGAACCCTAAGTTAAAACTGGTTAACGCCGATCCCGCCAAATTTTTCTGGTAGCCTGCCCGAATCGCTGGCCAGAACCTATGTTCTGATTGGTAGGATGTTGCTAAGGTCATCCATTGATTTTGTTGGCCAACAACATCATCGTAAGCGGCTAATTCCATGGACCCACTAACCGACCATTTTTTTGTCAAAAAATAGACACCGTCCAAAGTCGCTAACGCCTTTTGTTCATGCTCTTCATGCCCCACAACCTCACCCAACACCTCTACAAAATATTGGGCTGTATCGCAATTACTGCGCTCAATGCTGTCTTCGGGAAAACCGTCGCAGGCAACGCCGATGGCACCATANCTATAAGCGGGTGAATTCAAATCGGTAATACTCAATCCGGCACGATACCGATCGGCATCCACCATCACACCGATATCCACGCTGAAATTAGTAGAAGCATTCAGGTTTTGATCGTAACTATCGACAATCACATCTTCTATGCTTTCGCCATTAAGCTGTTGCAGCGCAATAATCTGCTTACTGAGCTCCATGCGTACGAGATTTAGNTTTACCCCGGCATACACATCCAGTTTTTTGTTTTGGTTACCGAAAGCGAAAATCTTTTTACTCGCGCCTCCAGACAGGCGCGCCTCTAGACCACTTTTGAGGTAAGCAGAGGTGTTAGTATTGAAGAGGGTATCTATATCAAAAGTTAGCTCATCGTCGAGTATGCTCATCCCCACCGTGGCGCCGTAGCTAAATTCTGCAAAAAAAGTCGCGTTGAGCGATTCGCTGCGGAAATATAGCGGCATTAGCGGGGCAGTAAGTCCTACATTATTTCTTGTGTAACCATCTTCGCCCATCTTAACGAGCACTTCGTTAAACCGGTCCAATACATCCTGCACCGGTTCGTCGATAGAGCTGGGGTCGTCCAGCAGATCGATAAGCTCATCGAGGTCGTCGATAAAATTGTCTACCTCTCCCAATTCATGACGATTCCAGAATGTGGGCAGGATATTCATACGCCACGCGTCGTACTCAAACACTGGCAGCGCAGCATAGGCGGGGTTTGTTGCCGCAGCAAAAATAGAATGCTCCGAGGGGGTATCTCCGGTAGTGTAGTTGGGCCCAGCNTATACGCCGTTGGAGCCCGCATTGGCCTCCAGCGTAATAGTCGCTGTGACGATAATGGCGAGTANCTTTCTCACATAATCTCCTATTTTGGACAGTCCACCCGAAAAGTTTAGCCAATAGCGAACGAGAGACCTCAGTTAAAGCGAGGTTATGCAAAATNAGTCTAGTNNGTGGANAATTTAGGCTNTGCCTCCTTCTGCTAATGCACAAAACATTGAATAATCACGACTGACCAAACAANAATGACACGGCTTATAATGTAAAAGTCATGACACACNATAAACACGACAGAATATGGAATACCATCGCGCAAATACCTGAGGGGAACATCGCGGGCTACGGGCATATTGCAACNTTGGCTGGCCTGCCCGGCAGGGCGCGCATGGTGGGAAAGGTAATAGGGCTGGCACCCAAAGAATTGCAACTTCCTTGGCAACGGGTGCTGCGCTCAAGTGGCGAAATTGCCTTCACAGCCCATTCGACTATGGCAAATAAGCAAGCGCAATTGTTGAGACAAGAAGGTGTAATGGTGGAAAACAACCGAGTACGTATGTCTATTTATCAGTGGCAACCGACACTGGAGGAACTGTTCGCACTGGGCTACGAAGAGCCACCCGTAATATAAGGGCAGTTCTATTGCGCCGTTTGTACTCGGTTACGCCCGTCATGTTTTGCTTGGTAAACAGCATTGTCTGCCGCTTTAAAAAGGCTATCAAAATTATTCAGCGCTTGTGACAATTCCGCCACACCGAAACTAGCGGTTAAAGCTAGCCCTACCGGTTTTGCGCTTTCGATTTTGGCTCGTAGCTCTTCAGCTTTTTTCACCGCGAACATCAAGTCACAATGCGCCAGCAGTAAAATAAACTCTTCTCCACCTAAGCGCGCCACAATGTCTTCGGTACGCGAATGTGTTTTTAATATATCGGCAATCGCCTTTAGTACTTGGTCGCCTTTATCATGCCCCCAGGTATCATTGACGGACTTGAAGTGATCTATGTCGAGCACAATTATTGAGTAGGGAATTCTGTGCCGCTGCGCCTCTTTTATTCGACCGCCCACCTGACTCACCATATAATGGCGGTTATACAAACCGGTTAGCTGATCGTGCATGGCCAAGTAATGCATTTCTTCACGCTGCGCTTCTACGGTGTCGACAAGGCGTTTGTACTTAATCATATTTTCAACGCGAACAGTAACATCCAGGGTTTCTATAGGTTTAACGAGGTAATCGTTAGCCCCGGCACGCAAGAATTCGTATTTTCTTGCGGGGTCGTCTAGCGCTGTTGTTGCCAATATGGGGATACGTTTCCACGGGTGATCTAGGTTCCGCACTTCACTGATAAACTCCATGCCCGTCATTTTCCCGTTAAGAAAAAAATCGACAATAATGACATCGGCTTCAGCGTCGCCGGCATGCTTTAGCGCCTCTTCTGCGGCGTTATAGCAGGTACATTCACAAAAATTCGATTCCAATATCGCTTTTAGTACCAACTGTTGTGATAGATCATCTTCAATAATNATCACCTTATTTTCATTGTTCTTGGCATAGGTACTTCGGCAAAGTACCTGTTCGACATAGTTTTTGAATTTGCCAATTTCAGTGCGGGTGAAAATTTGCGTGTAACCAACAGCATAATAGCTGCGGTCGAATTCGGTGCTGCGAGTGGTTAACAAAACCAGNGGNGTGTGGGCGTAGTTTTTTTCGGTGCGAAGTTTGAGCGCGAAGTATTCGGGTTCGTCTTTTAGAAGTGAGCTGGAAACAACAATAAGGGAGTAGGGTATATCCTGTTTATTGAGTTGTGCGAATGCATTCTCGGTATCACCGACAACATCTACCTCAATGTCGTTGACAGAGAATATTTGCCCCAGAATAGCCTGAGATGTTTTTGAGTTATCGACAACCAACGCTTTGTTAATAGCCAAATCAGCATGCCTGATTTTCCACTAATTTCTTGCAACAAAACCCGCCGCACCTTGCCTAATGAGCGACAAATCAACCACAAGCCATTTACAAAGCCTAGTCATCCCAGGGCAGGTTATCAAGCATGCCCTTTCGACTGGAGATCATTTCTTCGTAAGTGTGCACTGTGGCTAGATCCAGCAGTTCGTCACGAAGTCTCAACCTTTCGAGCTGTCGCTCGAGACAGGTGATTTCGCGGACCAGTTGCTGGCGCATAAGAGAAGTATTGTTGTATGCAATACGCAGGTGACTCGTTTGATGTGCCCGGTTCATATCCCTTTTTTCCGTCAATTTTTTCTTTTGGATCTTGGATACTGCCGAGGCTCTTCGTGAGCTTCGCACAGGGCAAACTATTGCCTTGTTAGCAGACCAAGGACATTACTTTGATGCCCATTCGTTGGCGCGAGAAGTAATACAGCTGTACCTCAATCGCCGGTCAATCAAATATAGACAATAAAACCCAATAGAACAGGCATGAGTTAACGGAAATGAAACAACACAAGGAAGCTTGCGCCACTATTTTCTTCTTAAAATTCAACGGTTAATAGCCCATTTTGGGGCCAATGAACGAATAAAAAATATTTTTTGCGCCAACATGGAATATGGCTGTGACTTGAGGCGCTATTCCGTTATTAGCAGCGCCTCCCAGTTGTATTGGGTGTCACCAATGACGTAAAAAAACGGATTNAAAATGTCGGCTTTGGCGTTATAGAGCAGTGGCTCAAGGTTGATATCCACCACTTTGCCTCCCGCAGCTTCGACCACCGCCTGCGCGGCGGCCGTATCCCATTCGCTGGTGAGCGCCAAACGCGGATAGAGATCTGCCTGGCCTTCGGCAACCAAACAAAGCTTGAGTGAACTGCCCATACTTTTGGTAGCAACCAGCCCTGCGGCGGCTTCTATGCGCGCTATTAGCCCTTCAACTTCTCTAGCGCCATGATGGCGGCTAGCCACCAGCTCTACAGGTTNACCGCACTCTATTTGAGCCTGTAGCGGTCGAGTTTGAATCGGTTTTGTTTTACCCCGCTCNGTTTTCCAAGCGCCGACACCGGCAATACCGCCATACATAATGTTGAGTACTGGCACATATACCACCCCAAGTACCGCCTTATGCCCGTCGATTAACGCGACATTAACGGTGAATTCACCGTTGCGATTAATAAATTCTTTAGTGCCGTCTAGGGGGTCGATAAGCCAATAGCGCTGCCATTGGCTGCGAATGGAAAAACTCGGTATTGCTGCCTCCTCGGATAACACAGGCACCCCCGGCAATAACGCCTTGAGAGCAGGTTCGAGTACATCATGGGCGGCGATGTCTGCGCGGGTGACGGGAGAATTGTCGGCTTTACTCGTGACTTCGAGCTCGTCGGAGGACTCATACACCGCCATTATTCTTTCGCCAGCGGCTCGGCAAATNCTGGCCACNTGGTCCAATAGGGCATTATCGATCATAAAGGGGTCGCTTTACGGCTTGGGCTTAAGCTGGAATTCAGTGTCGGCCACATTATTACTATAAACGGCACCACTATAATTAGAGATGCCGTAAAGTTAGGTACTTNCTTCAGCGTTAAGCGCGGCCCGCGCCATAAACAGCGCCGCAATTGAGCGTGCCTCGGTCAGATCTTCTCGGTATATCAAATCTTCAAGTTCGGACAACTTACAGGGCACCACCTCAAGGGGCTCGGGCTCGTCACCCTCGGCNGTTTGCGCGTATAAATCCTGGGCAAGTACAATTTGGGTGTGATGCTGCAGATAGCTNGGNGACTGGCTGAGGGTTTTAAGGTGGCGCAAGGATTTCGCACCATAACCAACCTCTTCCATTAACTCGCGGTTGGCGCCATCCAAGGGGTCTTCGCCAGGCTCCACACGACCTTTTGGNAGGCCCAATTGGTATTCTTCAACCCCAACCCCATATTCACGAATTAACAGCACCGTATCTTCATCCAGCATTGGTACTATAATCACCGCCGGATTACCGTCGCTCGCCAAACGCTCATATGTGCGCTGCTCGCCGTTGCTAAAACGAAGATCTAGCCGCTGCACATGAAATAACCGTGTACGTGCAATATCCTCACATTTGAGTATCTCGGGTTTATCGGGCATGGTGATATCCAGAAAAAAGGGCTGAGTATTATAGCAATGATTGACTGGCAAACGATTGATACCGTGTTACTCGATATGGATGGCACCCTCCTCGACCTCCATTTTGATAACTACTTCTGGCTGACGCACTTACCGTTGCGCTATGCAGAGGCACACCAGATAAGCGAAGAGGAGGCTAACGCCTTCCTAATGGAGCATATTCGCCTCTATGAGGGCAGCCTGAAATGGTACTGCCTCGACCACTGGTCGGAACTGGTAAAAATGGATATTCCCGCACTTAAGCGCGAAATTCAGCACAAAATTCAATTGCGCCCGTACGCACAAGACTTTCTTAGTACGCTGCGTCAGCTGCAAAAAAACTGGTGCTTATTACCAATGCACACCCCAAGGGGCTGGAACTGAAACTCGATATCACGGCTATCGATCAATGGCTAGATATCGTCATTTCGTCTCACGACTATCTAGTTCGACCTAAAGAAGACAGTAGG
>Ga0065722_101831_pt1 | contig 12780 bp, 12 predicted proteins | sample BansetMetagenome_FD_59109 | JGI IMG/M metagenome (GOLD analysis project Ga0065722, IMG submission 59109) | Bankia setacea gill microbial communities from Puget Sound, Washington, USA - Caecum Enriched | ecosystem: Host-associated > Mollusca > Digestive system > Ceca | place: United States... | reverse complement strand
CAGGAGCTATTACACTCAACGGTTTTCAAGACCGCCGCTTTCGACCACTCAGCCAGCCCACCGGAAGGATCGGAATTATACATGGGATTGCCGTTGTGGCAAGGGCTTGTACGAAATTTTAGTGAATTAAGTCAAAGGCTTAGCCGTTGTACAGAATGTATACCGTTATCACTACCCTATCGTCACAATACCTCTTTTAATATTGGCCACACATTATCCAGCACTATCGGTTGGGCTTCTGCGGTAGGGTGTAAACGATCTGCCTGCATTAGAGACGAGTCTCCCGCCACCCCCGCTAGAAGGAAAGGCACTAAGGGCAGGCTATATTCAACAGCTAACGCGCTGTATTGGTTAAAGAACGGTTCGGTATAGCGCTTGCCAAAATTGGGAGGGATACGAATGCCCGTCAAGACAACTTTTGCTCCAGCTTGCTGACTTAAAATAATCAGTTCTCGCAGGTTCTGCGTAATATAGGCAATGGGCTTTCCTTGCAGGCCGTCGTTAGCGCCCATTTCGAGCACAACAATGGCCGGCTGGTGTAGTTTAAGAAGTGCAGGCAAGCGTTGCAGTGCAGCGGCGCTGGTTGCTCCTCCCGCAGAGGCGTTCACTACGGTGTAGAGGCCTCGATATTGCTCGTCGGTTTTTAGCCGTTGCTGCAGTAAATGTACCCAGCCTTGTTCTTCGGCTAAGTTGTAAGCGGCACTTAGGCTGTCTCCAACGATCAATAAAGGTTTAGACGATGGCGCAGCCGCTACATTTATTGTGGCACTCATACACGCCACTATTAATAGGTGGATAATGACATTTAAATAGCGGTTGCAGTTGAATAAACGGATCACAATCATTATTGGTAAACTCTCTCGTTCGTAAAAGCTTTCAGCAAAGGCAATGCAGTATGATCAAAACACATAATCTTCATCACCGTGTCCCTGTATTTGATGGCCACCTCGATATACTCAAAGGTATTAATCTAGAAATCAAGCATGGTGAATCTGTTGCGATTGTAGGCGCGTCGGGTTCGGGTAAGTCAACTCTCCTTGGTATGCTAGCAGGCTTAGATATTCCTAGCGCAGGGGAGGTACTTCTCGACAATACGGATATAACACAACTAACGGAAGAAGAGCGTGCGGGCGTGCGCGCCAAGCTTGTTTCGTTTGTTTTCCAGAACTTTCAACTACTCGGTAGTTTAACGGCCCTAGAGAACGTGATGCTGCCGCTGGAGGTTGCCAACCTCGATAATATTGAAGATAAGGCGAAAAGCTATCTTGAGCGCGTGGGTTTAAGCAAACGCGAACACCACTACCCTCGGCAATTGTCTGGCGGCGAACAGCAGCGAGTTGCGCTAGCACGTGCTTTTGCGTCTGAAGCACCCGTATTGTTCGCCGACGAGCCTACGGGCAACCTCGATTCCGAAACCGGTAATGCGATAGCCGACCTTCTTTTTACGATGAATAAAGAAGCGGGCACAACGCTGGTACTGGTAACGCACGACCAACATCTCGCAGGACGCTGTGAAAAGCAGTTTCGAATGGAATCCGGACAACTGGATTGCACCTTATGACATCTATTTTTACGTTGCTATGGCGGGATTTACGCGCTGGCGAACTCAATATTTTAATATTTTCACTTATTTTAGCCACGGCCACGGTCACAAGCATTAGCCTGTTCACCAGCCGTATTCAGAATTCGATTTTAGATGAAGCAACCGAATTTCTCGCTGCCGATGCACAAGTGCGCAGCACTTTGCCGATTAAAGATGAAATAACTGATCAGGCACAACATTTAGATTTAGAAACCGCGTTGCTGGCGTCTTTTCGTGCAATGGCCTTTTCTGACACCGGAATGCAATTAGTTTCGGTAAAAGCGGCCACACAGCAATACCCCCTTAAGGGTGCCGTTACTTTGGCAAACGCGCCTTTTGGTGAAAGTTATACGGTTACCCGAGGGCCAGCGCAAGGTGAAATATGGCTTGCCCCGCGCCTGTTTTCGGCATTGGAGATTTCACCCGGTGCGCAAGTGACAATTGGGGATGCGCACTTTACGGTATCGGCCGTGCTCGTAAAAGAGCCTGATAGCCCGCAATCTTTTTTTGGTGTGGCGCCTCGCGCTATCATGCATTACAACGATATTCAGGCGACTGGCGCAGTGCAAGTGGGTAGCCGTGTTAACCACACTCTGCTGCTGAAAGGCTCGGCACCTTCCTTAAAAGCACTTAAAGAGTACCTTGTAGAGAGCCTCGATAGTCACACCCATTGGGTGGGCGTGCAAGACGGCAACCGAAACGTTGGTGATGCGCTACAACGCGCCGAAAAGTTTCTGCTGCTTGCTGGCAGTTTGAGTGTTCTGTTAAGCGGCGTAGCCATTGCGCTCGCAGCCAGACGCTACGCCATACGACAGTCGACCAATGTCGCGCTATTAAAAACCTTTGGCCAAACACCTGCTCAGATAACCAAGCGCTACTTAACCGTATTGCTAGTATTGGGTGCCTCGAGCGTATTGGTAGGCAGCATTATCGGCTGGCTGTTGCACTGGATAATTTTGCAGTTACTAAGCGCTGTATTGCCCTCTGGGCTTGTGGCGGCCTCTGCACAGTCATTTATTACGGGCGCCCTCGCCGGTTTCGTTACGCTGTTCGCATTTGCGGCCCCCCCTTTACTCTCATTGCGTCATGTCGCTCCAGCAGCGGTGTTAAGGCAAGACAGTAGCAGCGGTATCATTGACCCGCGCATTGCGGCGCTTATCGGTTTTGTGAGTATTAACGCGCTTGTACTGGCGTATAGCCAAGATTTAATGATTACCGGCGTAATTGCGATTGGCGGGCTCATTACGTTAGCGGGGGGTAGCCTATTAGCTTGGCTCATACTCACACTAGGAAAGTGGGTAAGTGCCCATTTTAGTAATGCGTGGCGGTTGGGTATTGCTAATTTAAAGCGGCACCAAGGTTTTAATGCGATTCAAATCGTAATTTTTTCAACCTTAATAATGCTGTTACTCATACTCATTGATACGCGTACAAGCCTTATTTATCAGTGGCAAAAACAAATTCCCGAAGACACCCCCAACCACTTTATTTTTAATATTTTTAACGATGACAAACCCGTTGTTAAGCACTTGCTCGACGAAAGTAATATTCAGTACAGCCAGTTTTACCCGATGATGCGAGGCCGCTTAACAGAAGTAAATGGCGATTCTATTGCCCCGCGCGTGGAACAAACCGAATCCCATATGAATTATGAGCGAGAGCTTAATCTAACGTGGGCAACCGCGCTAGGAGGCGATAACACAGTTGTTGCGGGAAGCTGGCATTCTGAAACCGACACCAGTATTGTCGTATCGGCAGAGGAAGAATACGCAAAAGGCATTGGCCTTAAGGTTGGGGATAGCCTTACCTTCAGTATTACTGGCCAACAGGTAATCGCTACGCTCGGCAGTATACGATCGGTTCAATGGGATTCAATGAACCCCAATTTTTACATGATATTCAATCAACCGTTACTGGACAACACTGCCACAAACTGGATGACGAGCTTCCATTTACCCAAGGATCAAAAAATCTTTGTCAACTCACTCACCCGTAAAGTACCTACCGCGTCTGTGATTGAACTCGACCAGATGATTCGCCAAGTTCAAAATATTATTGGGCAAGTCTCTATAGCGATTGAGTTTATTCTTTTACTGGTGCTGGTAGCGGGTATTTTGGTGCTTATTACCAGTGTGCAGGCAACGCTAGATATTCGCTTTCAAGAAAGCGCCATTCTAAGAACGCTCGGCGCGAAGCGACGATTAGTGAGCCAAGTATTGATTATAGAGTTTAGCAGCTTAGGTTTTATGGCCGGTTTACTGGGTGCTTTTGGTGCTCAGTTATCGTTGTATTTTTTGCAAACCAAGGTCTTTCAGCTAACCTTTGAACCAAGCCTGCTAATCATGTTCTTAGGGCCTATTTCTGGCGCACTACTCATTGGTATAATTGGTTGGCTGTCCACGAGAAAAGTAACTCATCAGCCGCCATTAACCATTTTAAGGTCATTACAGTAAATGCTAGACACTACCGACCCCGACGTTCTGAAAGCCAAACTTAACAGCGAGACGGCAACCATCCCATGGCGTGAGTTACAGCGTTTTTTTGCTGCTGGTCATGCCATTGCTGTTGCACCCTCTATTGATCTGTTATCGGTTGCAACCGCTTTTAACCAAGATGACGCCACGCAAATCAAAGCGTGGATGAACTCCCACGAGGTTCAGCCTGTAACGGATGAAGAGGCCTCTTTGTGGTACGAAAATGATACGTTAGTTTGGGCCGTTGTGGTTTCACCGTGGGTGCTTGTTCAAGCAAGGTAATAGTGGGCAATAAAGCCCTGAAGTAATGGCTTGTTGCCCTAGGTCAATCATTATTGAATTCTAAACCCTGCTAACCGAGAAGCGCTATACAATGGCGGCATGGCGTATTTTCCCCTACGCATATAACCCTACATTTTTATTCTGCATTTTTGCCCGCTCTCTATAGGAGATACTATGTCCACCGCCAATAAACGCAGTTTGGCAGCAACCGTTTTATTATTTGCGGCAATTATCTTTATCGAGCTCTTTGGTATTCCCAAAACAAACCTCACTCACGCACAAGAAATTACCGCCGCTATATTAGTTGTTGCCGCGGTACTGTGGGTTAGTGAATGGGTTTCACTTTTTGTTGTCTCGTTCCTCATATTAGGCTTAGAAATAGTATGGTTATTACCCTCTCTTAATGCGGTGAGTGAAACCGCGTTTAAGAGCAGCGTATTTTTTAGCCCTTTTTTCTCCAACATCATTCTTTTGTTTTTAGGCGGCTTTGTTTTATCTAGCTTGATGCAAAAATACGGGCTCGACATTCGATTTGCTCAGGCTATTCTACGTAAAACCAAGGGCCTACCTTCCATGACGTTGCTGGGCATTATTTTGGCTTGCTCATTTTTATCCATGTGGATTAGTAATACGGCTACCACAGCGATGATGCTAACCATGGTTTTCCCGCTGATCAAAAAAATCCCCGAAGCCAACCCATTCAGAAAAGCCTTAGTGCTGTGCATACCCTTCGCCTGTAACTTGGGTGGTATAGGCACGCCAATAGGCACCCCCCCCAATGCTATTGCGCTTACTTACCTCACGGAACACGGCTATACCGTTACTTTTGCTAAATGGATGGCATTGACGGCACCCTTTTTGGTGCTCTTTTTATTCCTTTTATGGCAGATGCTGTTACGCCTATTCCCAGCAGGAAATTTACGTTTAGAGGTGCCCGAGCGCCATACTGGCACCTTTGGATTTAAACATTGGGCCGCTATTGCCGTGTTTGCTACCACCGCACTGGGTTGGTTTTTCGCTAGCGCGCTAGGGCTCGCAACCGGTACTGTTGGCCTCTTCCCTATTATTGTGTGCTTTTGGTTTGGCTTACTCGACACCAAAGATTTTAGAGATTTGCCATGGGATGTGCTTTATATGGTCTCGGGCGGGCTTGCGCTGGGTGTTGCCCTTAAAATTACAGGCTTAGGCGAAGTTATTATCCATGCACTGCCGCTAAACGGATCACCCGCTATTTTGCTTATGATCACTGCAGCAGTAGCAGGCATAATGTCTACGGTTATGAGTAATACCGCAACGGCAGGTCTCGTTATTCCACTGGTAATGAACTTGCCCTTTGAGAACGAGTACATCCTGTCACTGGTTATTGCTTTAGCACTAATGTGCTCAATGGCGATGGCGCTTCCTGTGAGCACCCCTCCGAACGCTATTGCGTTCAGCTCCAGAGCAATTAAAAGTAAAGATATGATAATAACAGGCGGTCTTATAACGCTTATAGGCTATGCCTGTGTCGCGCTGCTAGGCCCCATGTACTGGCGTTTTATACTGTCAGTGATGGGCGTATAACAATAAATAAACATATCACAGTATGCTGATACCTCCGTAGATGGTACAACGGAGGTATCTTATGCTTCAGAGGATTCGTCATGGGAGATGTAATGGAAGTTAAAGTTCAAAAATGTCAAAACTGCGCATCACGGAATTTGCGTAACGTACTCGTTCGTGACGAAACCCAAAAAGTCTTTGTCCAATGCCGCGATTGCAGTAATTTAGTGGCACGCTATGTATTGGCTAAAGGCGGCTACTTTCATGCAGGCAAAGGTTTTGAAAGCTTTTTACGCTCTATGGAGCGAGACGGCGATATGATTAGTGGCCGCGATATCAATTCCAATTTCGATGAATTGGAGCATAATATTAACGACGAGTTTGCTGAAATAACCGCGATGATGAATAACATATTCGGCAAAAAGCTACCGTAGACACTGGCTATTATCGCAGCCAATCGGCTACCTGCCGTCGTAATTTTTACGTGGAAAGTTAGAACTATTAGCAATACAGCGCTAATATTTCGGTATAACTCGGCGGGTGGAAATCATGAAAAAAGTCGATATAACGGTAATTGGCGGCGGTATCAACGGCGTTAGCATTGCTGCCGAAGCCGCCAATAGAGGGCTAAGTACTCTCCTAATACACAGCCACGACCTTGGTTCTAGCGGCTCTGCACCACCCGTTACACTTGCGGGCACACACCTTCAACACCTTTCGGCACTCGACTACTTTCAGTTAAACAGCATGCTGGATGAGCTTGAACGGCTAAGGCGCTTCGCACCTCATTTGATAGACCTGCTGCCCGTGGTAGGGCCAAACGGCGCCCCCCTAAAAGACAAAGGCTGCGGGCTCATCGAGCAGTATTTCCAGGCGATGCGTGATAGAACACTGTCATCGCTGTGTAAACCCGCGCATTCGGCCAAAACACAAAGTATTGCCGCACGTATAAAGCCCTCTCGGCTTATCCTCTCAAAAGCGTTGCAAGCACAAGCATATGGCGCAGAAATACTGACAAAACACACCCTTATTGCCGCCCAACGCCAATCGACTTGTTGGCAATTGACGCTTCAAAGAGAAGCACAAAGCCACCTTGAGATTCAAACCACACTGTTGGTGAATTGCAGCGGCTGGTGGGCAAATGAGCTACTTGAAGATATTTTACGGGTGAAAACACGTTGCAAAGCGAAAGAAGAGCATCGCACACAATTTTTCTTTCGCAACCCTGGCATAGAAGTCGCTACCGTAAGCGTTCTAAAGCTACAAGGCCTAAGTAAACAAGCCTATTACGTTTACCCCGTTGCCGAGGGTATTTTTGCCTTCGGGCCACGAAAATGTGATCAGCACGGTTATGCCGAATGCGTCGAATTAAGACAAGGGTTTATTGATACCTGGAACAACGCCGTAGTACCGCACGCCCCACAGGCCGTTCTCGAACCAGCACATTTTATTTATCAGCGAAAATCTAAAATGGCACTAATCGCAGACCCGTGCTCTAACGACGAAACCCCCATGACCACGCCCTTGCATGATTTAGATAACCCCGGCGGCGCAGCGGTTCTGCTTAATATTTTTGGGGTCGACATTGCCTTGCACCGCAAAGTGGCTCGACAAGCACTCGACATACTCTACCCTTTCACCGGCAAAAAAATAAACTCTGCCTTTAAGGATGAAATACTGCCCGGAGGCAACTTCGGACCTTCATCAACAGATTCAGATGGCCGTTGTATAGACCACTTCATTGCAACTCTAAACACCGATTACCCCAACATCCCCACACCTCTGCTGAAACGGCTAGCAGAAAACTACGGGAGCCTTGCTACGCATATCCTCGGCAACAAACAGTCAGTGGAGTCGCTCGGCCAGCATTTCGGGCATCAGCTCTACCAACAAGAAGTCGATTATTTAACCACAATGGAATGGGCGAACGAGGCTGATGATATTTTGTACAGACGCACGCTCCTTGGGTTGAAATTTACACCCTCTCAAAAAGATACGCTTCAGCGCTACCTACAAAAAAACCACCTCTAGTTACCGGCCACTTACCGCTATTTCACGTTTTTTCCTCACTTCTAAACTCATTTTATACGCCATGTAGACTCAGCGTACTATGATGCCAAAATGATTCTGTTCGCACGACGTTATAATTTCGATTGACGCAGGTCAACGAGCTGAGCTTAAATACGCGCTTCAATACCAGCCACCTTAAAAACACTACATATTGGGATCGGGAATGACCAATACCACTACAAATAGTCTTTCAGATAGTACAAATCACAATCAAAAAAACACCTCTCCACCGCTTCAAGCGGCCTCAGAAGATATCTGGGACAAGAAATATCGCCTTAAAGACGGACACGGAGTGCCCGTCGATGACGATGTAGGCGCCACCCGCATGCGCGTAGCGAAGGCCTTAGCCGACCAAGAGCCAAAACGTAAAAAATATTGGCAAGAGCAATTTTTATGGGCTTTGGAGAACGGCGCAATTCCTGCTGGGCGCATTATTTCCAATGCCGGTGCAAATGAATACAAACCTGCCACATCCACTATTAACTGCACCGTTTCGGGCACTATTCAAGATTCCATGAAAGGAATTTTGCAGAAGAACTTAGAAGCCGGCCTAACACTTAAAGCGGGCTGCGGCATTGGTTACGAATTTTCTACGCTACGCCCTAAAGGCGCTTATGTCTCCGGCGCAGGTGCGTATACGTCGGGCCCGTTGTCGTTTATGGATATATTCGACAAGATGTGCTTTACCGTATCATCGGCTGGTGGCCGACGCGGCGCGCAAATGGCCACCTTTGATGTTCATCATCCAGACGTGCCTGAATTTGTTCGTGCAAAACGTGAAGATGGCAAGCTGCGCCAGTTTAACTTAAGCCTGTTGATTACCGACGACTTTATCAATGCGGTTAAAAACAATACGGATTGGGCGTTTTCATTCCCACTGTCTCAAACCGATCTAGACCACACCCCTATCGACACGCAAGACCCTGATCAAGTGGTTTGGCGCAAAGTCCCCAACAGTATTAAATACATTACCAACGATGCGGGCCTTACCGCGTGTCGTGTCTACAAAAAAATACCGGCTCAAAGGCTGTGGAATCAAATAATGACCTCCACATACGATTATGCCGAACCCGGTTTCATTTTGATCGACAAAGTTAACCACCAGAATAACAATTGGTTTTGTGAAGATATAAGAGCAACGAACCCTTGTGGTGAGCAGCCACTGCCGCCTTATGGCAGCTGCTTATTGGGTTCGGTTAACCTAACCTTATTTGTTGAAAATGCCTTTACGGACGAAGCCCGTTTTAATTGGGAGCGTTACCGTAAAGTCGTCAGTATTTTCACGCGCATGCTGGATAACGTTGTAGAAATTAACGGCCTCGCGCTACCTGAGCAACAAGCCGAGATTACCAATAAGCGTCGTCACGGTATGGGCTTTTTGGGTTTAGGCTCTACCTTGGCGCTACTTGGTATTAAATATGGCAGTTCAGCCTCTATTGCCTTCACCGAGCAAGTAAGCCGCGAACTTGCGATAACGGGCTGGCAACAGGGTATTGAACTCGCAAAAGAAAAAGGTATGGCGCCCGTTTTAGACCAAATATTCGACGTTACTATAGCAATGCTGGAACAACGTCCAGAAATGGCCGAAGACGGTTACAACGCCGGCGATAAGGTTACCGGACGCGTTCTACTAAGCCGTTACAGCCGCTATATGCAAAATATAGCCGAAGAAGCCCCCGAGTTAATCGACCAAATTGTTGAGTTCGGCAGCCGCTTCACCCATCACTCATCTATTGCGCCAACGGGCACTATCTCCTTGTCCCTTGCCAATAATGCGAGCAATGGTATTGAACCGAGCTTCGCTCATCATTACGCACGTAATGTAATTCGCGAAGGCCGCAAGACGAAAGAAAAAATAGACGTGTACTCGTACGAATTACTCGCCTATCGCCACTTAATTGATAGTGACGCGACCCCCAATAATTTACCGGATTATTTTGTAAGCGCCGACAGCATTTCACCGAATCAACACGTTGATGTACAAGCCGCCGCACAAAAATGGGTAGATTCCTCTATCTCGAAGACCATTAACGTACCCACCGACATTCCTTACGACGACTTTAAAGATATCTACCTCTACGCGCACGAAAAAGGCCTAAAAGGTTGTACTACCTTCCGCTTCAACCCAGAAGCCTTCCAAGGCGTACTCGTCAAAGAAGAAGACCTCGCTAACACGACCTACAACTTTAAGTTGGACGATGGCAGTAGCATAGCGTTAAAGGGCAATGAGATGGTTGAATACGACGGTGAACAACACACCGCCGCTAACCTATACGACGCAATGAAAGAAGGCTACTACGGTAAACTTTAGGATTAAGACCATGAGTATTGTAAAAATAGATAAAAAAATAACAGGTTATTCTATTCAAAAAGAATTACCAGAAAGAGCGCCAGCAGTAACGAGTGTGGCGCCAGCAGTAGAACCAGTAGTAGAGCCCGAAATCGAACACATGCATGAAAACGTTGGCCGCCCGGAAATGCTATTGGGCTCTACCTACAAAATTAAAACGCCGCTTTCTGACCATGCACTCTATATCACTATCAACGATATTATTTTAAACCCCGGCACCGACCATGAAGCTCGACGGCCGTTTGAAATTTTTATCAACTCTAAGAATATGGATCACTTTCAATGGGTTGTTGCACTGACTCGTGTAATCTCAGCGGTTTTCCGTAAAGGTGGCGACGTCACCTTTTTAGCAGAAGAGTTAAAAGCCGTTTTCGACCCCCAGGGTGGGTACTTTAAATCTGGCGGTCGTTTTATGCCTTCCTTGGTAGCCGAAATTGGTATGGCCATTGAGTCTCATTTGAAAATGATTGGCATGCTTGTCGACGAAGAGCTTTCCGCGATTCAAAAGCAGATTTTGGCTGAGAAACGTGAAGAATATGAAACGGAAAAAGGCACCAAGTCCGCGGAAGGTGAGTTTCCTGAAAGCGCGCAGCTGTGTATGAAGTGCTATACCAAGGCAATGATTCTTATGGATGGCTGCATGACCTGCTTAAGCTGCGGTAATTCCAAGTGCGGTTAATACCTCACACTTAAGTACGTATTATACAAAACCTTTAAAAACGTCGATTAACCCCCATAAATAGTTTGTACATCCGGAACGTTATATAGACTAAAATGCCGAAGTAAAGAACAGCATACCCCCCTCTTGCTATTTTTAGAGGGGTTTGTATCATATTCGGTAATTCATCAAAATTGGAGTTGGATAATGCAAGAGCTTTATACACAATCCCCCGCGGGCCTTTCATCCCTTGAGGTGGGTAAAGTATTACGTAACACCTACGCGCTATTGGGCATGACTATTGCCTTCAGTGCCGTTACCGCCACAATCTCTATGGCTATCGGTTTTCCGTATTTAGGGCTTTTTATGCTTCTCCCTTACATCGGGTTACTGTTTGCCGTTGAGAAAACCAAAAATAGTGCCGCTGGCTTGTTTTGGGTCTTTGCCCTTACCGGTTATATGGGTTTAACGCTCGGCCCAATATTAACTCACTATATAAGTATGTCCGGCATTGAACCCGTTATTATGGCGTTAGGCGGTACCGCGCTTATATTCTTCGGTTTATCTGGTTATGTGCTCGTAACTCGCAAAGACATGAGCTTTATCACTGGTTTTATGATGACCGGCTTTATAGTTGCTTTTGTCGCTATGTTAGCGTCGGCCTTTTTAGATATTAGCGGCCTGAGCCTCGCGGTTAGCTGTATGTTTTTGGTTTTGTCATCGCTTTTAATTATGTGGCAAACCAGCAACATCATCCACGGCGGCGAAACTAATTACATCTCCGCAACCGTTACCCTTTACGTGAGTTTATACAATATATTCACCATATTGCTGAGTTTCCTCGGCGGTAGTGACGACTAAGGCTTATAGGTCTTAATCACGGCTCCGCAATGCGGGGCCGTTTTTGTTTGTAGGCTCACCAATTATACTCTGGCGACAATGCCTCATCTCTCCCCAAAACGAGCGCCCCTTGTGAACTTTGTAATTGCCATCAATGCAGCTCCCGAGTCAGCAACGGCACAACAAGCCTTGCTCTTTGCAGAGGCCGTCCTAAAAAATAAGCACACGGTATCTCAATTATTTTTTTTCGGGGAGGGTGTGCGTAACCTTGTACTTTCAGCAGAAGCGCCTTTAGCAAAGCACTGGCAGCAATTTATTCTTCAGCACTGTTTGGACGCTGTCGCGTGTATAAATGCCCTCCAGACATACCGGCCTCAAACTACGGACCAGTCTCTTGAATTCGCTAGTGTTGCCGGAATGGCGCAGCTAGTTGCAGCTAGCGCTTCTGCCGATAGAACCGTCACTTTTGGTGTACGTGAGAATACATTATGAGCGATGATACCTTGCCCGAAAGGGCGAGCACGGTTATAACCATTAGCCAGAACACCTGTAACGAAGATATACAAGCCGCCTTCGATTTCGCGGTAACTGCCAAAATTTTTGATCAGCCTTTAAGGCTCTATGTGATTAGCACTTTACCTATTCGTTACGATATAGCCTTTCAACAAAAAATCACTAGCGCCAGCATAACGTTGACCGAAAATTTCGGTGAAAACATTGTTGAGTATGTATCAGGCAAGAGCCCTCTTGTCGAACGCTCACGCTTTCACTCAATACTAAGAGAAGCCGAGCAAGTAATACACTTTTAAGAGTGCCAAAACTTTATGCTACACATTATAAATTGTGAACGTACCGCTAAACACCAAGCAGAGCCCCTCGCACTTTTAAAGGGCAGCCTTCACAGCGACGACCGCATAGTTTTGATGAACTTAACCGACAATATGCCTTATGAGCTGGAACCCATTATTCGCCAGAACCTTAG
>Ga0065722_104459_pt1 | contig 12834 bp, 9 predicted proteins | sample BansetMetagenome_FD_59109 | JGI IMG/M metagenome (GOLD analysis project Ga0065722, IMG submission 59109) | Bankia setacea gill microbial communities from Puget Sound, Washington, USA - Caecum Enriched | ecosystem: Host-associated > Mollusca > Digestive system > Ceca | place: United States... | reverse complement strand
AATCCTTGCAATCTTGTTTCATGGGGTCGTTTCACGTTTCCCTGCGTCGCAACTAAATTAGGGTCTCCAACAATAGAGGGACTGAACCTATACAGGTTTAGGTATAAGTTATTGATTTATATGTAATGATTCCCATTATTTTTTTCGATCACAGCATAAGTGAGCGTAATTTTGCTAGATCAAACCTATCCTCATTCGAGGATTTTTTAGTAAAGTCGTACTCTCCCTGGGTGTTTATGTGCCGCCAGGTTAGCACTGAACCCGAAACCACTGCATCAAGGATTTGCTGCCGCTCAGACCTGTCTCAAGTGGTGTTGATCATGTTTGAGAGGTATAAGTAGTTCCACAATATGATCCCACTGGTCTAGTATCATTTTTTTTGCGGTAGTTCCGCTTCGTAGAATCGGAAGCCGTTTTTGGCATACGTCTTTTTTGATGAAAAGCTGTAAATACGTTGATCTCCAAAATTCTTGAATCGAGGAGAAAAGCCTACGCCAATTAAATGGGTCGCTGCGAATATTTGGCCGGAAAATCCATTCGTATCCGTAGAGTGGACCTGCTCTTGCGGAACAGGGTTGTGTATTAGCCCATCAATTACATAAGGCGCTTCCCGGTCCGAAGAACTAAAAACCGTTGAATAAAATAACGCTTGGCATTCGTCAATAAAGGTATACATCGTCACGCCCTTATCTTTGCCAAAGTATTTAAACGAGTAGTTCGCGCGGAGTGAATAAACCGCCACATTGACTTTTCATCCATCGCTACTTGAGTGAACAACAGTGGGGCGATGAACGTAATTATTTACCAGATCTAAACTATGAATTGTTTTCACGATAATGCCGTTAGCTTCCTTGATATTCTGTAAGCTAAAGCACCAATTCACAGTGTTATGAAGAATATGTTCCGTAACGCCGGCTGAAATAGATGCTATTTTGGCAACACCTATATTACAGATTTTTCCTATTAGTCCAGCGAAGAGCGTTTCCGTTGCTGGCTGTAGCTTTACGTTTTTAGTGGGATAATGTGTAAGCTGGTTGGTGAATTCTGTTACTTGGTCAATATTACGTAACACCTAAAAAATAGGGGTATAGCCTTGGTTTGATAGCGTGTCGCCAATAAATTCTAACTCCTCCTTGTCCATTTCTAGCGTTTTAATGAGTGTTTTTTTTAGATTATTTACTGAGAAATGGCTGTTTTTTTTGCTTAGTATTCTATTGTTGACTTCATTGTATTTTTCATCGAGTGCGGTGGACATATCTGCCAGATACTTTTCTCCATTGGCAAACTTATCTAATCTGGATTCTATCAATATTTATTGCACGATGTCGTGTCACCATGCGGCCGTAGTCTTCAGCCACAAAACCATCGACGTTGACAGATTTTTCAACCCATTGAATATCACGTTTGTGGAACTGGAAAGAGGGGGGGTAGAACCGCGCGCTGCGCTTTAAAATATCCCAGCTCTAGGATGAACCCAACATGAAATGTTGGCTGCATCCTGAATACAATCCTTCGAATATCCGGTCCAATATGAAAATAGCGTTCACGTTCTCCTTTGGAAAATACGGGGGGAGATTCAAATTCTATTTTTTCTTTGGTCGACAAAATGGAGAGTCGCGTCATGATTATAGCCCCAATGCTTTAGATACGTTTTCGGTGTTCGATTATTGTCTGCAAACAAAAATAGAGAGATAGATGAGATCAAGTTATAGCGGTGGCGCAATAGTATTTATTGCGGCGCACATATTATCTAGCCCGCTCTATAACACCGATATGATCCAGTATTGGTTATAATAAAAACAAATAATGCCATACGTCCATCTTAGCCATTCTCATTCGAAGGTTTAATGCATGTCCAGTTCAAATCCACCACCTGTAGAAAATAACATTATTTTGGCTATCAATAAAAAGTTTACTCACTCAGGATATACACTTATAAAGCAAATAGGACAAGGTGGCTTTGCCCAAGTATTTGGCGCGAAAAATAACAAAACAACGCAAATGGTGGCCATTAAGATAATTACCATAAACCCAGATTATAATGAAGAAAAGCGTCGGCGTTATATTCAACGTTTTGAACGTGAGGCAATGTTAGGCGGTTGTTTACTACACCCCAACATTGTACGCCTACTAGACGAGGGGCGATGTGGAGATGATTTACTCTATGCCGTATTCGAGTATGTCGATGGCGATACATTAAAAGACCATTTGTTTAAATATGGACCACTTTCTCCATCTGATGCAGCAGATGTGATGGCTCAAGTACTGGACGGTTTGGTCCATGCTCATCAGCAGGGAATAATACATCGTGACATTAAACCCGCTAACATCATGTTAACGAAAGTAGGAGCCAAGACTCACGTTAAAATACTGGATTTTGGTATAGGGGCGTTAAGTAATGAGGTTCGGCACCTAGATTATAAAACCATTACCCTAACGGGGGAGACGCTTGGTACGCCTTCGTACTGTGCACCAGAGCAATTACGAGGAGAGCCCCCAACACCAAAGACGGATATTTATGTGTGGGGCTTAGTATTAATAGAATGCTTAACGGGTATGCCAGCAATTAACGGGTCAAACATTGCATCGATATTACAAAAGCAGCTTTCGCCATCTAATGTTCCTTTACCTGCTGGAGTTTTAGGCCATCCATTAGGTGACTTCTTGCGAAGAGTTTTAAATAAAAGGCTGGATGAACGAAGCGATGATACCGAAGCGCTATACGATACATTTACTCGATTAAATTTTTACTCTTTAGTTGGAGATCTGAAATATTCGACTGTTTTGGCTGAAGAAATTCAAAATTCAGATCGTACTATTATATCAGGAAATGTAAATTTTGATTCGAACCTAACAGAAAAGAAGCAAATTACGGTATTGAGCATTACACTTTCAAGCTATCTTGTTGAAGAATCTAATATGCAGGATATTGATATCTTTGAGACGCTATATAGAGATCGTCAGGCTCAATGTATTGATATAGCAGTGCGTTTTGGGGCTGTGCATGCAGGCACCCTTGCCGATACGTTGTTATTCTATTTTGGCTTTCCCCTAGTTAGTGATAATGACGCACGCTTATGTGCTAGAACATCATTAGAGATTGTCAGTGTGTTAAGGCAGCGCAATGAAATTTTATCAGCATCACAGTCTTTTTTTTGTAGTGTCAAAATGGGAATCCATACTGGAATTGTTAGTGTATACGAAGATGCATTGCCTGAAGGGAATACGGCCAATTTGGCTATGGAACTTAGTCGTGCGGCAGGCTGTAATCAAATTCTTTGCTCAGAAGTTACGCGGAAATTACTGGATAATCATATTGAATTTCAGGCTCATAAAATTACAGTCGGCGGTGAGGAAGCAAGGAATTTCTCCGCATATGCAATTAAAAGCGAAAAAACGGTTGAGGCATTCGGTTTTTTGCGAGCGAATATGCGTAGCCATAGCTTCATTGGTCGCGCGCATGAGCTAACATTGCTTGAAGAGCTTCTTGATCGTCCGCAGGCTAGTTTCGCCCATGTATATGGTGAAGCTGGTATTGGAAAGTCACGTATTATCTTTGAGCTAAGAAATAATGAAAAGAAGCATTCACATTATGTAGTTCAGTGCTTACCAGAGTATAGAAACAATGCATTTTATCCAATTTTAAACCTATTAGAACAAAAATATTCATTAGCGTTGCTTTGTCAAGATAAAGGGGTGGATCGCCTACGTTCTGTGTTGCTTGAGTATACGAAGAGCGATAAATATATTGGCGATGGTTCAATCGACGAGAGGTTAAAAGTCGATGTGGAGGTTGCTATACCTATCCTATGTGTATGGTTGAATTATGACTTGCTTAATGGGAGGGAAGTTCCCGAACTCTCACCAGAGAGGATGAAAGACATTCTATTTTATGCGTTAGTTATATTGCTATGCGCTAAAAATAGTTCTGACGCTCCTATCCAAAGTCTGTTTGTTTTCGAAGATATACATTGGGCTGATGACGTTAGTTTGGCGTGGATTGATTACTTATTAACTTCAGCCTTATTTATTGACAAAGATCATAGTGTGATAACAACCTCCCGAGAGCCGATAGATCGCGAAAAAGGCGTTAGACTAAAAATAGAAAAATTTGAAAAGTCAGACCTTGAAGATTTTGTCTGCAAATTATTCCAAAACAATCCTGTCGCCAATGATCTTCTAACGCTGATTTCTGATCGTACTGATGGAATTCCTCTTTTTGTTGAGGAAGTTGTCGCTATGCTCAAAAATAAAAAATTAGTTGATATGGTAAATGGTAAGGTGTCTATAACTGAGCCAGCTAAAATGGAGGTGCTACCTACCAGTTTACGTGATTCTTTGCAGCAAAGTTTGGATGAGCTATCAACATCTAAAAATACCGCGCAGCTTGCATCGATCTTAGGTCGGCGTTTTAGCTATTCCATTTTACAGGAATGCAGTACTCTCACCGATATTGAGTTACAGCGTGACATTGACGAGCTGGTAGTCAATGCCATTGTAATACCTAAGAGAAGCATTCAAGGTCTTGAGTATTGGTTTCGTCATGCACTAATTCGAGACGCCGCATACAATAGTTTGATGCCGCGGGAGCGTGGCATAATGCATGGAAGTGTCGCTTATCTGTTGGAGAAAAAACAAAATGAAACTGGTTTCGAGCATGAAATTTGTGCGTTTCACTTTTACCAAGCGGGTGTATATGGCAAAGCAGCGCATTATTGGAGGCAGTCAGGAAATCGGTCGGTAGATCTTGGGGATAACCCAAATGCAGTTCGCCATTACAATGCTGCGATAGAGGCTGTTGATAAACTGCCTCCTGATGAATCAATAATTAACCAAGAAATTGATATACGTAAGGCATTAGGCATTGCATATTGTGCAACCAGGGGTTTTGCGAGTGAGGAAGTGGCAAAAAACCAAATTGAATTGGACGAAAAAATCGCTTACCTTAATGATGAGGATAAACTCTTTGGAATCTTTTGGACTTCAGCTGTCGCAAATATAGTTCAGGCCAAATATGAAGAGTCAAAACCTGCACTCAGAAAGCTATTGGAAATGGCGGAAAGCGATACGACACATGAGAAGATATTCCCTGCGTATTTGTTAAAGATAGGTGTTGAATGGCAAACTGGAAATTTTACCGAAGCTAAAACGTATGGCGAGAGCGCAATCGCTTTATATCAATACGAAAATCACAATCATTTATCTCAGGTGTATAGTTATGATCCAGGTATAGCTATTATCGCAGTACATGCGCTCGTTGTATGGGCATTAGGTGAATACAAACAGTGTGAAGCATATTGTGAGCAGGCGTTATTGCTATCCAAAAAACGAACTGATCCAGTGAATTTAGCACACACACTTGTTCGAATTTCTCAGGCTAATGTGCTAGAACGTAATTTCACCAAAGCGCTTGACGTAGCGCTGGAAACAATCGATCTATCGGAGCAGTATGGTCTGGGTTTGTGGTTGGCTTGTGCTGATGTGATAAAAGTTTGGGCTCAAAGCCATCTAAAAAAGCATTCGGATCAAAAGCCGAAGATTAACGAACTTGAAGCAAGTTATCAAAACTTGGCAGCAACAGGGACAATTGCCCATTCTTCCTGGTATTTAAGTTTAATAGCAGAAGCGTGTATGAATTACGGTTATTGGACGAAGGCAGGGGATAATATTGATGCCGCCATTGCAACGGCATTAAGGACTGGTGATACCCTTTATCTGGCGGAAACATACCGACTAAAAATAGAAATATTGGAGCGTAAAAAATCCACCTTGGCTGAAAGCGATGAGATAAAATCACTAGTAGAATCAACTATATCATTAATCAGAGAACAAAATTCAAATGGCTTTATCAGGAATTTTTCGAAGGGGGGATATTTCAAACACACTGAATATCTTCCCGTATAATCGAAAAATCATCCCATTTCCCAATCACTAATACCGGTATACGTATACATGAAATATTTGTTGGTCTCCTTATGTATTATATTTTCCAGTAGCCAAATATGCGTTGCCGAGGTCGACATATATGACCGGGCTGTCAAAAATCCAAGCGTTCAGCCTGATGTCTTATGTGAATATCCAGACATGGAAGACGGCCCGGAGCTTTTTAGCTGGGAGCTATTGGCTAGATTGAATTCGCCTATTTTTTACGATCAACCGAATAAAGAATTTAAACATCACTTTTGGGGCGAGGTGCCATCCTGGCAAATGGCAGGTGCGAATATTGCACCTTATTGGTCATTAATGACTCATCATAACGAGGTCTCAAAAGCTCGCCCACCGTTTTTGCGTGTTAACGATGATTGGCAGTGTGACAAAAATTGCCTTATTGAATATCCTCCGACCATGGTCAATTCAGGTGAAAATAGCAAACCAAACCAAACACCATTAATTGATCAATTTGGTAACCGTATTCTTTATGAGATAAGAGTTAATACTCCGTGGTTGTACTCGACCAGGCTTTTTAGCGATTTGTTTAAGAGTAATCAAATGCAGGCAAGTTATTTTAATCGCGGAAACTGCGGTAGTTATTCAAACGTGACCGGCAAGAGCGAAAGCTTTATAAGTACTCCATCAATTATGGTGAAGATTGCTTGGAAGGAATTGACTGCAGAAGAAGATCAGAGCCTTTATATTACTCAAGATATAGGGGGCGCTACTTTAGGGGTCGTTGGGTTCCACCTCTCAGCCAAAACGTCGAAATATTGGGAGTGGATTTGGTCCACCTTTGAACACAAAAATAATTTCGTTTCTTATGAATATAAAGGGAACCAGGTTAAATCAAATTTCAGGGGGTTGGACACCGATTGCAAAGGTAATACTATGCAGTGCGGTACGGCGATACCCGAATTCAAGGATACGCCAAGTAACGTAACTAAACTAAACGAATACTTTGTATCGGCGCTCGATAGCCAAGGGTCCCCACTACAGAATTATAAAATGTTAGGTACTCAATATGTCAGCTTAACGTATCAAAATTCAGATAAGATTAAAAGTTACGAGAAAGACTTGGAGGATTGTAAGGTTGTCGCAGGTCAGGAGCTGCGCCCGCCTATCTATGTATCAAAAGATCAACGCTATACCTATGAGTTTAAACAAGCCTCCATTGGATGTAAAAACCCGCGGGCTATTATATTGCCAACGTTGTATGGCCCGGTATTTGAACCGTTTCAAGCGGCAGTAAAACAAGATAACCTTAGTTGTATAAGCTGTCACGTCGATGCCGATATTAACGATGAACAAGCTAAAACAATAGGTTCCTTTAAAACGTATTCTGATTTCAGCTTCACACCAAGCCATTATGGTATACCAACATTAGGATTAAAAAATGACAAATGACATCAAGACAGGTGCGGTTGGATTTTTATATGCATTAAGTACGGACAGTGATGTTAGAGATAGTTGGACAGAGCGTCCCAAGTGGGAAGATTTCTTCGACATGAACTCGGAAGACGATTGCGAAGTAGTTGAAAACCTAGACGACATCGGAAAATCAGCAAAAAGTGGTTTACCCGCTACCGATGTGGTGCATAAAAAGTGGAAGGAAGTCGTCGTTAGCATGCACTCGCTCATTGAGAGGGGGCTGATTGAGCAAACTCTCAATATAGACGGGTATGATGGCGACACTCGAGAATACCGGCAAAAGCTCGCTTCCAATCTAGCAAAAATAGTATTCGATGAGTCTGCTAAAGAAAATTTTACGAGCAATGCGGCTTTGGGCTTAGAAGTCGGGAAGGGGTCAAACGAAAATGAATTACAGATTTCAGCAGAATTGAGAGACGCATTAATATTGCTTTCCAATCTTATTTCCGAGGAAAAATTAGACGACGCTGCGGCATTGCTGAGGGGCGAGTTAACAGAACAGATGGTGTTGCAATATATTGAAGAGCAGAGCCTTATCTGGTGAGTTATATTCCAGAAGTTCTGGGTAGAGATTCGTTGTATACTCCGATCGTTCGGTTGCTAAATAAATTAGAGCCTGACGAATATCTCTGTAACGATATTTCGACAATTCTGGAGTCAATACCGGCATACTCGCCACAATATATTGAGTGCAGATTAGGGGAGCCCGATGGCGTTCATACGTTGGACTATTTATTTGGAATTGACAATAGTTTCCCATTATCAGCCTACCCTTTAACGCCAAAGCATCGTGCTATTTTCAAGAATATTAAAAACACTATGCCTGCAGTACTGTATTTTTGGTTGGAATACGATAATATTTTAGCCAGGCGTCAAGCTCGTATTCCGAGCCTACACGTATGTGTCGACCCGAGCTATCAATCAAACTGCGAAGACATTACAACGTTTACCAATGAAGAACAATATAGCGTTCTTACCTTATTGGCTCAGGAAGGAACGTTTCCTCACCAGACTATGAGCTACCTGATTCGTATCATCAATAATAATTCTCGATTAATTCATATGTCTTATATGCATGGTCGTACACCGAGCTGCATTAAATTATATATTCAGGTGAGGCTATCTAGTGTTATTAGCTTACTTAAGGCTATCAATTGGCCAGGTAATTATGATCAGCTGTATGCGTTGCTTGAAAAACGCTGGCTAAAACCAAGGACAAATGAATTGCTACATGTGGACCTTAAAGTAGAGCGATCACTAACAAGCTATATCGGAATAGTGCATTCACGAATAACGCTAAACCAAAAAAGTGACGGCGCAGAGAGAATACAGTCGTTAATTGAAGAGGGCATCTTATCAGAAGACCAAAAAATTCTATGTGTTTTGGCATGGTTAGATCGGTCAAGTTATACCGTTAGCCAACGTTGGGTTGATATAAAAACATCATTATTGGAAAGCGGTCACGAGCAGAGCAAGTTATATTTTGGTATTCAGAATACAACTACAGCGATGCACCATAAATTGCAAATTAAATACTTGGGTGATGCAAGTTAATTCGCGTCTTAAAGTATCTTAAAACATATAAACTAATACTATTATGGCTGAACTTATCAAGAGTCAAACCTCTGAGAAAATAACTATACATGTCAATCATACTTTTGGTAGAGATGAGAAAACTAATCTTAGCCATCTAGAAAGTCCGGGGGCATCTCGTAATCATGCAGTTATAGCCTGGGATGGGGACGTCTGGCAAATAAAAGATACCAGCTCAAATGGCAGCTTTATAAATGGTGTCCGTTTGCCGCGCGGTGTATATCAGCAAATCAAGGATGGGTCCAAAATTCAATTTGGCAATCTCCCGTCTGAAACCTGGGAGGTGCTTGACCTAAACCCACCTATAACCTGTTTGAGACCTTTAACTAAGAATGGAAAATTAATACCTCTGCACGATGTAGAAATACTATTAATTGAAGAAAAGGAGATAATGATATACATGTCTGAGGAGGGGGACTGGGTGTGTGAAGTTGATGATGAGACCCACACGCTTAAGTCGGGCCATAAAGTGGGGTTTGGCAATCAGTATTGGCAGTTTATGGATGCCAAGCCCTGCGAGGCAACAGCAACATCCAATATGGCGCCACCACCCGGTGATATTGAATTTGGCTTTAATGTCAGTCGCGATGAAGAACATGTATCACTAAAACTGATTATCGATAATACTGAAATTGATTTTGGAGAGCGTAGCCATCACTATTTGCTGCTGCATCTCGCAAGGCACCGGCTGGGGGATCGACAGCGTGGCTTGGAATTATCAGAGCAGGGCTGGATGAGTACTGACCAGCTAGTTAGGGATTTAGGAATGACTTTGCAGCATGCGAATACGCAAATATATCGTTTTCGCAAGCTCGTTGCCAACCAATTGCCGGAGGCTTGCTTACTGCATCAAGTCATTGAGCGACGCCCAGGTCAACTTCGTTTTGCGTACCATAAAATACGTGTAGTAGGGGGTATCGACCAAGAGCATGTAAGACATTCGGGCAAATAACACGTAATAACAAAATGAAGCCTGTTATTTACGGTGATCGATTTCCTCTGGCAGATTCACTAAATTATCCACATCGAAACGGCAAACAACCTTGCTTAAGCCAGTAGGTGGATATGATGAGTGTAGAATTACAACAGACAATGACAGGTTCAGAGCATGGTCGCGTAAGTTTGCCCTATACTCTGGTACCAAGCCCTAGTGAGTTAACCGCTACGCTAGAGTCGCAGCAGCCCTCCGACAGCTTGGCAACCTCGCCTGAATCATTGTCGCCCCTTGATTTTCATCGCTTTTCAGAATCTCCCATTTGGCAAAAACAGCGCGCTTTTTTTGAAAATGCCGGTGCAGAGGCATGGCGACAAGGCATTGTTCCCCACTACGTGACCAGCAACCCCATCATGGCCAATGCCTATGTGGAAATGTTGGTGGCCTTTTGGCAAGACAACTTAGCCAACGGCTCGTTGAACGTAAATGCCCCCCTGTATGTACTAGAACTCGGTGCTGGCAGCGGAGTGTTTTCTCACGCTATATTGGCACAACTTATTAAGCGTTTAGAAAAATCGCCACTAAAAAAGTGTAAACCCGTACTCATCATTAGTGATTTTGTGCAGGCTAATTTAGATTTTGCCAAACAGCACCCAAAATTAAAAACCTATATCGAAAAAGGCTGTGTGGACTTTGCCTTGCTTGATGCTGAGCGCGATGAATCTTTTCAATTACAAATCAATAAAACGCATATAGCTAAAGGTAGTTTACATAACCCGCTGGCCGCAATTGCCAATTATGTGTTTGACGGCCTAACCCAAGACCTTGTGTGTGTACATTACGGAAAAGTCTTTGATGGCTATATGGCCATTCAAGAAAACCAGCAAGATACAGCGCTAAGTGAAACTTTAGTGAATGAGCCCGTCTACGATTGGCGCCCCCTCGACCAGCCTGCTCAATATTATGATGAGGAATTAATAGAACACTACCTCCGCTACTTGGATAGTAACCCTGTATTAATCCCCACCGGCGCAATACAAAGTATTGAATTATTAAAACAGTACTCACGTTTTCCCCTGTTAATACTTTCTACAGACCGGGGTTTAAGTACATTTAAACAATTACGCCAGCAAGTGGAACCGGGCTTTGCCAGTCATGGCAGCTTTTCGTTGCCAGTAAATTACCATGCACTCAGCTGGTTGACGGAAAAACAAGGCGGCTTAGCCATGGTGTGTCAACGGCGTGATGAAGGCTTAGCGATATCGGCACTACTATACGGCAAAAATACATCAGAAAGTTTTCATCAAAGCGAGCAAGCATTTCACTGTGCTGTTGAGCAATTTAATCCCGATGATGCCTACAACCTAAAACGCGCAATGGAATCGGTGGGCCAGCACCTAAGTGCCGAACAAATGTTAGCGCAATTACGCTTAAGCCGCTGGGACTATCGCATACTGGATTTGTTTTTTGAAAGTTTACTGGAGCACATTCTATATCTGCAGCCCGATGAACGTATGCAATGGCAAGAAGCCATTCAAGAGACCTGGCACCATTATTACCCCCTTGGCGATAAAGTAGAGCCCAGCTATCAAATGGGCACCTTGGCAATTCAGTTGAGGCTATGGGGTGTAGGTAAAAACTGTTTTCATGCGTGCTTGGATGATCATACCCATTTAAACATTGATAATGAGATTAAAGGGCTTAGTTATTTTAATTTAGCCTTGTGTTGTTATCAGTTGGGTGACATCAACAAAGCAGAAAGCTATGCACAAAAAGCCAAAGCCTTGGCGAAGCAGGTAGGCGAGCAACAAATTCAAGATGAGCAACACAACCTTGAAAAAGAATTACAACAATCCCTATCAGATAATCGTGATGAACATTCACTGGAAAACAATCACAACCTTTCTAATTTTGAGGGCTTCGGAATAGGCGGCGGCTTCTCTCCACCGCTGCCTTCTCCAGCAGAGCAATGTGAAGAGTTATTGCGGGATATTCAACAAACTAAATCTATGCCTAACTGGTATAACAAAGCCTTATTTAGCGAGGGTGAAATTTCTTTACAGCCTTTAGCCAAGCATCACGCGGTGGAGGTGTTTTATCAAACCCGCGATCCGAGTATAGCCGTAATGACACGTTTGCCGGAGTTTGATTCCTTGGAAGCGGTAGAGCAGTGGATTGAAGAATCTTCTGCCAATAAATCCATACCAAAACACAACTTTGCTGTAATCCATAAAGAATTTGGTTTTGTAGGCTCTGTGGCATTGCATTGTGCGGGCGAGGATGCATTTTTTTATTTTTGGGTAGGTGTCGATTACCAAGGCGAAGGCTATGGCCCCAAGGCGGCTGCGCTATTAAGCCGAGCAGCAAAGCGTGCGATGGGCATTAAACAGTTTTTTACCACGGTATACGAAGACAATTATCGCTCGCTGCGCGCCTTGCAAGGCGCCGATTGGCAGCTGCTGTCCTTCTCTACTGCTGATGTGGTGAGCTCTTCGGCAGCGGATGAAACCATTCAGTGTTTAACGCTTGGCATCCACGCTACAACCGACAATTCCTTGCACTTAAAAAAACGTTTCGCTGCCTTAATGCATGAAACAGATTCTGTAATGACACCAACCGATAAACCAGTGAATGGTCGTAAAGCGGAGGCCGCAGCATGATAAGCCAAGGCATGTTAAACCCGTTAATCGTACAACTCGCCTCAGATGAGATAATTGATAAAGCCTACGATTGGTTGTGTAAAGCACGAAAAGACAGCGGTGCCAATAACGATGTATGGCACCTGCGTTTTCACTGGCAGGACAGGAAATTCGCGCTTCAATACCAGCTACTGTGTGGTGAGTATCGTTTTAGCCCCTGCAAAGCGGTAAAAGTGGATGGCCATAGTATCGGTGTATGGAATGCCGAAGACGCATTGGTGCAAAAAGCGCTAAGCCTGGTATTAA
>Ga0065722_100589_pt1 | contig 12855 bp, 8 predicted proteins | sample BansetMetagenome_FD_59109 | JGI IMG/M metagenome (GOLD analysis project Ga0065722, IMG submission 59109) | Bankia setacea gill microbial communities from Puget Sound, Washington, USA - Caecum Enriched | ecosystem: Host-associated > Mollusca > Digestive system > Ceca | place: United States... | reverse complement strand
CCTTGCTTCATTTCGATTTCGCGCAGATCAATTGCACCAAGCTTGCGGATTAGTTTTTTAGCCGGCTTCACATTGTCAGCCTTCGAAACAAGGCTTGTAAACCAGCGGCATTGAGCGGAATAAACACAACTTTCTTTTATCAACTTTTTAAGGAACATTCGTTCACCACCGTTACACCAAAGCTCGGCCTCTATACCTCCGAAATTTAGGGTCGCAGTTGTAGGTATAGTATTTCGACTTTCTCCGCTATTGGTCCGGCTGATTGTTTCTTCGCCGCGATTACGTGCAAGGTTGCTTAACTTAATCAGGCTCCCCTTGGTTGCTTCAGATTCAGATGCGTGAAAAGGCGGATTGCATACGCTGACATCAAAGAACTCGCCCGGGCGAATAATCCCGTCAAAAATATGGTTTTTATCCGACTGTAAGCGCAGCTCGAACCCACCTTTCAGTTTAGCGTTACGGCTGATAATCGAGGCTACGCTCTCNAGCGACTGCGTATTAATATCACTGCCAACACAATGCCAACCATATATCTGGCTAGCCAACAGCGGGTATATTCCGTTTGCACCCGTTCCGATATCGAGCAATGTTATTTTTTTCGGTTGAGTGCTGATGAGACTGGAAGATGGTAGGTTGCGGGAAGGTTCGTCAACACCCAGCAATTCCGCTATATAATGTATGTAGTCAGCTCTACCGGGAATGGGCGGACAAAGCGCGCCTTCTGGAATATCCCAATCGATAATGTCGTAATAGTGTTNTAATAGTGCGGTGTTTAAGGCTTTTACTGCCAGCGGATCCGCGAATTCGACCGACAGGTTTCCGTGAGTGTTCGCTTTTACGTATTCGGCCAGTGGCGGGTAACTTTTTGCCAGAGCTGGTAGATCATAGCCCTGCCTATGTAGGTTTCGCTGGTGTAGACCTTTGCGATTTAGATTGGTTTGGTTCTTGTTATTTCGGTAGAGCATGCTCACAGTAATTTGCCCACGGCATTGAACCCAACAATAGATTAGGTATTGGTTTAGCAGGTGATTATAATCCTAATATACGAATGCGGCATACCTAACAAGCTGCTGCACTTTAAACATCTACTTACGGCACCCAAAAAACTCTAATCTATCAGGTGCCTTAGCTAGGTAGGTATGCAAAGATATGAAATGTAAATTTGAACAACAGCTTACCGACGCAGACCACAAGAGCCTTTTTGGATGGTCTGAGCGAGTGTTCCCTGCTGAGGGAGCCAAATATAGCTGGGTAGAGCCAACAAATAGAATTGTGACTAGGGACTCCGGAATAGCCATCGCTCACCTCGGGTTTTCGCGTTTCAATCTGGAAATAAACAGTAGGAGCGTCTCAACGATTGGCGTAGGCGGTGTAGTCGTTCGCCCCGAATATCAAGGCAAGAAAATCCCATATACAATGTTTTCAAAACTGCATAGCTCTGATTTTCTTTCGCCACAAAGTAGGTTTAGCTCGCTATTTTGCCCACTGCGACTAGCCCCATACTACGCGAAACATGGCTACGACATCTTCAATGGTAGGGTTAGATTCCTTCAAAACAACGGCCACGTAGAGGCTAAAGAATTTGTAATTTATGTTACGCGGTATCAGAGAGCTCTCTGGAGACATAATTATCCACTCTAAACCGTGGTAAACTCTAACAGCCTCGTAAAATTAGAAGACCACACAGCAAAGTAATAAACAGGGAGTTTTTATGATCAGGCCGATCGCCTTTATACTTTTTTACCTTCTTCTAATGACAAGCGCCATTGCTGCTCGCGGCGATGAAATATTTAACCAGCAACGATACGTCCACCCGCCTTGCTTCCACTTAAAAGATATATTGGATACAAAAATTTACCATGCCGGCGGACAGTGTGAAACATACGGAATGGAGCTGATAGAACTCAACACAGTCGAAAAAGCTAAATCGCCCTCTATTCGCGATAAAGACTAGACCGTTATTTCACCCACCCTAGAGTATAAAGATCAAACACCTAAAACGCTCTCGACGACGAGATTTCATAAGCATGGATGAGGCAGCGTTAACACACGTCAAAAGCAGAAAGAATATTTGATGAACTTAGAAGAAAAAAATGAATATTGGTCGGATAATTTCGTAAGCATGGATTTTTCCGGCCAAGAAATAATATCGAAAGAGTTCGACGGCTGTACATTTCAGAAATGTGATTTTAGTGAAGCGAGCTTTAAAAGGTGTAATTTTGTTGATTGCGATTTCAGCAACTGCAATCTGAGCAATGCAAAACTGGAATACAGCAAGTTTTCTGATGTATGCTTTAAAAACTCGAAATTACTGGGTATAAACTGGACCAGAGTGGCATGGCCAAGCTTGATGTTTAGTTCGCCTATTAAGTTTTACAACTCAATACTCAGCGATTGTTCTTTTTATGGCCTCGTTCTGCAAGAGTTAGTGCTTGAGGAATGCAAGGCCCATAATACTGATTTTCGCGAAGGTGATTTTAGCAACGCGAATTTTACACACACGGACTTAGCGGGCAGCCTCTTTGCCAACACCAATTTAACGGGTGCGGACTTTTCTGAAGCCACCGACTACGATATTGACATCTACATAAACAAGATTAAAAAGGCCAAGTTTAGCCGCTTTGAAGCGATTCGACTCCTTTATAGCCTTGAGATTGAANTAGTCGATTAGTTATTCCTCTTTCGCCTAGTATTATTCCGNATATCACAAACGCAAACNGACTAGACTCGACTGTGTTACAATAGCTATCAGCCACGCAATGATCATAGTCTATTCGTTGATTGGCTAAGGCTGCTATATATCAGCTAATTTTATCTCACACATCAAATTTCTCTCCAACGCTCTGCGTTTTTACATTCACTCCGAAAGTTATCACGCAATGAGAGCATGCAATCTGCTGCTATCTTTCGGGTGGTGCACCAGCTTTGTCTCCCACTCATTTCAGCAGAGCGTCCTTTGCTAACTATCTGCAGCGCTTGAGTTATACAGTGCATAAAAAACAGGCCTATTGGCGAAAGTGATAATTCGTTCATGCAGTCCCACTTATTGAATTTTTTCATAACTAGGAAACGGCACATGAAGACATCACGCGTAGGAGTCATTGGGACTTCTAGAAAAGAAGACGAACGACGCTTCCCTATCCATCCCGAGCACTTATCTCGAATTCCNGAAGCGCTTCGCCAACAACTTATATTCGAAGAAGGTTATGGCTTACCATTNGGTATTACAGATGCGCAGATCACGTCTCTGTCTGGTGGCATTGCGACGCGACACGAACTATTGGCAGATATTGGCACCGTAATTATTGCCAAGCCCGTATTGGCTGATCTNCAGGAGCTTCGCGAAGGAGGAACCCTATGGGGTTATGTGCATTGCGTACAGCAGCAGGATATAACCCAAGCAGCACTCGATCGTAAACAGACACTCATCGCCTTTGAGGACATGTTTATTTGGTCACCCAGCGGTCAGGTTGGACGCCATACCTTTTACAAAAACAATGAAATGGCAGGCTACTGCGCGGTAATACATGCGCTGCAACTTAAAGGTATTGACGGTCATTACGGTAATCAACGTAAAACAATTATTTTCGGTTTCGGCGCAGTAAGCCGTGGTGCAATATACGCACTTAAGGCTCACGGGTTTAGAGATATCACCATCTGTATTCAACGTCCCGAGCATGAAGTGCGTGAAGAAGTACTCGATTGTAACTACGTTCGAATTCGCGCCGGTCACGATAGCGAGGCTCGCATGATGGTGGTGGAACACGACGGTTCTTCACGGCCGTTGAATGACCTGATTAGCGAATCCGATATTATCGTAAACGGAACCTTTCAAGACACTGCCTGCCCTACGGATTTTATTATCGAAGCGGAAAAGGCAAGTCTAAAGCACAATAGTCTAATTATTGATGTGAGTTGCGATGAGGGCATGGGCTTCTTTTTCGCTAAACCTACAACGTTTAAGAAGCCAATGTTTAAGTACGAAACCATTGATTACTACGCGGTAGATCACACCCCTAGCTATTTATGGGAAAGTGCAACGCGATCAATTTCAGCTGCACTTATTGTCTATTTACCCGCTGTACTCGCCGGTCGTAAGAGTTGGTTTGAAAATGAGACTATTCGGCGCGCAATCAATATTGATTGTGGTGTTATAAAAAGCCCCGCTATTCTTGCATTCCAAAATCGTGAAGATGAATACCCACACGCTCTTATAGAGCCCGATAAAAGTATTGCCCCTAAGAATGCGGCCTAATAACTAACCCCTGCCAGCGCTTCATCGGTATGCGCTGGCAACACATGCCTATTCAAGAGCACTCTTAACCAACTTCCCGGTAATATTTAGTATTATATATTTCAACATTTATATGCTATAAAAAAACGCTCTCTACTCCACACATTCAAATACAAAGCTAACACCTTCAATTCGTTAGGTTAATAACTTATAGTGTCAAGGTCGAAGTTGTGACAAAAAAAGATCTCAAACAAAGCTCTTCGCCATTTCCGAAATTCAGTTGAAACTAATGACACCACGAAAAATACATAAGATAGCGGGATTGATACTCGTTTTACCCTTTATCGGTTGGATTATAACCGGGCTTATATTCCTAACTAAGCCAGGCTACGACGGCGCCTACCAACAAATAGCCCCTAAGGTTTACCCAATTGAACAGGGCTTCACTGTTAACACGCAACCGGGTTGGTTGGAGCTTAATATTAAACGTACGATTCTTGGCTATCACTTACTTGTGAAACAGGGCAGTGAAACTCTTCACCTAAATGCCCAAAATTTAGCTATATTTCCCCAACCCAGCGAAAGCGATATCATCTTATTGTTAGAGGACGCCATAGCAATAAATAGAGAACGCTACGGTATTATTAGCCCAAATAATACTGAGCGGCATAGTCAAGGACTTAACAGCACATACGTAACCACCACAGGCGTGGAACTTACACTAGACTGGAATACCCTCAGTATTCGTCAGCGCGGGTTAGACACCAAGATCATAAATACCCTGTACAAAATACACTACCTACAATGGCTCGGCCAACGGCAGATCAATTTAGCACTTGGTGTGTTGGGATTGCTTGGCCTTACACTACTGGTATATTACGGTGTGGTAATTGTAGTAAAAGGTAACAAACATAGGCGTGTCTAGATAGGAATCTACTGGCGGTTTGTTAACAACGCCTAGCATTCACTATGCAGCTAAACAATGGAGCAATAGAAGTAATGGGACAACAATTTTCAGAACTTTCAGATAAACACATTAAGTTTATCGGTAAGCAAAAATTATTTTTTGTGGGCACCGCAACGGCAGATAGCAAAGTTAACGTTTCACCAAAAGGTATGAACTCTTTCAAGGTTATCAATAACAACACCATCGCCTGGCTTAATGTTACCGGTAGCGGAAACGAAACCGCAGCCCACGTTCAAGTACAGCCCAGAATGACCATTATGTTCGCTGCCTTTGAGGGCAAGCCAATGATCTTGCGGCTTTACGGTAGCGCTAGCGTCGTTCACTACAATAGCGATAGCTGGGATGAGTTATATCAACTTTTCCCACCGCTTCCCGGCGCTCGGCAGATTTTCACGCTGTCTATCGAGCTAGTGCAAACGTCCTGCGGTATGTCTGTGCCCTTTTTTGACTATGTGTCTGAACGCGAGCAACTAAGTGATTGGGCGAACAACAAAGGTGAGGACGGAATTAAGGCGTATTGGAAAGAGAAAAATCAGAGTAGTCTAGATGGTATTGCCACCAACATTCTCGAAAAGACTAACAGCTAATTCATTTATGAATATAAGACCTATTACTAACCAAACAAAAAAAGACCAGCCACAATCGAGGCTGGTCTTTTTTATTTGTTCTCTCTAAGAAACTAAAGCGTTGCGCGGCTAGCGCCCTGCAACGCTGTTGCTTAGATTAAAGTGTACCGTCTAGTGTCCAACCTGCCCACCAAGCGTCTGCAGCGGCAGTGCCCGGCTTAACCGCACCAACATAGTCAGTTTGGTCAAAGCTGAAGTCTGAACCGTTATCCATCGCCGTAATGGTCGCGGCTGAATCCAACATGGCTTCCGAACCTTCTAAGGCATAAGCCGCATCGAAACTAACCGCAGTCGTATCTGGACCAGCATTCGTTACGCTGTCCGCTGCACGCTTCTGGTAGTAACCGCTAGAACAATCGCCAAGTACGTTATTCAACGTTACCGATGAAAGCTCCATATCTGTACCCGCGCCAGAGCCGTCAATGTCGGCGTCATCGATACGAATACAACCCTTATCAAAACCTTCAACAACCGTGTTGTGAACCGCAACCGTTAATGCACCGCGTAAACGCATGCCAGGCTGCTGACCTTCTTCGGAGTCGGCGTTGTTATTTACGGGGCCACCAATAACTGTAATGTTAGCTAATACCGCGTTGGTTTGTGGAACGTAATCAGCGTCGCTTGAGTTGGCTTCAATTCCGCGCGGATCGTTTTTACCCGTAGGGGTATCTTTAGTTTGATTTTTAACGATCAAGGCGTACTGAATGTTACCCATGTAACCTTCATCGAAGTCGATATCGTCATCATCGTTACTGGTTAATACAGCGTACTTAACATTAACCGTGCCACCAAACCACTCGATACCGTCGTCGCGGTTGCCGTGAATTTGAATATATTCAACTTCAGTTCCGTGGCCAACGCCTTGGAAGGTAAGACCGTTCACTTCGTTATCGGCACTTGCAACCAAACCGGCTTCAGCGATACGTACAAACTTCAGTACTCCGCTATCGTCAGCTTTATCGTTACCGCCATAAACACCGATGTCGTCGCCGCCTTCGCCGTCTACGTTACAGGTAGTGCCGTCGCCATAACAGGCACCGGTGTTACCTTTTCCATATTGTGGAGCAAGGCCCTGAACAACAATGCCGCCCCACTCGCCTTCACCTTCATAACCGTCATCAAGCGAAGCAAAAGTAATTGGCGCGTAGGACTTACCCTCGGCCATGATTTTTGAACCGCGAGTGATGATTAGCTTAGAGCTTTCGAAACCCAAAACTTCAACGCCAGGGCGAACCGTCAAAGTAACGCCTGCTGCGCGCAGAGCGGCAACGTCGTCATCATTATTCAGTGTTGTGGTATTACCGTTACCAACAGCAATAGTACCGCTCAAGCGCCACTCAACACCGTTAACTAAGGTGTAGTCAGTCGTGATGTTTCCGTTAATCGTACACACATCGCCGTCACAGCTTACAAAGTCTGCAGCCGCTGGGGTTTCAGTTTCGGCTTCAGTAAGCGTACCTGGAAGCGTCCAACCAGCCCACCATGCGTCTGCTGCGTCAGTACCCGGCGCAACCGCACCAACATAGTCGGTAGAGTCGAAAGTAAAGCTAGAGCTACCCACCGCCGTTACAGCAACAACGCTATCTAGCTGAGCAGAAGCTTCGTTAATGGCGTAAGCCGCATCAAACGTTACAGTGGTCGCTGTTGCATTGTTTTCCGCATCCGCTGCACGCTTCTGATAGTAACCACCTTCACAGTCACCTAACACATTGGTGAGAGTTACGTTTGAGTTTTCCATCTCGGTGCCAGCACCAGAACCGTCAATGTCGGAATCGTCAATACGGATACAGGCTTTATCAAAACCTTCGACAACACTGTTTACGATATTCACGGTTAACGATCCGCGCAAACGCATACCGGGCTGCTCGCCTTCGCTAGAGTCTGGTGCGTTATTTACTGAGCCACCAATAACGGTAATGTTTGATAAAACCGCATTCGTTTGTGGTACGTAATCCGCATCGCTTGAGTTGGCTTCGATTCCGCGCGGATCGTTTTTGCCTGTGGGCGCTGCTTTAGTTTGGTTCTTAACAACTAACGCATATTGGATGTTACCAACGTAGCCTTCGTCAAAATCGATATCGTCATCATCGTTGTTAGTAAGAACAACGTGCTTAACATTTACCGTTCCACCAAACCATTCTATGCCATCATCTTGGTTGCCGTGTACCTGCACATATTCAACCACGGTGTCGGAACCAACACCCTGAAGCGTTAGACCATTTACTTCGTTGTCGGCGCTGGCAATCAAACCACCTTCAGCAATACGAACGTAGCGAATAGTACCGCTGTTATCGTCAACAATATTACCGCCGTAAACGCCGATATCATCACCGCCTTCACCATCTACGTTACAGGTAGTGCCATCTCCAAAACATGCACCGGTATTGCCTTTACCATATTGCGGCGCAAAACCTTGCACAACAACACCGCCCCACTCACCTTCGCCGTCATAGTTATCATCTAACGAGCTAAAGGTAATTGGTAAAGCGGCCGTACCGTCGGCGTCAAGTTTTGAACCGCGCGTTACAATAAATTTCGCACTTTCAAACGCTTTAACGTGAACACCAGGCTCAATCGTCAAGGTAACACCAGCGTCTTGAACGGCCATTACGTCAGCATCTGACGCAACAGTCGTTACGTTGCCAGAACCTACGGTAACAGTGCCGCTAATACGCCAGTCTTTACTGCTACTGTAATCCAAGGTGTAATCTTCGTTGATATTACCGCTAATAACATAAACATCAGCTGCACTGCCCGTGCCATCGGTACAGGTTACGAAGCTAGGCAAGCCATCGTTACAAGAAACGGTAGGCGTGGGAGTTGGTGTTGCGGTTGGAGTGGTGTCGTCGTCATTACTACTGCCACCGCAGGCCGACAAAAGTACGCTAGCGCTCGCTAGAGCAATTGCATATTTAAATATTTTCATAGCTTATGTTTCCGCTAATGGTTGAAAAGTTATTACCCATCACTGGGATTCCATGTGACCAGAACGTTTTTAACTGTTCGATTATTTTTTCTGGCCAACTCGATTTGTTGTTGCCCGCAAAAAACGCATGCATCGGTTCACAGCCCAACGTTTTATCACGTAATTGTGACGTTTTTATTAACTGAAAAATAAATGTGGATTTTAGTGACCGATATAGACCCCTATACGAATATAGATTTCTGCGGTCAATTATTTTAAGAGCCGGAGTATTAGAGCGCGGGGGAAACGAGTTAAAACAACTAGAAATGGCGACAACCCGTGCGGTTGCCGCCTTATTTTTGTGGTTATTTTTATTCAAATTATACTTGTCGAAATTTTCCGGCAGGCTAACAACTTTATAACGCTAAAAAGCAACAATAACGTAAAATCAGAAAGAGTGGGTATAACCTACACTTAGTGATCGGGCCTTCTTTATAACTCTCGCTTATTGTTCCGTTTTGCTCATATTCAACGCTAGCATCTAAAATGTTGCTTAGCTTTACACTAATACTAGATTCACTCTCTAGCGTCCACTTGTAGTTAAAATCTAGACTCGTGCGGCCCAACTCCATTTCATTACTGACACCAGCACCACGGCCAACCGCATCAATTTTATCGTCGAAGTGATTTAGCAAAAGAGTAAACTCTTGGCCACTATTTAAATGGTCGGCAGCAAGCTGGAAGTTAACTAAGAAAGGAGATTGCCCTTGTAGCTCACGCCCTTCCGCGTCGGTGCCTTCTAGTCGTAGACTTTGACTGTCCAGCGATACTTTAGAATCGATTAACGATAGGTTAAAGCCAAGGTCAACACTCCAACTCGCGCTGTCGACTAGCTGCTTACTAAAGTCTAATTCAATACCACTTATATCTGCACTGGCGGCGTTGCGGAACTCATAACCATTAGAGGCCGAACCAGAAGCATCAGGCAAGGTTTTTTCGATGGGGTTATCGATTGTTTTCGAAAACCATGCAAGCGACGCATTGCCACCATTTTCAAAGTAGTACTCAAGACGTAAATCTAAGTTGTCAATTGTCGCGACCACCAGATCGGGGTTGCCGAAAATTCGCTTATCCGTATCTGGATCAGACATACTCGAACTGGAGCGCTCGATCACTCCCGGACGTGAAACGGTTTGACTGTAACTAGAACGCAACTTCCAAGAATCATTAAAGTCGTAGGCGAGCGTCAAGCTTGGTAGTAAATCGCCGCCGTCTAGTTCGTTAAAGTTATTTACGCTATTTTCGTAGGGGTAATTTAAAGTTTGCGTATTATCTTCTTGGCGCGCACCCAAGACTAAAGTTAGCTTGTCGGCAATTAAGGTTTCTGTGGTTAGGTAAAATGCGGTGGTTTCAATATCCGCCGTAAAGCTATCAGTGTTGGCGGTTGTTTTTCGCAATTGAAAATTTTTGTCGGCGAGGTTCTGTTGCGATAATTGGGTTTCCACATCGGCATGGGTATCATCAAACCCAGGGCCTCGACCGTAGTTAAAGCTAAAACGACCCGAATTCCAAACGCGGTCGCGCTTGTTATAGAGCGCACCAACCTTCAATTCGGTGGTAATATTTTCAGTCAGATCAAAATTAACTTTATAGTCCACACCAAAATCAGTTCCATCTTCAGTTAACGCCGAGTAACGACGCTCCGCTGACGAGGGTAAAAATACACCGCCCGAATAATACCAAGAACGACGATCGGGCTCGTCCATAGTGGTTTTAGACGCACCCATACGCCAGGAAAATTCAGAAGCTTCGAACAACGGATGACTGCCCGAAAACTGCTGTGCAAAAAATTCACGCTCGTTCCAGCGCAGCATAGCCTCTTTGTAGGCAACGCCGTCTTGATAGTTATAGCCGTCAACCACTCGTGTGGTATCGTCGGCTTGGCGTAGAAAGATTGTTTTACTCAACCAAGATCCATCGTGATTATCGTCTAAACCAACAACAAAGTAGGCGTTCAGTTTTGAAGATTTAACACTGCGTTCGTAAGTACCTTCGCGCTGAGAATCGTTAAAGCTCGCATCGATACGCGATTTGGTTGAGTTACCCAAACCTACTGCGCCGTACACACCAACCTCTCCAAAGCTGTTATCAAAGCTATTGCCCAAGGCATAACCGAGACTAAAGTCTGGCGAGGCGGATTCCATCGAGGTGTTATAAACAACCGGAAACTGCTGCGCCAAGCGTGCATTTTCGTCATAGCTAATATCGCAGCCAGACACATCGCAGGTATTCACTGCCGCGGTAGCCGTACCTTGGTAGGGCGTAAAAGTAGTTGCGACTTCGCCGGGAATTTTACGATCGCCATTATCATAGGTCAGCCAGTCCGTACCGCTTCCCTCATAGCCAACTATATCGCTACCCGTAATGTCAAAGTTATAGCCAAGACCTAAGGATAATTTATTGCTGTATTCGGTTGGCGCATCTTTGGTATTCATGGCAATGGTGCCACCAGTGCTATCTCCGGGCAGATCGGCGCTATAGCTTTTACTGATTTCTATATTACCCAAAATATTTGCTGGAAATAAATCCAGCTGCACATCGCGACGCAGCGGATCGGTCGTGGGCATTAAATTATTATTTAAGGTGCTGGAAATATAACGACCATCTAGACCGCGAACCACGGCGTATTTACCATCGTTAACCGACACGCCGGCAATACGTTTTAGTGCTCCGGCAACATTACTATCACCAAACCGTGACAACTGCTCCGCATCTACCGCATCGATTATTGAACCAGACAAACGTTCCATATCCACGGCTGAGTTCATTGCCTGAAAGCGACCGACAATAAACATTTCTTCTACACCGTTATGTGCGGCCATAGGGGTAACAACGGCAGGATTGGCATCCGGTGCAGATGCATAGTCGTCGGTCGCGCTTGGTCTAAGCGTTACATTGGCATAAAGCCCACTATTGGCGACTATACGAATATTATCCTGTGCAAATGATTCAAAGTTTGGATGGGTAACAACTAGGTTGTAAGTACCACGCGGCGCCTCGATGCGGAAGATACCATCGGCATCAGTTAGCGCAGCGAGTTCGGTACCCAGTAGCTCTACGGTCGCACCAGCGACACCGGAACCATTAATAAAGGAAATGGCCGAGCCCTGAAGTATACCGGTCGCAGTGACAGGGTCGCCGTTACGATATTTTTCAATTTTCACTTTTGGGGTTGCTAGGTTTTCAGAAAAACTTATCGCAATTTCTGCATTTTCGCCGTCCGCTAGATCATAGTCGTATTGGCTTAATAGAATGTCTTCACGAAACAACAATAAACTGTGAGAACCACTCTCTACAGCTAATGCAAGCGAGCCATCCTCGGCGGTAACACCAGTCAATTCGGCATCAACACTTACATTCAACCCCTGAACCGGACGACCATCAAGAAATACGCTTACAAACGTTTCCTCTGCTAGTGCATAGTGAGCTGAACTTAGAATTAGCGTGAGCAATAGCGAACTCACTTGCGAATGGTATTTCATGTACACAAACCTCAATAAGACGGTAAAAAGACTTCCGAGGTTAAAAGGTTTTACGCTTTAGTTTTTATTAGGCCTAAAACCTATAAAAACTCATCCCCGAAAAGTAGTTGCCGCATTCTCGGGCTCTCTGGTTACAGTTATATGACAAAGTCATTGTTACAAATTAATTTCTATTATTCGTTCGGTTTTATGTCTTTTTTGTTTCAAAACTATTTCATATTTGTTTCANCTATATTTCACCACAACACCTAACTCAGTAATTAGTGTCACATAACCTTCGTAATGTGGTAACACAATGACGGCAAGATTACGCTCGCAGTTGACCGACGGAACGGCTCCAACAGTCGCAACAATCTAGCTAGGTGTATTTATGCTTACACCACAGAATAAAGACGCAGGATGCGGAGGGATAATAAAATTGATAATACGGTAAGCTTGNACGCGGCATTAACACACAGAACCCTACGTGCAACGCGTGGGGTATTTTTTTATTGTATTACTATTTCTTCGCTAACTATTTTTNNAACCACAAAATATCTTTGTACCACTATGTGCCCCCNTGCGCAGTTACTCAACATAGG
>Ga0065722_100201_pt1 | contig 12874 bp, 11 predicted proteins | sample BansetMetagenome_FD_59109 | JGI IMG/M metagenome (GOLD analysis project Ga0065722, IMG submission 59109) | Bankia setacea gill microbial communities from Puget Sound, Washington, USA - Caecum Enriched | ecosystem: Host-associated > Mollusca > Digestive system > Ceca | place: United States... | reverse complement strand
CCGCCATGAGCCAGCTGCATTGGCTTGAAGAACAAAACACCTGGTTCCCTCCGACAAAATCTGCACTAAAAGACCCCGACGGCCTGCTGGCCGTTGGCGGTGACCTTACAGTAGATCGCTTAATCAAAGCTTACTCGTTAGGTATTTTCCCTTGGTACAGTGATGGCCAGCCACTCCTGTGGTGGTCTCCCGACCCGCGCATGGTGCTATCGCCTGACGATCTACACCTTGGGCGAACACTTCGCAAACTGCTTCGAAAACAGCCCTTCCGTATTACGTTTGACCAACAATTCGAGACCGTTATGCGCCAGTGTGGAACCATTGCACGCAAAGAGCAGGACGGCTCCTGGATTACCGAAGAGATGATCGACGCCTACATGGAGTTGCACGCTATGGGTGTGGCCCATTCTGTAGAGGTATGGCAAAACGACGAGCTTGTGGGCGGCCTATATGGTATTGCATTGGGGCGCTCTTATTTTGGCGAATCAATGTACAGCCTCGTGAGCGGCGCTTCAAAAGTGGCCTTCGCAACACTTGCACAGCAGCTTAAGCTTTGGGGATTCGAACTCATAGACTGCCAAATTCACACACAATACCTTAACTCGTTCGGTGCCAAAGAAATTCCAAGAAGCGAATTTGAGCAACGGCTAGCCCAAACAGTAAACCGTACCCCCACGCCACNGGGCAACAATGGCGGAATTCAAAAATCGGTAGTAACCTACGCCGGTAAGATCCCACTATTGGATTGGTCCCAAGCATGGCAGATGCCGGAGAAAGGATTTGACGGACTTAACAACACTTAAACTCTACGCCACGCGACCCCACGCCTGCAGCTACCTGCCCGGGGAAGATGCGACAACGGTGTTCATAGACCCTACAGCCACTATTGATGCGGCGGTATACAGCGACCTATCCCGCTACGGCTTTCGTCGAAGCGGATCCCATGTTTACCGACCTCACTGCGAAACCTGCCATGCCTGTATTCCCATNCGNCTATTAACCCAGGAGTTCAAGCCCAACCGAGCNCAAAAACGCTGCCAAAAAACNAATAGTGATTTAATCATTACCTTCGTCGACTCTATAGATACAGACGAACATTATTCGGTATACGAACGCTACATCAATGACCGTCATTCTGACGGCGACATGTTTCCGCCGAGCCGAGGCCAATACACCGATTTTTTAACGGCTGAATGGGGTGCTACCCGCTACATAGAAATGCGCAGTGCGGAGGGTGAACTTTTGGCCGTTGCTGTTACGGACTTTTTGGACCATGGCCTTTCTGCCGTCTATTCATTTTTCTCCCCCCAAGCCGCCAAACGTAGTCTAGGTTCCTTTGCTGTACTCCACCAAATTCAACTGGCGCAAGAAAAAAAGCTGCCCTACCTCTATCTTGGTTATTGGATTAGAAAATGCCAAAAAATGAGTTACAAAACACTTTTCCAACCTTACCAGGTAATGGTTGGTCAAAACTGGGTCACTGTGACTGATAAACCGCCAGAAATAGCCTCCAAAATGCAACTGTTATAATATAACCCCCCTTTTGGGGTGCCTCCTCCACCCCACTACGCACGACAACGATTGGCTAAGCGTCTTTTTACTCAAACCGAAAACACGGTAACAACCAAGTGCTGTAAGGGCGCTTCAAAAAAACTATTTTTCCCTGGCGAAGCTAACGTTTTTTTAAATGATATATTCATCAATTCCGCTTGAACTAACTCTTATTCGCACATAAAAATANGCGCATAAGAGTGGCTCTAATAATTGATTTCAGCCTCTNCGGAGCATAGCAAGCCTAAGTGTTGGAAGGACTGTACAACGGAGAGCTGGCTGCCTTTCCGGCTTGAGCCGACGCTGCCATAAAGCTTTCGAGGCCTCGCCCTTCGGGGCTTGGTGTGCATTTCATGCACGGCATTAAAAATTTTCGCCTAGTCACACCAAGCATGCCTGTAAATTTCCCCTAGCCCTACCCCGCACACAAAGCCAGAGACCAAAAGCACTAAATAGCGGTACCACGCTAAAATAGCTCCCGAGCCGATTGCCTTGCCAACAACCTCAACAAGATCTTTTATTTCGNTAGACCAACCGTTTCTTTTTAAGTGGTTAAGCGCAATAAAGATCAACCCAGCATAATTATTCTCTTGGGTTTTGCCATTTAGCTTGGATTCGCTCTGCTTTTAGGGCAAAATGCCGCCTCTAAAAAAGCAACCTATAATACATTTTGAGGTTTATGCCGAATGGCGAAAGAAGACCATTTTGAACTGGAAGGCGAAGTTATCGACACATTGCCTAACACCACCTTCCGAGTGAAACTCGAAAATGGACATGTGGTAACAGCACATATCTCCGGAAAAATGCGTAAGAATTACATTCGTATTCTTACTGGCGACAAAGTCAAAGTTGAAATGACGCCCTACGACCTAAGCAAAGGCCGTATTACCTACCGCGCCCGCTAAAGTTAAACGAGTTTCAAATAAAAAGGCCTGCATCAAGCAGGCCTTTTTATTTATTGATATGAAAACACTTTAAGCACAAGCTTCAGGAGAGCCCTCTTTAGGCCTTTCCACTTCAGGAATCACCAACAGCTGATCGTCTTTCACGTCAACAGTCACCACCCCACCTTTTTCCGCCAGCACTCCAAATAACACCATATCGGCAAGCGGCTTTTTGACTTTTTCCTGGATAATTCTAGCCATGGGGCGGGCACCCATTTTCTCATCGTACCCGTTTATAGCCAACCAATCACGCGCGGCATCGCTAACTTCCAGGGTGATCTTCTTGTCGTCCAGCTGAGACTGTAATTCCATCAGGAACTTATCTACAACGGTTTTTATTACATCCAAAGTTAAGCTGCCGAACTGTACAATACCATCGAGCCGGTTTCGGAATTCAGGGGAAAATGATCGCTTCACGGCTTCCATTCCATCACTGGAGTGGTCTTGCTTGGTGAAGCCAATCGAGGCCCGGCTCATAGTTTCAGCACCGGCATTAGTCGTCATAATCAGCACAACATTTCGAAAATCGGCGGTACGCCCGTTGTTATCAGTTAATGCACCGTGATCCATTACCTGCAACAACAGATTAAAAACATCAGGATGGGCTTTCTCGATTTCGTCCAGTAACACAACGGTATGAGGCTGCTTGGTTACGGCTTCAGTGAGTAAACCTCCCTGGTCAAACCCTACATACCCAGGAGGAGCGCCGATTAAGCGCGATACAGTATGGCGCTCCATGTATTCAGACATATCAAAACGGATTAGCTCAACACCCATGGCACTTGCCAACTGCTTACACAACTCTGTTTTACCCACACCCGTAGGGCCTGCAAACAAAAACGAACCAATCGGCTTATCGTGATTAGTTAAACCTGCTCGTGATAGCTTGATAGCCGACGAAATGGTGTCGATAGCTTCTTCCTGACCAAACACGGTCATACGCAAGGTAGCTTCCAGTTTTGCCAATAGCTGCTTGTCACTAGACGACACTGTTTTCGGCGGCACACGGGCTATCTTGGCAATAATGGCTTCAATATCTCGCACACCAATGACTTTTTTGCGTTTCGACTCGGGCAGTAGCTGCTGATAGGCACCAGCCTCGTCAATAACGTCAATGGCTTTATCTGGCATAAAGCGATCACTGATGTACTTACTCGCAAGCTCAGCCGCCGATTTAAGTGCTGGATCGGTATATTTCAGGTGGTGATGTTCTTCAAAACGAGATTTTAAGCCCCGTAAAATCTTATAGGTGTCTTCAACAGACGGCTCATTCACGTCTATCTTCTGGAAGCGTCGAGAAAGAGCCCGATCTTTATCAAAAATACCCCGGTACTCCTGAAAGGTTGTGGACCCTATGCAACGTAAATCGCCACTGGTTAACAGAGGCTTTAACAGATTGGAGGCGTCCATCACCCCNCCGGATGCAGCACCCGCACCAATAATGGTGTGAATTTCGTCAATAAATAGAATCGCATGCTCACGCTTTTTAAGCTCTGCCAGCAGTCCCTTAAAGCGTTTTTCAAAATCGCCACGGTATTTTGTACCCGCTAACAAAGACCCAAGATCGAGTGAATAAACCGTGCTATCGGCTAATACGTCGGGCACCTCATTATCGATAATTTTCTTCGCTAGCCCCTCAGCAATGGCTGTTTTACCAACGCCGCTCTCGCCCACCAATAATGGGTTGTTTTTTCTGCGACGCGCCAACACCTGAATCACGCGCTCTACCTCGTATGCACGCCCAACAAGCGGGTCTATGCGCCCTGCTATAGCCTGCTCATTTAAATTGGTTGAGAAGGCATCTAGAGGGTTCTGGGAGCTGTTTTCGGTACTTGCAGCGGCTTCTTCGTCTGGCTGCTCATGGCTACCCGANTCACTGGGCGCATTCGAACCTGAAACTTTCGAAATACCGTGAGTAATGAAATTAACAACATCAATACGGGCAATACCCTGTTGTTTCAGGTAGTAAACCGCCTGACTTTCCTGCTCACTAAAGATAGCAACGAGAACGTTGGCTCCTGTTACTTCGTTTTTTCCTGAAGATTGCACATGAAAAACTGCGCGTTGAAGCACGCGCTGGAAGCCTAAAGTAGGCTGAGTTTCGCGCTCCTCATCCTCTTCGGGAATAAGCGGCGTTGTTGAATCAACAAACTCAGAAAGATCACGACGCAATACACCTAAATCTGCACCGCAGGCCCTTAAAACACTGGCAGCAGACTCGTTGTCCAGAAGTGCGAGCAAAAGATGCTCAACCGTCATAAACTCATGGCGCTTTGACCGCGCACCCTTAAAAGCAGTATTTAACGTAGATTCTAGCTCTTTACTTAGCATCGTTACTTACACCTGTTATGCCCACCTTCACTACTTATCATACTAACTTCAGCAAGGTCAGGCTTAAGCAAAAATGATTCTGGATTTACTCGGAATCACCGTCATCGCACGCTTCTATTTCACACAACAATGGATGTTCATTTTGACGCGCATATTGATTAACTTGCGCTGCTTTTGTTTCTGCAACATCCCTNGAAAAAACACCNCATACGCCCTTTCCTTTAGTATGAACCTCAAGCATCACGTGCGTGGCTTTCTCTCGATTCATGGCGAAAAAAGTTTCCAGCACCTCTACAACAAATTCCATAGGCGTGTAGTCGTCATTTAGCAAAACGACCTTGTATAACGGTGGTTTTTTGAGCTTTGGCTTCTCTTCCTGAACAGCCAAGCCACCGCCATCAATGACAGACTCATCGTCATCGTCTTTATTTAATGTTAGTCGAAGATTTTCAAGATTACCCATGGAATATGCCAACAACACAAATCGTTATAGATGTGGATTCTAACTGACCAAAACGTACACAAACACCACAAATGGTGCAAAAACTTGACAATGCGTCCATTGTTGGTTACAAAGTATCCAACCCGTATGGATGCGGTTGCTGTATAAAAATAAATGCCCTGTGGAACTTAAAATGGGTTAAAGCAAAACAATACAAAGGGACCGAGCTATGCCTACCGGAACCGTAAAGTGGTTTAACAATGCCAAAGGCTTTGGGTTCATCTTACCCGAAGACGGAGGCGAAGACCTCTTCGCACACTACTCTTCCATCGAAATGGAAGGCTATCGAACATTAAAAGCCGGACAACCTGTCACCTTCGAGATAGAACAAGGTGAGAAGGGGCTGCATGCCAAGCACATCCAAATGGCGAAAGAAGGTGCTGTTGTACAGCCCGTTGAGGTACCTCAGGAGCATATGATCGCAGAAACCTAAGCTTCTTCAAACCAGTTTTCATAAAAAGGCCTTTATCTTCAATAAGATAAAGGCCTTTTCTTGTGCCTGGCTGACTTTGACAGTTTAGATTGCGTCTACGATTGCGTTTAGCGTTGTGCTAGGCCGCATAGCATTACTTGCTTGCTCGGCTACCGGCTTGTAGTACCCACCTACATCAGCGGCAGCACCCTGCACGGCGTTTAGCTCGCCAAGAATCTTATTTTCATTCTCAGTCATGTCTTTGGCTACACGACCAAAACGAGACTTCAGTTCGGCGTCGGTGCCCTGAGCAGCAAGCGCTTGAGCCCAATACATCGCCAAATAGAAGTGACTGCCACGATTATCAAGCTCACCCGCTTTCCGCGATGGAGACTTGTTATTGTCGAGAAAGCGCGCTGTAGCTTCGTCTAGCGTGGTGGCCAACACCTGTGCTTTGGGGTTGTTAGCTACCGTTGAAAAGTGCTCAAAAGACGCTGCCAGTGCTAAAAACTCACCTAACGAATCCCATCGCAGATGATTTTCCTGCTCGAACTGCTGCACATGCTTCGGCGCAGAGCCACCGGCTCCGGTTTCAAATAAACCGCCGCCATTCATTAAAGGCACAATCGAAAGCATTTTGGCGCTGGTGCCTAGCTCCAGAATCGGGAACAGATCGGTAAGGTAGTCACGGAGAACATTACCGGTTACAGAAATCGTGTCTAGCCCTTCTTTTATACGCTCAAGCGAGTATTCGGTGGCCGCTACAGGCTCCAAAATTTGGATGTCCAAGCCATCGGTATCGTGACCTGCCAGGTACTTATTGACCTTAATAATGAGCTGAGCATCGTGAGCACGATTCTCATCCAACCAAAATACAGCGGGAATTCCCGTGGCACGCGCACGCTTTACGGCCAACTTTACCCAATCCTGAATCGGTGCATCTTTAACTTGGCACATACGGAAGATATCGCCTTCTTCTACCTTGTGCTCCATCAGAACATTACCGGCTGTATCAACTACCTGAACACAACCAGCGGTCGAAATNTCAAAGGTTTTATCATGAGAGCCGTACTCTTCGGCTTTCTGCGCCATTAACCCTACGTTAGGCACGCTGCCCATAGTGGTTGGATCGAAGGCACCGTGCTTTTTACAAAAAGTAATTGTGGCGTCGTAAACACCAGCATAACAACGGTCTGGAATTACCGCTTTGGTATCTTTTTGGGACCCATCCGGCCCCCACATCTGACCGGATGCACGAATCATGGCCGGCATCGAGGCATCAATTATGATATCGCTAGGTACATGTAGATTAGTGATGCCTTTGTCAGAATTCACCATGGCCATCTCAGGGCGGTCGGCATAAATCGCTTGTAAATCAGCTTCAACTTCAGCTTTCTTAGCGGCGTCAAGTGACTGAATTTTGGTATAAACGTCGCCGATACCGTTGTTGGCATCTACTCCCAGCTCCTCAAACAGAGCGGCGTGCTTGTCAAATACCTGTTTGTAAAAAACTTTCACCGCATGCCCAAATATAATCGGGTCGGAAACCTTCATCATAGTGGCTTTCATATGCAGCGAAAAAAGTACATCGTCGGATTTCGCGCTTTCAATTTCGGCAGCGAGGAACTCGCATAGGGCTTTCTTGCTCATCACCGATGAATCAATAACTTCACCAGCCAACAAGGCTAAACCGCTTTTCAGTACGGTTTTACTCTCCCCTGAGACTAACTGAATGCTAACATTGGTTGCCTCAGCTAAGGTGACAGACTGTTCACTGCCATAGAAATCGCCGTCACTCATTGATGCCACGTGGGATTTGCGGTCGCTCACCCAGGCGCCCATGGAGTGNGGGTTTTTACGCGCATATTGCTTAACCGACGGNGGTGCACGACGATCGGAGTTACCCTCACGTAAGACGGGGTTTACCGCACTACCTTTAATCTTGTCGTAACGTGTTTTAACGTCCTTCTGTTCGTCCGAAGAAGGGTCTTCAGGGTAATCTGGCAGCTTGTAGCCCTTTGCCTGGAGTTCTTTAATTACCGCTTGCAGCTGTGGAAGAGAAGCACTGATATTCGGCAATTTGATAATGTTTGCTTCTGGCGTTTTAGCCAGTTCGCCCAATAGCATCAAAGCATCTTCTTGGCGCTGGTCTTCAACCAAATATTCTGGGAAGCTCGCAATAATACGACCTGATAGAGAAATGTCTTTGGTTTCTACCGCGATGTCTGAAGCTTTTGCGAAGGCCTGGATAATGGGCAGTAATGAATAGGTCGCGAGAGCTGGCGCTTCATCGGTTTCCGTGTAAATTATGGTAGGTTTATCTATCGACATTCTCTAACACCCTTAGTGAGAAAATAATAAGGGAATACCCCGCACAAGCGTGTGCAGGCAATTCCAATAAAGAAGGAAATTGAGGGGAAACCCCCTTAAAATGGCCGCGAATTATACCAGCGATTTATAGACGAAGTAAGCATCACCACAATAGCTCATAAATCCAGCTTGGCACCAAAAAGAAGCATATCCATGTCAGAAATAGTCCTTCTAAACAAGCCGTTCAACTGTCTGAGTCAATTCAGCGACAAGGAAGGCCGAGTAACACTTGCTGAGGTCTTTCAAGGCAACTCGCCAGGAAAAGATTTTTACCCCGCCGGGCGCCTAGATTTTGACTCCGAAGGCCTGCTGCTACTGACCAACAGCGGGGAACTGCAACATCGTATTAGCAGCCCAGCGTTAAAAATGGCTAAAACCTACTGGGTTCAGGTGGAGGGCGCTCCCGATCCAAAAGCGATTAAGGCACTACAAACCGGTATAACGCTCAAAGACGGTAAAACAAAACCTGCCAAAGTGAAACTCATACCGCCGCCGAAACTTTGGCATCGCAACCCACCAATACGCTCACGGGACAGTATTCCAACCCACTGGATTGAGCTGACTATTCACGAAGGTAAAAATCGCCAAGTAAGGCGTATGACCGCAGCCGTTGGCTACCCCACCCTACGGCTTGTGCGTGTTGCTATCGGCAATTGGACGCTGGGCGACCTTCAGCCGGGCGAGTCTAGGACCGAAACACTGCACCTACCCAAAAACTCGGCGCGCCAGGGTAACAAAGCACCTCGTCAACGCCGAAACCAAAAAACGAGCCCCCAATGAACTGGTACCCCCATGTAACCGTTGCCACAACAGTGGAGAGGAACGGGTTGTTCCTTATGGTTGAAGAAAGGAAGAATGGCAAGCTGCTGCTAAACCAACCGGCTGGCCACCTTGAAAAAAACGAAACACTTTTCGAGGCCGCATTGCGAGAAACTCGCGAAGAAACTCAATGGCAGGTTCGGCTTACCGGTTTGCTTGGCAATGCTTTATTTACCTCCCCGGTAAACGGCGTAACCTATTATCGAACCAGTTTTGTGGCAGAGGCCCTTGAACAGGACTTATCGCAACCTCTGGATAGTGATATTGAACGAGCAATATGGCTCAGTGCCGAAGAAATTCAGGACAACAAAGCGCGCCTNCGCAGCCCAATGATCATCCACGATATAGCCCGGTACCAACAAAAACAGATCTATCCNCTTGAACTCGTTTCNCACCCCAGGGCCGAAGCCTAGAAAACGAAGCACCCTTAATTCGTTAATCTTAGGTACGGTTTACCCGGTTCANACCATTCAAAGCCGCCACACGGTATGCTTCTGCCATGGTTGGGTAATTGAAGGTGCTATTGGCAAAGTAATCTATTCTGTTGGCTTTCCCCGGCTGATCCATTATGGCTTGACCAATATGCACAATTTCTGAGGCCTCAGCACCAAAACAATGGATACCCAAAATTTCATGTGTATCAATATGGAAAAGAATTTTCAGCATGCCTTCATCTTCGCCACTGATCTGACCGCGAGCGGTNTCTTTAAAAAAAGCTCGGCCAACCTCATACGGAATCTGCTCCGACGTAAGCTCAAATTCAGTTTTGCCGACGGAGCTAATTTCAGGAATGGTATAAATACCAGTAGGTGCGTTTTCGACAAACCGAACTTTACGCCCCAAAATGGAATCTACGACTGAGCGCCCTTGATCATACGAGGCGCTGGCTAGACTCGGCCAACCAATAACGTCACCTGCGGCATAAATATTTTTAATCAATGTACGGTATTCTTTGTCGACCGAAATTTGACCGCGGTGGTTTGCTTCCAGCCCGACTTTATCCAAGCCTAGATCTGTATTACCCGAACGGCCATTACACCAGAGCAAAGCATCGGCACGGATACGCTTACCGGATTTCAATTTTAAGGTCACACCCTTATCGCCACACTCGACTTCATCATGAGCCTCATTGTGACGAACCATGACACCATTACCACGCAAGTGGTAACTCAAGGCGTCACTTATCTCATCGTCAAGAAATGACAATAATCGTTCTCGTGAATTGATCAGATCGACCTTCAAACCTAGGCCAGAAAAAATTGAAGCGTACTCACAGCCTATTACCCCTGCGCCAAAAATAATGAGGGTGCGAGGTGTATGCTGCATGGTGAGAATTGTGTCACTGTCGTAGACTCGCGGGTGTGAAAAATCGATATCGTCTGGATGATAAGGACGCGAACCCGTTGCGATTAATATGNTTTTCGCGTTCAGGACATCTTTCGAACCCTGAANATCAACCACCTCAATCTGCGTTTCATTTAAAAAGCTTGCCCTACCCTCATGTACTTGAATACGATTACGACTAAAGAATTCGGTGTGAAGCTTTACCTGTTTTGGAATCACCTCAGACGCCGCAGCCAATATTCTTGGGTAGGTTAATGGCTGATTATCGGCAATATGTCGGAACAACGGATGTGACTTGTAGCGAATGGCTTGCTTTACGGCATTTCTTAAGGCTTTTGATGGAATAGTCCCCTTATGGGTACAATTCCCACCAAGCTGTGCCTGCAGCTCAACCACGCCAACCTTCAAATTATTTTTTGCTCCAGCCATAGCCGCGGATTCACCCGCAGGACCAGCACCAATTACCAAAAGGTCGTATTCGTAGTCGGCCATATTCGTTGCGTTACCCTTTTTTCGTAATCCTAATTAACGTCTATTTCTTCTGTGTCGCATCGTAAGCAAGATCGGCTTTGGCCGTTTCACCTGCATTGGCCTGGCGTTCCTGCTCATCTTCACACTTCTGTGTATTGCCGCCACAAATCTCACAGTTACTATCAATTCCAACAGCGGATAACCCACCACAAGAACCTTTGATCGGCTTGTCGCTTAAAATTACGCCAATGGCCATACCTGCAACCACGAGCAATAAAACAATAAAAGCTAGAAAATAAACAATCATAATGTCACGCGATACTGGCTAAATTCCGGTGTAGCCTTAGTTATAAAACCGTCCTTGTGTCTAATAATAAAATACGCTGCAATTTTTTTGTTAACGGCAAGCGTATAGCCTCTGTCAGGCCCCAATACATTAATCGCAGTTGCCAGCGCATCCGCTTTGGCGGCACTGGCAGCAACTACGGTAACAGAAGCAAGGGTATGGGCGATTGGGTAGCCCGTAGCAGGGTCGATGGTATGTGAAAATCGCCTGCCCTCGACTTCAAAATAATTGCGGTAATCGCCCGAAGTGGCAATACCACCTTTAACCGTTGTAACCGCCTCAATAACACCCGTTTGCGCTAGGGTCGGTTGCTCTACACCAATTCTCCACCCAACGCCCGAAGCATTGTTACCCGCCAAGGCTATCTCGCCTCCCAGCTCGACCATGTAATCGCTAATACCGTGGTGCTCTAGAAGCTCAGCAACGGCATCGGCCCCATAGCCTTTTGCTACGGCAGAAAGGTCTATATACACGTTCGCTGTTTTTGTTACCTGCAATCGCTCTTTGTCTAGAGCGATATGCTGGTAACCAACCTGCGCGAGAGTTTGTTCAATCTTGGCNGGCTCTGGCTGTTGGTCTTTCTGCTCAGTTGGACCAAACCCCCACAAATTAACCAATGGTCCGACAGTAATATCAAAAGCACCACTCGATAGATCACTCACTGCACGACTCAAAGAGAGCACTGAAAATAACTGCTCTGANACAACAGTAGGCTTGTTGGCCTCCACTCTATTCAGTAACGACAGTTCTGAATCCACGATGTAGGTGGACATCACTTGGTTAATATTTTCTAGTAGCTTATCCACTTCAATTTGAAGTGGATTTTCCACAATATTAACACCCGGCTTTACTACAGCGGTTATATGGTAGGTCGTACCCATGGTTCGACCTTCCAGTGTGTACACCCGCTGTTTTACCGACTGCTCGCAACCCAATAGCGCAAAAAAACAAAGCGAGACCAGAACAACCTGACTCGCTTTGTTTAAGGCTTTTATAAAAAAGCTAGACTGTAAATACATACGTAATTTCAGCCCTTAACCGCCAAAATCATCAAGTAAAATATTATCATCCTCAACACCAAGATCTTTTAACATCTTGATCACCGCTGCATTCATCATCGGAGGTCCACACATATAGTACTCACAATCCTCTGGCGCTGAGTGATCGCGCAGGTAATTTTCGTACAACACATTGTGAATAAAGCCTGTCATGCCATCCCAGTTGTCTTCTGGTTGCGGGTCTGAAAGAGCGACATTCCAGGTGAAGTTTTTATTCTCTTCGGCCAATTTGTCGTATTCTTCTTGGTAAAACATTTCCCGCAAGGAGCGAGCACCGTACCAAAAAGATATTTTGCGATCGGTATTAACACGCTGTAATTGATCAAAAATATGCGATCGCATAGGCGCCATACCAGCACCACCACCGATAAACACCATTTCGGCATTGGTTTCCTTTGCAAAGAATTCACCGAATGGGCCATACACCTTTATTTTGTCGCCAGGCTTCATGTTAAAAACATAGGAAGACATGATTCCAGGGGGAATGCCCTGTGAGCGAGGTGGCGGCGTGGCAATTCGAATGTTGAATTTAACAACCCCTTTTTCTTCGGGGTAATTCGCCATGGAATAAGCCCGAATCGTCGGCTCAGTCACTTTTGATTCCAAATTAAAGAAACCAAAATGCTCCCAATCTCCACGGTATTCCGGCTCAATCTCAAAGTCGGAATACTTAACATGGTGTGGGGGGCATTCCAACTGAACGTATCCACCCGCACGAAAATCTAC
>Ga0065722_104458_pt1 | contig 12885 bp, 20 predicted proteins | sample BansetMetagenome_FD_59109 | JGI IMG/M metagenome (GOLD analysis project Ga0065722, IMG submission 59109) | Bankia setacea gill microbial communities from Puget Sound, Washington, USA - Caecum Enriched | ecosystem: Host-associated > Mollusca > Digestive system > Ceca | place: United States... | reverse complement strand
CAGGAAACCTATGCTTTTCTGTTTGAGTCCGGCTTCAATCTGCAAAATACCACCTCAAATCAGGTTGAATCCAGATTTAGAGAGGCAGTAGGGGCTTCGGGCAGCACGCTGACCAAATGTATCTCGTTTTTCCTATCAGCGTGTGAGTCAGCAGGAATAGTAGTCTCTCCTAATGTCAAAGCTCCACGGCCGCCAAAAACTAACGGTAACAAAAAGAAAAAAACTCCAGCTCCAGCACCGCGCACTACGCCTGCTGAAAATGAGATTAGTTCATCTAAAAACACTACTCCTGCTCCAGGGGAAGGCATGACTAAATTTACAATTTCAATTAAAGATTCAGAGGATGGGGTTGTGTATCTGCCAGATAACCTAACAGATCAGCAAGCGAAAAAAGCTGTGAAAATGGCTGTTTTCATTTTGAACAGCTATTACGATATAGAGGAGGGTTAAGGTGAGAAGAAAGCGTGGCTGATATAGCAGCCGTGACCCAGAAATAGAAAAAGGTGCGCCGACCAAAGCTACACCTTTTCTATTTACCTATATAGCTCTCCATAAGCTGGCGTTGAAGGCCAAAAAAGCTATACGAAAACTATAGCAGTAAAATCTTTCAATGCCAATCTATCAGTTTGTTCACTTCAAATTGGAGGTTGGAATTATGTTCAGTCGCATATATCCAAAGCCAGTGCAAGTGCGCTCATATGTCCGATATCGCCGTGGTCGATTTGAGTATGTGTGTGCGCATTGTCGTAGGCTCCCTAAATAGGGGGAACGCTGGGGCTTCGGCCCCAGCATCTTATATATAATGCCTATAACAAATCCATCAATTTGACCACTTTACGCTGTGCTTCAAGCGCCAAATTATGGCGGCGTTAAGCGAGGACGGGATATGAATAAAATTACTCTAGGCTTAGCTACTTCTTTGATAGTCATAGCTATAAGCGCTTGCGATAGTGCGACTCCCGAAGAAAAAGAGCAAAGAACGTGTGAAGATGGAATATTGGCGTACTTATATGCTCAAGACTTTATTAAGCAACGACTAAAAGCCCCCTCCACTGCTGAGTTTCAGTCGTTCAGAGGTGTAAATCACACGTATCAAGGGGAATGCACACATCGCATTACTGGTTCGGTAGACGCACAAAATTCGTTTGGAGCACAAATCCGAAATAGATTTGATGTTACCGTAAGATATAGTAAAGATAACAAAACGTATTATCTTGATAAGATATCGCTTAATTAACCATGCTTAAATACAATCGATGAATAAATACACTAAAATTATTGATGATCAAAAACCAGTAATTCAAAATTACTTTTTCATTGTATTTTTCCGCGGTGAGCGAGTTAAAGATAAAGTGAGCCTGATAAGATGGGTATGGTTTTGTTTTGTAGAAATACTTTTTGGGGAAGAAATTCTTGAATCATTGGCAATGACATCTTCTGTTAGCGGTTGCCCTGAAGATGAAGATACTCGAAGAAAGTACGGAAAACCACAACAGTTAAATTTTCATATACCTTCGGGACTTTTTACAAACAAATTTAGGACACAATTGATACAGGTTTTATATTACAAGTATTATTTACAATATTTATTTTTGCAACCTATATCTGAACCGACTGAAAATAAAAAAACCAATACAATCGACGTTACGAGAAAAAGGTTTCGTTTAAATAAAGGAATGTTGTATTTGTTCATAGCCTTCAGACGCGTTTATCTTTTGTCGTCTCTGGTATTTAATTTATTGGTAGATGCTGTAGTTTTTATTATTAGCAATAGTTTGGAATCAGCAATTATTTCTGCCATTATCGTCGAAACCTTAAGGCGGATAATGAAACTATAAAATACGCTTAACAAAGCCATTAAGCAGCGATACGCGTCTAAATCAGCCTTACACCCTAGCAACACAATAATTCAGGGCTACCTCTGTGCGAGTTAGTGAGCGTGTTAAGGCTCTTTCCAATCATAAAGCACATCACAAAATGGTTATATTGAACCTTTACCAACTAATAATTTATACTCATCCCACGTTAAACCAAGAAACTCATGTAGCGGCCTTTTTTCTTCCTCATCACTTTCATGCGATCTATCTATTTGTTCCGAAAAATCATCTAGCGTCTTCTTAGGCATACGTCCTCCAAATTAAAAAAAAATAACTACCAAATCCTGCTGGACTGCTTCGCCTCTTATCTGTGAGGGTTATGTTTTCAGTTCGCGTCTTGGCGAATAGAGCACATCATCTACAACAATAAAGCGTTTATTTATCCACTGTGTAACCTGCGGCGGCTTTACTCCTTGCGCTGCAGCAAATGCCGCCTGATTACTTGCGTAGTGCTCTTCTATATATTTGTGGAGCGTTAGCGCTTCGCTACTCATAAAATCGATCTACCGCCCGTTTAAAGTCACCAGCCAATTCTTGTGCGGCTTTACCTTCACTATTTTCAATCGATTCAAAAGCGCCAGAAATATTTAAAAGAATACCATTACCATCAAACAGCTTTTTAACTTCGTGAACAGGATCAACCCCTTGCGGTAGAGGCTGTCCGGTAAGTTTAATGTGTGCAGTTTTGGCGGCATTGGCCAAGCTGCTATGGGCTGTTATAGCCTGATCTTTTAAGTCTACAAAAAAATACATATACCCGCCTTTAGTTGGGGGCTTTCGCCCCCCTTTTTTAGAGTTCTTCTGTATGCTCTATGTTAAAAACATACAGCGCTTTTAATAAGGTTTTAGTCTTTTTATTTTCATCATTCTGGGGCTTAGCTGGCTTTTCCTGTTTTTCCCAAACCATAAAAATTTTGCAACCCTTGGCACCCTTCTTTACTTTTCGGCCTACCTGTTTCCATTGGTTGAAGCCAGCCCAAAAATCAGATGTTAAATCAAATTCTTTTTTGTGGGCCTCTAAGTGGACTTGGTTAGATACCGAGTAATAACATTTAGTTACTGCATTAATATTGTTCATCATTCAACCCTATGTTGAGGTTTGGAGCCAATCCCCAAACCGTGAATATATAGTAAAGTACTTTATCTTGACAGTAAAGCGTTTTACTATATTTATTTTGTTCACGTATAAAAAAACCCGCAGAAGCGAAGCTTTGCGGGTTTTTTTTCGGTTATTAGCCTAGCCAAATTTCCTAGGGTGGGGCGCGTCCAGGGTTTGAAGAAAGCTACGCACTTTAGAAATATTTTCTACGATTCCTTTTAGTGCGTCACTACTAATATGCAAATCATCTACACCTAAAACATGCTGAACAACTGCTAGCTGATAGTCGCATTGATTTATCTTTGTGATTAGCTGCTGAGTTTTAATTGCTTTCTTTGTACCCTTTATTGCTTGGCGTTTTTTTGAGCTTGCCAAAATTAATCTCCTTACTTTAATTTTTTATTATCCGAGTCGCGCAAATCCCGAATAATGATTTGCGCGCCACGCAAGCGATTATATACATGGCCTCGCGCACATAGCAAGTTATTGCTTGGCTGGATTTTTAGCGATGCCCTCGTCCAATACCACCAACCACCAACCCTCACAGCAAGATAAAATAATTTTCGCGTGAGTGGTTTTACCCCTGTTTTTTTCATAGCTATATAAAATTCTTTATCAGCCTCTTTTCTTGTCGCTGGAGCACATTTGTTGTTATATCGACCTTTAACACTATATAGATAGTCGTGGAGGCCAGCTGCCAGCCTGTGTCGGCCGTTAGGTGTAAAGAATGGTCTAAACGGTGCGGGTAGCGTTACAAAATCGGTAGAGAATCCAGCGGGGATTATGATTGTACCTAGTGTAGCGCTAACATAAAGCTGTGTTTCCATGTAGATAAACTCGCCACAGTCGCCAATTTTAAATGATGTGTTGAATATAAACATTGTATTTGCCCTTAGTTTGTTTTTAGGTTTTCGCGCGCTACGCCTTTTATTTTTTCGGTTGTTCGCCAGCCGGTGAGCCCTAGCATGCCCCCTATTAGTGGCCATAACTTTTCGGCTGCCATTGACGGCAGCGGTATGGTGCCAAGGTGCAACGATAGGCATATGCTTTTAACTTCTGCTAGCGATGCACCGCTTGTGCTAGCGTGCTGTATGAGTGATTCCATGTTGCAGTGCTGGGCGGCGGCGTGTACGGCGGCGCTACCAGCGGTTAGTAGTTGTACCCATTCGAGTACGGGGAATAATATAAATTGGCCAAATAGTGCGCCTGCAAATACCCATACTATGGCGGGCCGCGAGCCTGCCACAAATATGCTGGGGTGTTTTGCTTGTACGCTGTTTAGTTCAATTTGCAGTGCGGCGTTGCTGAGTTCTTGCAGTACGGGTTGTAGTTTGGTTTTTATTTTTTCGGCTTCGGCTCTTATGCGTTCTTCTTTGCTGGTAAATAGTTTGTCTAGGCCTGCGAGTATTTCTTTTGTTGTGTTTGCGATTACGCCGCTATCAATGCTTAGGTTCATGGTATCGGTCACCTCTTAGGTTTTCGGCTATTTTAATTATGGCAATAACGTAGGCTTCTACTATGTCGTAGGCTTTGCTTACTGCACGGCTTAGGTCTAGGTTGTTGTCTATAAAAAACGGTTCAGCTATTACGCAAGGTGCTAGGGTTTTTTTAAGTAAGTAGCCCCCGCGCTGGTTGATTGTTTTGGGTTTTACGCCACGGTTTTTGTTACCTAGCGCGGTGTGTATTTGTGTTTGTAGTGTTTGGGCAATTTGTTGGCCTGTGGTGGAGCCTTCAAAGTGCAGCGTTTCGCAGCCGCTTGTTTTTTCGTCGTAGGCATTGCAGTGCATGCTTATAATAAAGTCGGGCTTTTTTTGGTTTACTCGTTTTATAAAGGTTAGATTGAACTCGCGGTAGCCTTTGTGCATTAGCTCAACTTCTACAATGTGATCTACGCTAGAATTTATTATTCTAGCAATATCATTGGCAATGCTGCGGTTGAATTGAAACTCTGTAATTTTGAACCGTTTGTTTTCGGCACCTTGCGCTTCTAGGCTATGCCCAATAATTAGTATGCATTTTTTTACGCTCATTCTTACCAGTCCTCACGGTTACGGTTTTCGTTTTCAATTTCATTTATGCGGGCTTTAATTTTGCCAATGTTGGTTTTGGCAATTTTCACTACATCTTGTAGGTAGTGTTCGTTGTTTGCTAGCAGCGCGCTTTCAAATGTTCGGTCTAACAGTGCGGGTTCGTCGCCGGTTATCAGTTCAAACGATTGGAACCTTCCACCCTCTTTAATGAAAAAATCTAAATCGCTGGTGCGATATTGCCCACCTGGGCCACCACGCCATATGTGCGCACCAAAGCCGTGCTGGAGCGCAACGGGGAATGGCACAGGTTCGGCTTGGTTTTTGTATCGGCTATCGCTACGAACGTTTGCATAAAGTTGCATTGGGCTATCTCCTTACATTTTCTAGTGTGTGTTGTTGCGCACTGGGTGCGACGGTTGTAGTACGGCGGTATTCCGGTTGGTTTTTTATGGCGTTGAAGGTTTCGCATAGGCAACCGTTTTGCGCTGTGGCGCATATCTTTGCCGCTACTTTTAGCGCATTGCCATATTGAGTTGCGGTTTTAGGGTCTAGCCTGCCGCGCCATAGGCTGGTAACAACTGGCTTTGCATTGGGTAATGCTTTGTATTTAATAACTTCTATTAGCGGTACAAAAACGGGGCTGTTCGGGCTGTTTATGGGGTCTATTTCTACGGCAATTTTTGCGGGTGTTTGGTTTAGTCGCATTTTCATTTTTTTGGGCCTTTGGTGGTTTTGGTTATTTTGGGTATTACTAGGCTGGCTAAAATTAGTATTAGGCCAAGCCATAAAAGTTGTTCTGCTGCAATGTTCATGGCGGGCCCTTATATGGTGGCTTGCGTTAGTACATAGCCGGTGTTGGTTTTTTTGATGTTTCCAGTTTTTTCTAAATGATCAAAAACCGGTTTTATTTTGTTGTACCCTCCACGAATGGCTTTGCCTTCTATTAGGTTTCTTAACACTGGTGCGTTGCTAAATTCCCCAGCTATAACGCGTGCGGCTAGTTTTTCTTGATCGTTATCTAGCGGTTTGCTGTTGTTTCCTTTTTGCTGTTTAGGTTTGTCTGTTTTTTTGCTGGCTGTGGTGCTGGCGCTAGCGGTTTGGCTTGTGGTGTAGGTGTTAATTGTTTCTATTTGTGGGTGTTGTGCTGTGGCGGCTGGGTTCCAGTGGGTGATGGCTAGCAATGAAAATATGCACGCTAGGTGCAGTGTAATGGCAGCGCTTGCAGGGGCGCTTAGGGTTACGCTTTTTTTACCTATGGTAAGGGTTAGGTTTTTTGTTTGGTTGTGGCTGGCGGTGTTTTGCGGGGCGCTGGAAAGCACTTTTAATTTATCCACTACTATTGCGCGCTTATTTCGCAGCTTGTCGAGGTTTTCGCGCTGCGCGTAGGCACGTTTTCGTATATCGTCTTTTTGATCGTCGTCTAGCAGTTTTTGCAGTACGTCTATTTCGTTGTTTAATTCTTTAAGCTCTGTTAAACCTGTTTGGTATTCAATCGAGCTAACGGCAGCGGCGGCGCTATGATTTTTTACGCTGTTATTAAAAAGTTCTTTTGTGGCGCTTATGCTAATACCTAGCGCAATTACGCCGACAATAAACAAGCATGCAGCACCAAGGTATTTGCGCTGGTCAACGCAGGAAACGGCAATAGGAATAAACGTTATTTTACAAATGCCTATTGCGAGTGCCGCCAGCGCTGCGAGTGTTTTTAGCGTTAAGGTGTCGCCAAGCCTGTACCATTGGTATACAGGTAGTACTAGGCATAGGCCGGTTAAAATTAGCGCGGCTATTAGTGTTGCTATGAAGAGTGTGGTTGCTGAGTAGGTGTTCACTTGGCTTCCCCTTGTATGCAATTAAAATCTGGTAGCGGTTTTTGGTTTTTATCGGCGCGGGTAATAACCAGCGCAAGGTTAAAGTTTTGGCCGCTTTCGTTTTTAAAAACACCAATATTCACGGCTTCTTGGGCGGTTGTTTGTGTGGCTGTTGTAACTATGCAGCGTGCTAGCTCTGCTATTTTTTTAGCGTCTATTTCCATTTTGTGTGGCCTCCAATTTTTTTTGCTTTTTCTTCATTAAATCCGCTGCAGTTCTAAGTGCTTTTATTGCGCTTTCTTTATGTGTGCTGCTGATGTCAACACACATTAAGCACATGCGCGCTTGCCGGATCGCGTCGCTTATTGCGGCTTCTTGGGCGGGTGTTAGTACGCAATATCGAGTGGCCATTAGGTTTACCCCTTACGTTTCTATTGGTTGGTTTTGGTGTATTTCGCGCGCTTCGGCTCGCATTTGGTTTAGCCAGGCGCGCAGGTTGTGTTGTTTGGTTTTTTCCATGCTTGCGAGCTTTCCGCGAATTTGCGCGGGGCTGCAGGTCATTAGCAGGTGCCAGGATTCGCAGCGGTCTATGCGTGGTTGCAGTAGCTCTAACACCGGCGTTTTTTGGGTTTGCTGGTAGTGCGCAAGCTCAACGGGTGTTTTGCTGGTTACTAGCCACCAGGCGAGGCAGTTAAGGCGGTGGTCTTCGCTGTAGCTGTTCTCTGGGTGGGTAATGAAACGTGGCTGTTTCATAGCGTTCCCCCAGAAAAGTATTGGGGGGGGGTTGCAGGAAAGCGTTCACATTGTTCACAACTGCAGTTGTGCGCGCTGAAGGCCCCCAACTTACTGCGCTGCAGGCCATTCATGTTGTGAACGGTGCGCAGTTCACAGCTGTTCACAGAGTTTCTAGCCATTTCCCGCAACGTCAATAACAACGCGGTTTTGCGGCTGTTTTCTGTTTGTTCACAAATGTTCACACGCTGTACACAATTGTCTTTTTTTGTGTACAAGCTTGTGAACGGTTTGTGTACGGTCTTGTGAACGGTTACGAATTTGAAAACCGGCTTGTAAAATATTGTTTTAATTAGCATTTATACTTACCTATTTATTTTGTGAACAATGTGAACGGTTTTCCCGTCCCCCCTCCACCTTTCAGGTGGGTGACGATCTCTTCAGGTGCTAAGATTCCGAAAAACCTTTAGCTATCAATCGCTTAAACCCTTTTCAAACACCCAGTACCGCCCTACGGTATCTGTATGTCTACTGCGAACGCGTTTGTACGCAATAAATGTATTTTTGCGAGATTTCGGTAGGTGTTTTTTTAGATCGTCTAATGGCAAGCGTTCTTGTCCATGGTTGTTCGCTAGTTTGTAAAACTGGTTTAGGTTCACGGCTATTAGGTTGTCGCTGCTATGGTGGTTAAGCTGTTCTTCATCGACCACCAGTGAACCGTTTTCTGAAAACCCACGGCGTGATTCTCTGTTTATGTAGTCGTATGTATCCCAAAACTTTTGGACTAATGGATGGTCGGCGCTCATGCGCTGCATGCGGTCTTTCGCGCGTTCTACCAGGTGATCGTGAGCGCGTGTAATTTCGGTGTGCGAAAGTGAAGGGAGCACAACGGCCAACGCATCGACGGATGCCATTACTTGGGCATGAAAATCTATACAGCGGTCGCTGGTAATTTCTGCAACGCGGCTAAGTGTGGCGCGGTGTGTTTTAAATGCGTTTAAATAGCACTCTAGGTATGCGTGTTCGCGTGTAATTGCGGCATGTAAAAAACCGCACAACTGCCCTGCCCGCATCTCTTTTAAGTTATCTGCAAGCTGTCTGTTTTCGGGCTTTTTATGGGCGGTGGTGCAGTGAAGGTGAACAATTCGGCTAAGTAGTGCTTCACTACCTGCAACTGTTTCGTTTTGGGTTATGACGATTGCACCCCGAAACAAAATTTCGTTTGTGCTGCTATCGTTTGTTTTTACACCTGTGGAGCGTAGAACACCGTCTAGCTCTGTAAGTTTTTTTAGTTCGTCCCAGTTTATAGCGTTGCGAGGTCTTCCACCTTGGCCGCCGGTGTCTTCTCTGTCAGACTCTAGAAGCACAACGGGCATATTGCTAACCTGTGATAGATAGCGTGCAAGACCAACACCGGAAGCAACGTTTAAATCTAGACCTTCGTAGTTGTCACGACCAAGCAACCGCCACAAGAAACGAATAAGGGTTGTTTTACCGGCTTCTTTTTCGCCAGTCACTTCCAAAAACGGCATAGCCCCTAATGCTGTTTTAATTTGTCTCGTAAACAGTGATGCTGTCCAAAAACTAAGAGCGCATAAGCCGTTAACGTCAAAAACTTTTATAAAATCAGGTAGCCAATTGAAATTGTGCTCTGTACTGGTTAAAAGCGTTACGCTTTTAATTGTTGTTTTTATGCCTTGGCCGTCTACGTCTATAAAGCCATGCGTGTTAGCTGGTATGTATTTACTTTCGTGGTAGCCACATGTTGTGAATACATAGCTTTTGGAACCTTCGTCGTACCCAACAAAAGGAACTGTTTCTATATACGTCACTTTACGGTTAAGCCATTGCTTGCGCATTAGCCTCAGGTCGCCGCTGCTGCCCTCAAAAGAGCCACACGACAAGTTCAGCAAACCATTACTAAATGATTTAGGCTCAATAATTGCGTTCGCTGGCAAACCTATCAATTGGCGGCGTGGGTTAAAGGCTGGTAGCAACTCAAAAAAGAATCTTTGCTCCTGGGTAAATTTATCTTTTTCAATATGTAGGAAATCGATTGAAAAATTGCCTATTTCTACAACCTTTGCGCAGCTATCAAACTCAGTTTTACAGAACCCAAATTCAAAACGCGCGCCGTCCAAAAGCTTGGATAGTGCAGCAATATCAACACTAGCCGAATACAGGAAACCGCCAAACTCGAATACTCTGTGAGTGTATGCGCGGCGACCATATAAAACGTAAGCTTTCTCGTTTTGTGTGCGGGCTGCAAACTCTCGGCCGTTCCATTCGCATTCGCTTATATATTTTTCGGTTAGCTGCCCTGCTAACCACGCGTCGTTCCAATCTTTGCCAGGTTCCGAAAGGACTACAGCCGAATCTTCTTTTATATGTTTCAGTGTTTCCAAGTAGCGCTTCAGATATTTGTGCGCTGCTATATCGTTGTCGTAAGCAAGCACCCATTTAATTTCCTTTCCTGCATTCGCTTCAATTATTTCTAATGGGAAGTTGCTACATGAAAATGCGGCTATGGATTTGTGACCTGCGAGCATCATAGATAGAGCACAAAATATTCCCTCTACTATGTAAACAGTATCCCGCTTGTTTAGTTTTTGCCCTGCTGGTTGCCAACCTTTTTTGCTATAGGTTGCTGCTGGGTTTTGCTTTTTTATTCGGGTCTTTCCACTGTCAACGGCTATGTGTTTATCTTCAATTAATCGTTCCCAGGTCATTCCAGGCACAATTTCAAAACGCACTGTTTCTGCTGCCATTCCGGTACTTAGCTTGTGTATTCCTTGTGTGTACATTTTGCGTATTTGTGGAGTATCTAAGCCGCGCTTCATTGACATAAACGCTTGCGCAGTAGCGTTAGGGTTTTTCTCGCTGCATGGGTAACGCTCTGCCCAGTTTTCAAAAAGGTGCGGATAACGTTCTTTTATTGTTTCTTCATATTCACATTTAACGGTGCGGTCGCAACGTAAAACCCACGGGTGCTGCTTTCCAATCCAAACCGTTTTGCTTTCGCAATCTGGGCAAATTCCCTCACGGAAAAATTCGCGCTTTTCTCTAAGTTGAAGCTGTGGATCGCTTGCGAGCGCATTTATTATTTCAGTTCTATCGACGTACATAGTTAGCCTTAAGGTTGAGTTCAAAAGCGTCTATCAGGTTCTAGCCGTGCTGCCGTAGCTGGTGCCTAGCTGCATCCTCTAAACACAATCGATAAAGCTTATTTAAATCTACAAATTTCAAACGCCCGATATAAGTAACCGGAATAGATACCCCTAACTCTCTAACTACAAAATCTCTTGTTAGCCCCGATACCTCGGCGAACTTTTCAGGGCTCATGGTGGGTACGGGTACATACACAAACCCGTCGAAGTTCAGCGCGTCAGTAGATAGCGCCGCGATGTTAACCAGGCTAAACCCGCCAATTTGAAACATGATTAAATTGCGTCGCTGCGCTTGGCCCCTAAGTTGGGGCGAGCGCAACCCGCTGCGATTACAAAATAGATCGCGCGTCATAACTGGCGTTATCGATGTAATAAGGTTTGGTAATTCGTTCACTTGGCTTCCCCTTGTTTGTTTTGGTCACGTTCCCGCTAGTACGGGCGAATTGGTATGTTCGTACCACTAGATTGGTAAGTCAAGACATTTGTACCACTTCGTTGGTATATTTGTACCAATAAATAGGTTAACGGGTACAAATTATCGTTAAGCGATCACAAACAGACCAATAAAGGTTGCTAAAAGGGGATGATTAGAGGTAACTTTTGGGTTCAAGCGCGCACGAATGTGCCTAAAAACAATAGGAGTGTTGATAATGGAAACAACCGCAGCAGATAGAATTAGGATAATTCGCGAACTCATGGGACTTACGCGCCGAGAATTTGCCCTGCTAATCGGTATTCGTACCGATCAGCTTACAAACTTAGAGCAAAAGAAGGCCCACGTCAGGGCGGAACATCTAGAGTTGTTAGGAAAGAAATTTCCGCAACTAATGCCGTTTTTAACCTACAACGGCGAAATAACAATGAGCGATATTTTGGAATCTGACGAAGCGATGTTGCGCGCCATGGCTGCGCGAATTCAGGCGGGGATTACTGCAAGCGTTGCGGATATTTCGCACAAGATTAAGTAACAAATAATGACAAGGAAAAAGGAACCTATCACCAAAAAGGATGGCGCTTGGCATGTTGACGGCTACCCAGGCGGTAAGTACAGCAAGCGAGTTAGGCGCAAGTTTCCCCTTTACCGCGACGCAGAGGCGTTTTGGTTTGACGCAAAGAAAAAAGCGGCGCGTGGTGAAGAGTTCTTAGAGCCTAAATTTGATCGCCGCACCTTGGACGATATAGCCGACGCATGGTATGAATTTCACGGCAACAGCTTGGCCGATGGTAAGCACATGCTGCAGCAGATGAAAGCTACCGCGCGTTCGCTTGGCAATCCATTGGCCACAAAGTTTACCGGTACAATGTTTTTAAACTATCGAACTAAACGGCTAGAAGGAAAGAAAGAAGACGGCACCCCGGCGGTTTCAAAAAATCACTTGAACCACGAATTAACATATTTAAAAGCCGCGTTTAACGTGTTAATTAAAAATAACAAATGGCTAAAAGCCAACCCGCTTAAAAATGTATCTAAACTAAAAATACCAAAACGAAAACCGTTTTTTTTACAGCTAGAACAAGTTGAAGCACTTTTAGCTGAAGCCGAAAACAGCCGCAACCCGCACTTGTTAACAGTAATTAAGATTTGTTTATCTACGGCGTGTAGATGGGGCGAAGCGGAGGGATTATGGCCCGCTGACTTTCACAGCGGCATGGTGCATTTCATCGATACGAAAAATGGTAAGGATCACGCTGTTCCTATCGATGATACGTTACGCGATGAAGCGCTAGCGGTTGGCAATAAAACTGGGCCGTTGTTTAACCCTAGCTGGAAGGCATTTTCTGGTGCAGTAGAGCGCGCAGGCATTGTGTTGCCGAGAGGAACAAACACCCACGTTTTAAGACACACAGCAGCCAGTCACCATGTAATAGACGGTGGCGATATTCTAGAGCTAAATAAAATATTGAATCACGACACAATACAAATGACGTTAGTTTATGCGCACCTCGCACCAAAGCATTTGCAGGGTGCGAAACGTCACAACCCCATTGCGCAGATCAGTAGAATAAAGCTAGGTAGGCAAAAGGTAGTCAATATAAATAAAAAAAAGGCCGACACTTAAAAGTGCGGCCTTTTTTTTATTCGTAATTTATTGATTTAAAACGAATTTATATGGTGCCCGGGGCCGGACTTGAACCGGCACGACTGTTAAGGTCGGGGGATTTTAAGTCCCC